>ERZ1673700.1007-NODE-1007-length-31250-cov-8.606027_pt1 | contig 31250 bp, 26 predicted proteins | sample MGYA00580230_ERZ1673700 | MGnify/ENA primary metagenome ERZ1673700 (study PRJEB41218, sample SAMN15661782) | gut metagenome | host: Homo sapiens | place: Canada: London | collected 2015-08-20/2019-03-30 | study: EMG produced TPA metagenomics assembly of...
ATGGTGCCAGCCATGCGTGCTGGACGGATTTCTCCGATCGAGGCGATTCGCCAGACAAACGATATCAAGGATCCCAAATTTGCAAAGAGTATTCGTGGACGCGGTATCTTAGGAATGGTGTTTGGCGTGGGCGGTCTGATTGCACACCGCAATGCAAAGCGCAATAAAAAATCATACCGTGCGATTAGTTTTTCTCTGGCGATCTGTCTGTTTTTGTTTCTTGGCGGAGGTGGATTTATCTATTACATGCGTTTGGGTATGAAAGGATTGAATGTTCCGTATTATTATAATTATCATATTAAGTTTAATGATATTTATAATGATACATTTGATCCAGAATATCTCACACAGGAATTTCGAGAGAAACTTGTAAGTCAGCTGAGAACATCATCAAGTATTACAGACGCAGTTTTTGTCCGCAAAGTTAATTTGCAGATTGCAATGGATGAGAGTAATCTGACAGACGTAGGAAAACTTGCTGTAGGGGAATATATTGTGGATGGTCAGATGCATTATCGCGATCAAATTTATTTTGTGGAAGACACACAATATGAGGCTTATTTAAAACAGCTCGGACTAAATCCAGAGGAATATCTGAGGTCTGAAAATCCAAAGCTTTTGATTTTAAATGCCGTAAAGGGCGCAGCCGATTTTGATGATGGACGAAGACGGTTTTATGAAGGGGCGATGTTTCAAGATAGCAGTGAACTGAGTGAAATCTCAATCATGGAACAAAAGAAGATTGGAGATGCCTCATATGCTTATCCAGATCCTGAGGATCCAAGCATGATGATTTATTTGGTGGGAGATGGCAGGACTGCACAGTCAGACGATGATTTTAAAAAGTTTAAGGTTCCAGTGGAAGAGTCCATGGAAAAGCTTTCCTTTGAAATCGGAGAGACTGTAAAAGCAGAGGATTATCCATACTGGGCATGGGCAGGAGACTGGGGCTTTGTGCTGCCGCTTAGCGCCTATAATGAAGACCTGTTTATTACGCCGAATATTCAGGACTATGCGTATTTGAAAACAATTGATTCCGAGCGCGCATTAGAACTAATGTTAGAATTGAGAAATGAGTACGATGAATCATTTGATATTGGAATGCCGCCGCAAACTGACCAGTATGAAGCAAATATGATACGCATTCTCAATGTGTGCTTGATGTGTTTTCTGATTCTAATTGTTCTTATTTCACTGGCAAATATTGCAAATACAATCACGACAGCAGTGCGGCTTCGCACAAGAGAATATGCATTGATTAAGGCGGCTGGCTGTGGTAAGTATACATTTTTACGAATGATTTTTGCAGAGAATTTAAGCTATACGCTTCGAGGCTTTGTGATAGGAGGGCTGATGGGAGCTCTGGCAAACTATAAGTCATATTCCTATTTGAAGTATTCTATCTACACAAATAAAGTCATACCAATTGGGCTGTATGCAGTTGGCGCCGCGGCATTTATACTCGTAATGATTTTTTCAACGGTGTATACGTGGCGAAAGGTCAAGAGAGGAAATATTTGCGAAGAGCTGCGGCAGGAGGCTGTGTAGGAGAAGTGGTGGCCCGGAAGCTTTAAGAAGGGTGCTTCGACGAATGACTTTGTCGGCGGGCCCAATTCCGCGGGCTCCTGTTAGGTCCTTTATTGTCATAGCTATTTTGAAAGACCCGCTACAACGTCCCGCCTTGTAAAGCATATCGTCTCAGCACCAGTTACGTTCTCGAAAAAGAATGTTGAAAGGTACGGTTTATCTTTTTCAAAACTCTTAAAAATAAAACTTGCAATTAAATTTTCTTTAATGTATAATAACAAAATAGAAAATATATACTTCTAATAAGTATTAAGAGGAGGTAGAAAGTGTGGCGTTATTTGATGAAGTATACAATTATATAGAAAATAACTATAAAGCAAACGAACCCATTTTTTTGTCGGAATTGAATATTTCTGGCATAAAAGCGGTATCTGTTCGCCAGCAAATGAAAAAGCTAACAGAAGATGGACGATTAAAACGTTTTGATACGGGAATCTATTACATTCCTAAGAAATCAATGTTTCGGTCTGGGTCGGTATTATCTGTCGATGAGGTTATCAGAAAAAAATATTTAGTGGATGGCGTTAATCGTTGCGGTTATCTTGGAGGAATCCTATTTGCAAATCAACTTGGTTTAACGACTCAGGTTCCAGGTGTATATGAAGTCTATACAAACAAGGCTACGACAGAATATAGGGAGACGAAACTGGCAAACTTGCGTGTGATTTTGCGAAAACCGTATTGTGAAATAAATGAAAGAAATATGGCAATTCTCCAGTTTCTTGATTTGATAAAGGAAGTTGTGGATATCTCCGAAGTTGAGGGAGAAGAACTGACAAATCGCTTGTTTGATTATATGAAGAGCAAAAATATTGAGTTTGAAAATATGAAGCCTTTTTTGCCATATTATCCAGAGCGTATTTACAAAAATATGTATGAGGTGGGGTTGTTAAATGGCGTATCTGCATGAAAATAAAGAAGAATTTGCGAATGCAGTTAATTTGGCAAGTGAATATTTTCGTGTCCTTCCCATTATTGTAGAGAAGGATTATTATGTTACCATGATTCTGCGCGAATTATCGAAGCGTTTGGGTTTTGTTGTATTTAAGGGTGGAACATCGTTATCAAAATGTCATAAAGCAATCAAGCGTTTTTCAGAAGATATTGATATTACAATTGATTCCAAGTTATCACAAGGGCAAATGAAGAAACTTAAGGAAGTTATTAAGGAGATTTCGTCAATATTAGGGCTTTCCATTCCTAATATTGATGAGACTCGTAGCCGTAGAAGTTATAATCGATATATTTTGGAATATCAATCTGTACTTTCTGATTCAGACGATGCGGTTCAACCAGCAGTGCTAATGGAGACATCTTTTGCAGAGGTGTCTTTTCCGACAGTTGTGATGCCGGTTCGCAGCTATATTGGAGATATGATGATGGAAGAAGCTCCAAAAGAACTTAAAAATTTTGGCTTGGAACCTTTTGAAATGAAAGTGCAGGGGCTTGATCGTACATTAGTAGATAAGGTTTTTGCTATTTGCGATTACTATATGCAGGATCGGGTAAAAAAGCATTCGCGTCATATTTATGATATCTATAAATTGATCGACCTTGTTCCACAGACAAAGGAATTTAAAGCGCTAGTTGAAGAGGTACGCAATGTGCGTGCAATGACAAATATTTGTCCATCGGCTCAACCAGAAGTAAATGTACCTGATATGCTGAATTTTTTGATAAAAAATGAAATTTATAAAGATGATTATGAGAATGTTACGTCTCGTATTTTGGAAGAAAAGGTAAGTTATGAGGTCGCAATTGAGGCTGTAAAAAAATTGCCATGTCAGGAATGTTTGAACGACAGTCATCGGAGGAAGAAAACAATACTCGCTACTTGGAAAAGAAATTGGCAGATTACAAGGCTGGCAAGCTTAAAGTTGAAGAGCACGAGTTGATTGAAGAGTAATAGAAGTTCACCGTGGCGTGAAAACTGGCTTTTTGAGATTGTGTGATGGCTCAAATTAAATCGCCCGCAAGCGTTAGAGTGAGAATCTAACACTTGCGGGCATATTAAAAGAATTACTTTTTGACTAAGACAAACAAAGCCTTTAACTTTATAAGAAATATTCTACTACATACAACTGATTTGTGCTTTCATCAAAGAACATGATAAGACGATCTCTGTTGTCCTCTTTTCTTAGTAAAGTCGTATGTTTCCATTCGTTCTGTTTAGGGCGTTCTTCCGATGGCACTTCGATATCATCTAGCCATTCATTCATTTTAATGGCTAATTCACTGTCTAGTTCACCAGCTTCCCAATCGAAACTTTTTAAAATGATAGCTGCATTTTCTTCATCGTATTGGAGAATGTGGTATCGGGTGCCATCACCGGTAAAGCTGGCACCAGAATTTTTTTCATATATTACAACATCCGTTTCAGGCAAGCTTAAGTGCCAGTTGAGATTCATGCAATCGGCATATCTACGTGTTGAAGTAAAATCGATTCCTTTGCAGCCATACAAGCCAAAACAAATGATGAGTGCTATTAGACATAGTTTTAATCGTTTCATTTGGGAAGTTCCTTTCTATAAGGAATAAAATATGTTAATTTGCGTCCGTGCTAATTGAAAATCGTCTGTAGCTATCAGTTCCAGCTTTGATATATAAATATCGCGTATCACTATAAACTTCAACGCCTACATCAATATGAGAAGCTTCAAGATTTTCATCTGGGTAATTGATGTTATCTTCTTTTGCTATTTCACCAATTTGATAAGCATCCTCCGGCAATGTTTTAACGAAAATAGCATCGTTAGAATATAAATTTCCTTCCCAGAAAATATATGTCCACTGAAGTTCTCCGTCAGGATAACCTGTCGGTTGAATACTTACTTCTTCGTTAGATGTAGTATCAGGTGATTGATTTATACACAGAAAGGAACCCAACATATACATGACACTTAAAAATGCAATCCAAATACTCTTCATATGCTACACCTCCTCATATAATCGTATGGAATCTTTAAAAATGAGTTTCTTAAATTTTTCTTACAACTTCTTAAAAAAACTGTCAACTAATCATTTTTATCACATCCTTCTTATTATTTTCTTTTTAATATCTTTATTTATCTAATTTATATATAACATAATACAAATATTTTGTCAATAATGTTTGATGATTTTATACAACTTTATGATGACTCCATAAAAAATCCATTCTTTTATGTTACCATTAAATTTAAAGTATATGGGCAGTAAGGGAGGCAGGCTTATGCAGAAAATTTTAGTTGTTGAAGACGATATTGACATTCAGGATATATTAAAAAATCATTTGATTGATGCTGGATATGAGGTTGTGATTGCGGGCGATGGCGTAGAGGCAATTGCAAAATTTGATGATACTGTTCATCTTGTCCTGTTAGACATCCTATTACCAAAGATTGATGGCTATGGTGTCTGTGAGGTCATTCGCCAAAAGTCGCAGGTTCCGGTTATTATGCTTACGGCACTTGCAGATGAAGATAATCAGCTAAAAGGATTTGAACAGCAAATTGATGATTATATTCCGAAGCCTTTTTCACCTAAAATTTTATTATGCAAGATTGCAGCCATTCTTCGCCGAGGAACGAGTGAAAATCACAATCAATCCATGCTTACGTACAAAGAGTTGAGCATGGATATTGACGGATTTCATGTCTATCACAGAGGAAAAGAAGTGGTTTTAACTAGTAAAGAATTTGCCTTGCTGAAGCTTATGTTGGAAAATCAAGGAAAAGTATTTACGAGACAAATGTTGCTTGACCGATTGTGGGCAGATGATCTGGAGGTAGAAGATCGAATTGTTGACAGTCATATAAAAAACATTCGCAAAAAGCTGGATGTGGACTATATCAAAACAATCAGAGGGGTGGGGTACCGAATTGATAAGGAAAATTAAAACAAGTCTAACAGTGAAACTTTTTTTATTGACGACGATTCTTTTGCTTTTTGTGTGCTTGCTCTCTGTTTTTAGCATGGCAAGATATATTCCTCAAACTTATAGCAATCGGCTTAGCAAAGAATTGCAAAAGCAGGCAAATGATTTCGTGCCAGTATTGGAACGAGCAAACTCTTTAGAGGAGTGTTATATGCTTGCCAGCCAATTTGCAGTACAGACAAAAGCAACTGTTTACATTGAAGATGAGAATGGAACGATTTTGTATTCAAGTGATGAATTGCAAACCACAACAGATCAGGATTCGATTGCTACAATTCAGGAATCCACGGATACTATCATAGTTACAACAGATAATGACGAGCTATTATCGGAGATTGGCTATCCGTTTACTTTATTTGGCAGTGAATATACTCTTTGTGTTCAGGGGGATACGGTATCTATCAATCAAGCGACAGAAGCAATCTGGCAAACCATTCCACTTGTTATTTTTGGGATTTTTCTTATATCAATCGTATGCTCTGGCATTTATTCACGCTACATTATAAAATTAAAAGAAAGCAATATCGAGTTAAAAGTTGAAATCTCAAAACAGCGAGAGCTGGAACAAAAGCAACGTGAATTTTTCTCAGCGGCATCACATGAGTTAAAAACACCTTTGACCATTTTAAAAGGTCATTTAACGGGAATGCTTAACAAGGTCAAAGGATATGAAAATCGGGAAGTGTATATGGAACGATCGTTGGCTGTTGTTGAGAAGATGGAAACATTGGTGAAGGAATTATTGTATCTATCGAAAACAGATGAAAGTCAGAAATCGGAATATAAAATGATTGATTTGGCAGAGCTTCTTCGGGTACAGATAGCGGATGTGACCGAATTATTGTCTGAAAAAGAACTATCGCTTACGGTAGACATTCCAGACAAGCTTTTGTGCGAAGTTGATTCTGCGCAGATGGAACGAGCTCTTCAAAATATATTGATAAATGCCATTCGTTATTCACCAAATGGCGAGGAAATCAATATATCATTATCAAATGAGAAAAATACGAATATCGTTTTTTGTAAAATAGAAAATACAGGTGTTACGATTCCGGAGGAGGAAATTTCTCATTTGTTTGAAGCGTTTTATAGAGTGGATGCCTCACGCAATCGTAACACAGGAGGGACTGGATTAGGTCTTTATATTGTTCGCAAAATCATGGATTTGCACCATGCAAAATATGGAATCAAAAATTCAGACAGAGGTGTGTTGTTTTGGTTTAAAATGCCGCAAAGAAGAAGTGATAGCGACTCCATTTAAACTTCATATTTCCTGCAAATACGATTCAAATTCTTTTGCTATTCTTTAGCTGTCCTGAAAAGGGCAGCTATAATTTTAAAAGTGAGGTAAAAGAAAATGGGAAAAGCAAAGACAATGGGGGCTTTGGCCCTGACAGCATTGATGGGAATGGGAGCAGCAGGTCAGATGAATGGGACTGCAGAGGCTCGTACACTGGATTCATCAGCAAGTAAGGCAACGAAATCCATATCGAAAGAAATGGTTGTATCGACGACGGATGATTCAGATGGTGTCATGAGCTACAAGGATAAGACGAGTGGAAAGAGCTTTGTCAGTGAAGACAATGGCGCAACCTGGGTATCGGAAGAAGCGTATAATAGCAGTTATCCTGCAATCAACTATGAGTGGTGGACTTATGATGAGTACAAGGTGTGGCTGGAACAGGAAAAGAAAACACTTCAGGAAATGGCAGATGAGCATACAAGGGTTAAAACCAGCGAAGGAACTTTCTTGTGGACACAAGAATTGACCGATCAGTATATTGATGAGTACGAGCAAACCTTAAAGGATATCAAAAAAGGACTTCTTGTATCGAAGTCTGTGGATGGAGATACCGAGTGCATGACAACATTTCATTCGGATTGGGTTGGCAGCACGGCCGATTAACGACAATTGGTAAAAACGTTTTTTAAGAATTTATTAAATAACAGAACAGTCATTGAAAATACTCCGAAATCGTAGTATAGTAAAAACTACGATTTCGGAGTATTCTTGTTTAAGGAGGACAATTATGAAACAAACTATGAAACAAATTGAGGAACAGAATCGAAATCAGAATTCAAAACTGAATCCAAGATTGAATCAAAAATTGGAAGCCGTCAATCAGGTTTACGAAATGATTGATGATATTTACGACAGCTATGCTGGCTCGTTTGGTATTACCGATGCAGAGCTTTGGGTTCTCTATGCGCTATTTGAACACAATGGAGATTATTTGCAAACAGACATTTGCCGCCAATGGTATTATAGTTTGCAAACGATTCATACCACCATCAAAAACATGGAGAAAAAAGGTTTTATTACGTTGATCTGTCAGCCGGGAAATAAGAAAAACAAGTATATTCACCTGACAGAAGCAGGAGAAAAGATTATGGAAGAAATTGCAGTCCCGTTGACGGAGGCGGAAAAGGAGGCATTTTCAGCGCTGACACAGGAGGAGCAGGATTTGCTGCTGCCGCTTTTACAAAAACATGCAAATGCGTTGAAAGCAGCAGTTGAAAAAATTCATCGTCCCAAAGACGCACATTAAAAGTTTCTTATAGCAGAAAGGAAATGTAAATTGTATGTTCAAACTATTAAAGTATTTGCGTCCCTATAAGGGGCGCGCGATTTTTATGATTTTTCTGCTGTTTGCGCAGGTGTTGGGAACATTATATATTCCCACGCTGACAGCAGCAATCGTAAACAAGGGCATTGTCACTGGAAATGTAAATGAAGTATGGCGAATTGGTGGTATGATGCTTGTGGTTGCCATAGATAAATAGTGTAATTGAGATATCCTGCAAATGTGACCCACAATAGGTAAGGAATCAATAAGTAGCTTGCAGGCTTTGAGATCGGATAGAATTGTTTTATTGTGTATAAAATCAAAAGCCATAGCAGAACTAGCCAAATAAAAGAGAATAAATACCATTGCAGGTTAAAGAAGAAAATGGACCAAAAGAAATTGACAATGAGTTGAAGCCCGTATGCGGCCAATGCCTGTTGACTGGGGCGTTTTGATGTGTAAATAAGATAAGATGCAAATCCCATTAGTGTATACAATAGTGTCCACACAATAGGGAATAGCCAATTCGGTGGTGATAGGGCGGGCTTATTTACTAGAGCAAAAGCTTCCATGCCATTTCGGGTTATAAGAGCGGATAGGCTGCCAACTGCAAGTGGAATTAGGATACAGACAAATAGTGTTTTCCATCGAATTTTCATAGAGGGACCATGCCTTTGCGCAGATTTATTATTGTAGTAGTATGCGTAAAAGCATGGTTTTATTCGATTTTATTTTATTTCATCTCTTTTCTGCCGAATTGCGTGATCGCCAGCGCAAACACCAGACAAAAGACAAGAACCGCGCAAGGCAAAAATGGAAACAGAGAAAATGCAGCATCCGAAGCTTCTGCTGTAAAATCGTGCAGCGAGCAGGAAACCAAATAGCCGCTGTAGCAATAAGGGTAAGCAATCCAAAGAGGCGTATTTGCAACCAAAACACCTGGAATGACAAGAAGCAGATTAAGGCCCACCGATAGCAGTGGTTTCTCAAAAAGGACAGTAATGGCCCACATTGTCCCAATACAAGGAAGCATTGTAAGAAAAAGGGAGAAGCACCATTTCAATAAATAAAAAATAGGCAAAGTTTCGGTTACGCCCATTGTCTTAGTGGCAATCAATCCGCCAATGACAAACACAGCAAGAAAGACAACCATTTCCATAAAAAGATAAAAAATTAGTACACAAAATTTGACTGCGGAAAGCGCATAGCGGCTAACAGGTAGCGCTAACATTTTTAGAATCCCATTATTTCCAGTTTCACGGCTTGCAATCATGACGCAGACGACGATCATGCTAAAGGGCAACAGATAATATGCGTAAACAAGTGCGCTTTGAATGAACATAGCGGGCCATGCATTTGTATATTCTGGTGTGAAATAGCTGCTTAAATTTGCAATTCCAGAAGAAACCACAAGCAAAGGGGCAATAAAAATCAGGGGTACGATTTTGGAACGCTTGCATTTCATAAATTCAATTTTGAGCAATTCTGAAAAGCTCATTTTACTTATTTTATTTATTTCACTCATTTCAACATCCTCCTTATTCGTAGTGCGTATAGTTTGCCAGTCCCAAACCGATGGCAAGAAACAGAACGGTTTCTGTGAGAGCAACAAGAGCAATTGATTTGTCAGGTTGGGCGCTCATCGCAACCGCAGGCTTTAGCATGACAACAAAAGGATGAAACATCAAAATGGCAAGATCGGAATTTGCCAGTGCCATTCCGCTTAAAAAGCCAGCGACACCGATGCCAAGAGGAATCCACATATTTTCAAAGCGCGAGGAAATCAGCAGCAAGAAAGATAATACCGGCATAGAGGTGATAAACGAATAGGCGGCGAACCGAATAAGTGTCGGCAACTCAAATGTATCCTGCGGCAAATCGGTCATGCCAATTTTTATAAGTGCAAGATTTTGCAAAGTGATTGCAATCAAAAGCAGAATTGTCAGAATCAAAAATTTGTACAGGTACATTTTGGAGACGCTTACAGGCAGCATATATAATTTTTTTACGGCATTTCCTTTAAATTCCATATTGTAAATCATACAGGTGGCAACGATGATGCCAAACATATTTAAAATCAGAAGCGTACCATAAAGCTGGGTCAGTAAAACATCCATCGGGGCAAGTGGCAGAGATAAAAGTGTGTTTTTCCTCACAAAGAAATTGACAAGGGCATAAGCGGCACCTAAAATGCCAACGGCAATCAGTACGGGAATCACACCGGTTCGTTTTTCTTTTTGAAGTTCGATTGTAAGAAGACTCATAGCGTTGCCCTCTGCTTTCTGGTGGTATTGTCATTGTCAATCATTGAGAGGAACATCTCTTCCAGATTATCAGCTGCAAATCCAGCCTGCAAGGCGTTTCGCCGCAGTTCATCTAGGCTACCTTCAAACAATAGTCGACCATGATTGAGAATGCCAATGTCATCTGCCATCAACTCAATCTCGGATAACATATGGGATGAGATTAAGACGGTGCAATCATAAAGCGTGGGCAGAGATTTTACGAGATTGCGAATTTCATGGATACCGGATGGGTCAAGACCATTGGTCGGCTCATCTAAAATCAGAATAGGCGGTCGGCCAAGCAAAGCACCAGCAAGACCAAGACGCTGCTTCATACCAAGTGAATATTTTTTTGCCAGTCGGTCACCAAATTCAGTTAGACCAACTAATTCTAAAGCCTCGTCCACAGTACTTTTCGGCAGTTTTAAAATTCTGCGAATAATATCAAGATTTTCTCGTCCTGTCAGATTGGAATAAAACGAAGGCGATTCGATAAAGGAACCAATCTCCTTTAAGATTGCAAGGCGATCAGCTGGGAAGTGTTTTCCGTCAATGGTAAAGCTGCCAGCTGTCGGCTTGGTCAGACCCAAAAGCATTTTCATCGTGGTAGATTTTCCAGCCCCATTTGGACCGAGAAAACCATAGATACTGCCTTTGCGGATGTGAAGCGAAACATTGTTGACAGAAGTGAAGTTTTTGTATTTCTTTGTCAACTGTTCGGTGGTGATAATGCAGTCTGTAGTATGATCGGTAGCGTGATCTGTAATATAGTTCATAAGAACATCTCCTCCTGATAGATAAGTGTGGGTTTTTCGATGCTTTTATCGTACAACGTGAACCTGACAATAATCTTCTCGCGTCCTTACTTTTACCTTACTTTTTTGAGATATGCCCCTCAGATGAGATTCTCTGTGATATACTATCGCTGGTTGTGGTTGCAGTCATAACTATAGTTGTGATTATGATTGTAGCTGTAATGATAGTGATAACGATACGCATGGTTGTAGTTGGAGGTAACACGATGGACAATTCATTTTTGTATACGAAAACACTCCTGCTTGTGGATGACGAGCTGGATTTGCTGAAAATGCTATCCGATATTTTAAAAGATGCTGGTTTTCAAAAAATTCTTATGGCTGATACGGGGAAAGAAGCGGTTGCAGAGGCAAAAAAAGGAAAACCGGATCTGATCATTTTGGATGTGATGCTGCCAGATAAAGATGGTTTTTCTTTGATGGAGCAGCTTCGCTCATTTACTGATGTGCCGATCATCTTTTTGACTGCGAAGGATGAGGCAGCGGACAAACTTGCCGGGCTGGGGCTTGGAGCAGATGATTATATTGTAAAACCATTTTTGCCGCAGGAATTGATACTTCGCATTTATGCAGTACTGCGTCGCTCTTATAAGGAAGACAATCCACTGGTTGTGCTGGATGGATGCACGGTAGATTTTGATAGAGCAGAAGTCTACAAAGGAAACGAGATTTTCTTTTTAACGGCAAAGGAACACATGCTGTTAAAAACACTTGCCCGCAATGAAGGAAAAATTATTACCGTTGATGCGCTTTGCGAAGCACTATGGGGCGACAATCCATTTGGTTATGAAAATAGTTTGAATGCCCATGTGCGGCGTGTACGAGAAAAGATCGAAACGGACCCGTCAAATCCCAAGTCATTGATCACAATTAAGGGTTTGGGCTACAAATTGATTATGCGAAAGTGAGGTCAGAGATCATGAAATCATTTGGCGCATATATTTCAAAATATCTGGCATCGTTTGCCGCATTTATTCTACTTCTATTATTTATCAATGTAATAATTTTTGTTGTCGCATTTCGTAAAACTGTGACAGAAGATTATGGAGCCGCGTCTCCTCGAACAATGTTGGAGCGAACTGCCGCTTCGGTAACTCATGATGCCTTATCAGAGGAGGCAGCACAAAGATTGCGTGAGCAAAATATTTGGGCGCTGTATCTGACGCCTGATGGCAATTGCTTTTGGGCATTTGACTTGCCTGCTGAGATTCCGCAAAGCTATACGATTCAGGATGTTGCATTATTTTCCAAGGGGTATTTGGCTGATTATCCTGTTTTTGTCTGGAATACAGCCGATGGTCTTTTGGTACTAGGCTATCCGAAAAACAGCTATATGAAGTTAACCAGTAATTATTATTCAATCGCGGCAATTCAGAGACTTCCGCTTTTTCTTATGGGAATGCTGGGAACGGATCTTATATGCTTGTTTATTGCGTATTATTGTTCACGGCGCAAGATCATTCGAAATACGGAACCGATTGTAGCGGCAGTGGAAAAACTATCGGATGGCAAGGCAATTTCCCTTCATGTGGATGGAGAACTGGCTGAAATTGCAGAAAGTGTAAATAAGGCATCAAACATTTTAAGTAAACAAAATGAGGCGAGAGCCAACTGGATTAGCGGTGTTTCTCATGATATTCGCACACCGCTTTCCATGATTATGGGATATGCAGAGCGTATTGCACAGAGCAAAGAGGCTAGTGCATCAATCAAGGAGCAAGCCGAGATTGTGCGAAATCAAAGCGTGAAGATCAAAGAGCTTGTACAGGACTTAAATTTGGTATCGCAGTTAGAATATGAAATGCAGCCGCTTCATCTGGAAGTTATTCGCTTATCAAAGCTTATCCGTTCTTACGCAGCGCAACTACTTAATTCTGGCATTTCAGATACCTATACAATCGAAATTGAAATTGCAGAGAATGCAGAAAATGCAGTTTTGGAAGGGGATGCTCGTTTAATTCTGCGTGCAATCAGTAATCTTGTGCAAAACAGTATCAAGCATAATCCAGATGGCTGCAAAATTTATCTTGCGCTGGAATGCACAAAAAAATATGCGAAGAATTGTCTTACCCTCTCTGTTACAGACGATGGCGTTGGGATCTCACCTAAGAAACGATGCGAGTTAGAAAAAAAGCCACATTATATGGAAAGCACAGACGAGCGTCTGGATTTGCGGCATGGATTAGGACTTTTGATCGTACAGCAAATCGTGAGTGCTCATAAAGGCACGATGCAAATTGTAGACGCAGTGCCACATGGGTGCAAAACGAGTTTGACTTTTGTTTTGTAATTGACCGAAGCGTGCAGATGCGCTATACTGAAACCATGACGAAGCCAATAGGTAGCCTGCTGTTAAAATATGGCTGTAGATTGGAATCATCAACAACGACATCAAATAAGCGAGGAAGAAAATGAGAGTTTTTGATTTCAGTAACCAGACAGAAGAAAAGGTTAATCCGGAGTGTACATATACGACATTTCGTTCTAACGAAGAGGTCTCTACACCAGAGCATCCAATTTTTGTTCTAGATAATAAAGAAAAAGAGCATGCGCATCATTCCGCTGGATTTTTTACAAATCCGACAAAGAGAACTGCATTTGAGTTTAAGGAAGAAGATTCAAAAGAGTCTTATACTGCCGATATTCTGAAAGTGGATTCACGCTTTGTAAGTTTGGTGCGCTGGCTTGGTGACAACCATATCAATGTGCGTTTGTCAGGAGAAAATACAGCAGAAGGATATGCAGTTTATAAGATTCGTGAGATCGCATTTGGCGGCGGTACAAAGCTTTCAGCAGAGGATGGTTTCTTACAGTTTATGATTGACCGTCTGCTTGCAAGCGATGCACCGGCAGAAGAGGCTGAAGATGAAGATAAAGAAGAGCTTGGCGATGATATGAAGATCACTAGCCTTCAGAGCATTACAGACTTTTTGACATGTGCAGGAAAGACACTTCCAGACAATATTCGTCTGTGGGCGAGACGAAATCTGGCTGTAGCGCGTTCTCACGAGGTTTCCCCAGAGGAGAAGCGCCATGCGCAGCGTGCGCTTTCTATTATGATGAATATCCAGTGGAAGAGCAATTATTTTGAGGCAATTGATCCAGAGTATGCCCGTCAGGTGCTTGACGAAGAACTTTACGGCATGGAGCGCGTAAAGCAAAGAATTATAGAGACTATTATTCAGATTAACCGTACACACACACTTCCGGCATATGGTCTTTTACTTGTCGGACCGGCTGGTACTGGAAAATCTCAGATTGCCTATGCAGTTGCCAGAATCCTGAAGCTGCCGTGGACCACACTCGATATGAGTTCCATCAACGATCCAGAGCAGTTAACTGGAAGCTCACGTATCTACGCAAATGCAAAACCAGGTATTATCATGGAAGCTTTCTCAGCAGCGCGTGAATCAAATCTTGTATTCATCATCAACGAGCTTGACAAAGCAGCATCAAGTAAGGGTAGCGGCAACCCAGCCGATGTACTTTTGACACTTCTTGATAATCTTGGATTTACTGATAACTATATGGAGTGTATGGTTCCGACTGGCGGCGTTTACCCTATTGCAACTGCCAATAATAAGGATCAGATTAGTGCTCCACTTATGTCTCGTTTTGCCGTGATCGACATTCCAGACTACACAAAGGAAGAGAAGAAGATCATTTTCACAAAATTCTCCTTGCCTAAGGTACTGCGCCGCATGGGTCTTCGTGAGGGTGAGTGCATCGTCACACCAGAAGCAGTTGAAGCAGTTGTTGATCTTTATGCACATACAACAGGTATCCGTGATTTAGAGCAGGCAGCAGAGCATATCGCTGCAAATGCACTGTATCGCATTGAGGTCAACAAAGTGGAGAATGTTACTTTCGATGTCGCAATGGTGAAAGAATTGTTTGCGTAAGGGCATAAGGCATAGAATAAATTAAAATATAAGAGTAACTTAATGATACAAAAATATGAGAAGCGTACTGCAACGAGAAATGATTGCGGTACGCTTTTTTTGACAAATTTTAATCTGATGCTAATTTTTTATTTACTTTGACAATAACTGTCATTGCCGTATTTTATAATTAGGGCAGTAGAGAAAACTAATTGACCTTTTTTTATGGGAATGATATTATAGAGATAATTACTAATTTCTATAAATGCTATTCGGGCAACGGTTATAAATACATAAGTAAAGGGAGAGGTAGCGTTATGAAGAAAAGAGAATTTTGTATTATCCTAGGGTCAGCGTTATTGGCTGCTGGAGTATCAGGCTGTAAGGAATCAGCGTCAAAGAAATATTCATCAGCGCAGGAATTAATTAATAAAGGCGAATATAGTGAAGCTGTAAAAAAGCTAAGAGAGATCACGAGTTATGAAGATTCTTCTCAGTTATTGCTGTATGCAAGTGCAAATGCAGCTGCGGTAGAAGGAAGTTTTTCAGAGGCAATTACTACATTGCAATCATTGGGCGATTATAAGGATTCGCAAAATTTAATTGTATATTATAGCGCCAAGCAAGCTGAAGCACAAGAAGATGTGTATGATATTCAATATATTGCAAGTTTATATGAGTCAATTCCATTGTTTCGTGACAGCAAAGAACAGGAAGAGGCATATTTGTCCGGTTGGTATCAGACTGCTGTAACAGATGCAGAAGCTGAAAACTATGCAGAGGCATATCCTATTTTTGATAATCTTGGTTCGTATAATGATAGTGATAAAATGATTGATTATTATGAAGCAAGGCGCTTAGAGGCAGAAGGGGATTATATTTCGATGCTCAAGGCAAAGCGTGTATATGATACGATGCCACAGGTAGTAGACTGCGCAGATCGAAGCAGTAAAATTTTGGAAACATTGCAGACCGTATATAAAGATGCGCAGGAGAAAATGAAGAATGGAGAGTATGAGCTGGCATTAAAGGAATTTGAAAGTTTGGGAACTTATGAGAATTCTGCAGATTTGGTCGACAAGTTAAAGGAAGAAATTGCAAATCAGAAGCTTTATAAGGCAGCAGAAGATTCTCTTTCGAAACAGGATTATTCAGATGCAATCAAAAAATTTGGTGAACTTGGCTCTTATGCAGATGCGAAACAGCGTAAAGAGGCTATTCAGCAAGCTCGATATGAAGCCGCAGAAAAAATGATGAATGATGAAAATTTTGAAGGCGCGATTGCAGAGTTTCAAATGTTGGGTTCTTATAAAGAGTCTAAGAAAAGTTTGAATTTGGCAAAACAGGAGCTTACAAAACAAAACGCTTATAAAAATGCAGAGCAGCTGTATAAAAAAGAGGACTATAAGGGTGCTATACAGCAGTTTGCTGAACTTGGAGAATATAAGGATGCTTCCAGCCGTAAGAAGGAGATTCAGATTGAACGATATAAAGCCGCAGAAGATATGATAGAAAGCGGAGATTTCGAGGGGGCAATTGCTGAATTTGAAATGTTAGGTTTATATGAGGATGCAAAGCAAAGAGCAGAGGATACGATAACAGAATTAGCAAATAAAACAGCGTATGAAGAGGCGGAAGGCTTGCTTGCAAAAGGTGATTATGCAGGTGCAGTTCATGTCTTTGCACAATTAAGGGATTATAAGGATGCAGCTGTGCGCGAAAAAGAGATTCAAGAACAGCGTTATGCAGAGGCAGATAAGTTAGCAGCCGACGAGGATTTTGAGAGTGCGATTGCAATCTTTGAAGAATTGGGTAATTATAAGGATTCTTCGGACAGAATAACAGCAACGGTTCAAGCGGAATATGAAAAGGCAGAACAGTTTTATGTGGAAAACAAGCTTGAAGAATCAGAACAATTATTTAAAAATTTGACAGAGAGAAACTATCAGGATTCGCAAAAATACCTTGCATATGTAAGAGCAGCAATTGCACAGGAAAATAAAGATTATAATAAAGCTATTAAAATACTTAAAGGATTGCAAGACTATAAAGATTCAAAGAATTTACTGATTTACTATGAAGCATTAGAACAATCTGAATCCAAACAGGTTGAGGATATTCAAAAAACTGTTGAAGCATTGAAATCAATTCCGCAAGTGAAAGATAGCAATGAACAACTGGAAAGTTATCAAAAAACATGGTATGACAATGCAATTGCATCTGGTGATTCAGGTGAATATGACAATGCAATTAAGATCTTAGAGGCATTAAAGTCTTACAAAGATAGCAGTGACTTGGTAACGTATTATAAAGCTAGACGCTATGAATTTAAAGACACAAATGATGATAGAATGCGAGCAATTGCAATGTACGAAAAAATTCCAGAGGTAAAAGATAGCAAGGAACGAAAAGAGGCAATTGTAGGCATTCAAGAAGGCATTTATGCAAAGGCTGAGGAGCAGCTTGAGGCTGACAAATTTTTCGATGCAAAAGAAACGTTTCAATCACTTGGCAATTACAGTGATGCAAAACAGCGTGTAGAGGATACAGAAAAAGCACGTCAAGATAAAATTAAGCTGTTATGTGCAAACCAAAGGTATGCAGAAGCATTGCATTTCCAGAATTTGCAGGCAGGTGATGTAATAAAATTTGGCGAGTATGAACAGGACAATAATCTTGAAAATGGTAAAGAAGCAATTGATTGGATTGTGCTGGATATTCAGGATAATGAAGCGCTTGTGATTAGTCAGTTTTGCTTGGATGCAAAAAGATATTCGGATGAGGGAATAGCACGCTGGGAGCGCAGTTCGTTATGTAATTGGCTTAATTCAGAATTTATAAACTCATCTTTTGAAGAAACAGCACGAGACTGTATATTGCAATCATTAATGGGAAGTAGGATAGATGATGATGGAAAAGAAAACGAAATTTTTAGTTTTATATTTGTATTGAGTGAATATGGATATAACACATATTTACCAAAAGAGAGGAATGTTTATGCAACCACATATGCACTGTCTGCGAAATCAGTATATACAGGTTATATAGAGGATGAACAATCTGTAGAATGGTGGCTTAGAAATGCAGGCGAAAGTTTCATGAGCGTGTCTGCATCTTATGTAAATAGAGGAGGTTACTATACAAGTTCACAAAGTGTGAAGGAGGTATCAATGGTTCGCCCAGCCATGCGAATTGATCTGGCAAAATGTGAGGAAGTTTATCAGCATGCTTATGATACTGGAGAGCTTGATAATTTGCCGATTACCGAAATACCAGAAACAGAAGAAGTTACAGAAGACAGTGAAGCATCTTCAGAAGGGACAGAACAAACTACAAGCGAAGATCTTAGTATAAATGCGAACACAAATAGTAATATGGAAAATGCAGATATAACAGAAACATACAGCCAAACGCAGGAAACAACCGCTTATACGCCAACAGGTACAACTGGAAACGCAGCGGCTATTGTAAATCCGGCAATAAGAGATCGGTCAGATTATTTGTGTATTGATCAGAATGAAGCGACAGGGCAAATCTTGTTGTACTTTTATTTGTGTCCGGGTTCAAGTGGAATGTATGATAGTATATCTTGCGATAATGAGTACCTTGAATGTGGTCCATCTGGGAATGCCAAGGAATTAGTAGACAGATCATTGAGCGGAGATCTTGGTGTACTTCCAGGCTATGGAGATAAGAAAACAATTGTATGGAATTCTCCGTATGGTATATGTGCATATTCCAGATCTAAGAGTCAATATTTGAATGGAACCAATGGAGAGTATATGCTAAATGAAGACGAGATTTACCAGATGTTAAATACAATGGGAGCTCCTGTTGAAATGGTCCCAAATTCGCAGAAGCAGGATTAACTTAGTGTTATGGTAGATTAAGAGAAAGGAGAAAACATATGGTTAAAAGAATGGTATGTCCGAAATGTGGGATGCAGGGTAAACCTAATGATCGATTTTGCGGTAAATGTGGAATTTTGCTTGTAGAAAAAGAAGTGGAAGATACAAATCAAAGTACAGAAAACATGAATAGTCGTGCTAATGCAAAAGCAAGGCTGAATGAAAACGATATCAAGCAAATGTTTTCTAAATTTTTGTATTTTATTACTCATATGTGGTTTCGAGGATTTGACGGAGGAGAAGAGGAAACTGATCAGGCGAGATATGTTTTAAATCCACAGCCACTTGAGAACCAAATGAAAAAAATAAAAAATTTTTATCCGATATTTTTGATTTGTATTGGTATAGGAGTTTTTAATGAAGTATTTTTGGCAATTGGACTCATTGGTCTTCCATTAACTTGTGTAATTGATGGATGTGTAACAGAGTATCGCATGTATCGTTTGAGAAGATTGAAATTCTGGGCAAATTCTGAAATGACAGATGAAAGAATATTTGAAAAACTTCAGCCAGTTATGTTTTCAAAATATGGAATTTCTATAAGCAGAAATGAGAAGAATCAAGCAGTAATTATAATAAATGATTTTAGCTATACAGTGATATTGAACTTTGATTCTACATTTTGTATTCGATGGGATGCATCCCTAAAACGAATGGCCTCTATCATTTTAATGCGTAGCTCAGTATATTATAAGTATTATAAAGAAATGCTTGGTGCAATGGGAACGATTGCTTATGAGGTACAGGCGCAATTTGGCGTTGTTCAGGATGTGAATGGAAATCAAAATACTCATACATATCAGCAGCAGGAAAAAGAAAAGCAGTCAAGTGGCAAATGGGAAGGAAATTCCTACAACTTTAGTTGGAGTACATTGACAAATGCGAAAACAAATTGGATTGCAGTTGTAAGCAGCATATTAATGATTATCTGTCCATTTTTACCATATGTGAAAGTAACAGTATTTGGTGTTGCATCGACAGAGTCATTGATTGGAGGCGATGGGATTTTCTTTTTAAGTATTGGAATTATTGCACTAATATTAGGCTTAAAAGGAAAAGATACTGGTGTTATGTTTACAAGTATAGCAGCAGGAACGTTGACGATAATAGAGGTAATCAATTTTTCGAATGCTATAAATGAAGAGGAATTTGGCTATCTAATGCAAAAAGAAAGCGGCTATTATCTGATGATTGCTGCGACGATTGTTTTGGTAATAGCAGGTCTTTATAGAAAATTTATGCCAGATGCAAATTAAAGAAAATGATTGAATGGCGAAAAATGCAGCTTACAAAAGGAGGAAAGAAAGATGATATGTCCTAAGTGTGGAAATAAGGTAAAAGAGGGAGATGTGTTTTGTACAAATTGTGGTGCAAAAATAGAAAAAGGACAGGGCAAATCACAAACAACAAATGAAATAAAGAATATTTTGTTTAAGATCAATGCTGCAGTTCAGAAGATTATGAAAAAAGAGTGGATGCCCCTGGTAATTATCGTTATCATTGCAATTTTGATGGCAGATGTTATAGGAAAACTTACAAAGACGACAAGCGAAGATAATTCAAGTAAAACAATAACGAAGACGACAAGCAAAGGTAATTCAAGTAAAACAATTACAAAGGGAGATATTTATGAAGCAATTGCAGAAGCGATGGAATTTGATATCTCAGATGACGCAATCGCTTTTATAAATGATAATCCACAATTCTTTCCATGCAATATTTCTAACATGGTAGCAGCAAGTGCTTATGTTGATTTTAATCTGGATTATGCACATGTAGCGAAAAATCCATTTAAATACTCCGATCGTTTTATGTGTGAGCCCGGTGAGGTTATTGATTGTCAAGAAATAGAAGAAAATGGAAATGCATTAACATATCTACAAATTGAGGATGATTTTGGCTACAATTATTGCGTATATTATTTGGGAGAACTACCAGATGTATTTGAAGGTAGTCATGTCACTGCAGAGTTTTTGCCATTTGATGTAATTACTTTTGAGAATATGGGCGGATATTATACAGAGGCTATTGTTGGTGCAGCTTGTTACGTAGAGTAATTATAATCAATAATAAGAAACGTTGTAACAAGATTACATTGGGATCATGATGGACTTTGGTAACGCGAAGGACAGTAATAAGGATGCATAAAGAACCTACAGCTTGGGCAAATTAGTTTTGAAATGAAAACTATATCCATAACAAGGAGCGATTATGCAGACAGGAACAGCAAGTATACGTTTTGAGAGGCCGCCCCGCATTCTGCAGGCGGCCTCTGTTGTTGGCCCAAAAGAGGCAGAGGGGCCATTTGGTGCACTATTTGATGAAATTGATTCTGACGGAAAGTGTGGACAGGATAATTGGGAGCAGGCAGAGAGTGAGCTTCAAAAGCGAGCCGTAAAGAAAGTAATTGAGAAGGCACATCTTTTGCCGAAGCAGATTCGCTATGTATTTGCAGGTGATTTGCTTGGCCAGTGTATCGCAAGCAGTTTTGGAATTAGTGAACTAAACTGCCCGACAATTGGCATGTATGGTGCTTGTTCTACAATGGGGCTTACACTTTCAACGGGTGCTATGTTTGTGAATGCAGGATATGCAGATCATGTACTTTGTGTGACAAGCAGCCATTATGCCTCTGCCGAGAGGCAGTTTCGCTTCCCATCTGATTATGGAAACCAGAGACCACTCAGTGCAGAATGGACTGTAACAGGTTCAGGAGCTGTTGTACTTGAAAGTGTTCAGACACACACTACAACCCAACTCGACATTCCACTTGCCAAAATCACAGGAGTAACGACAGGAAAAATCGTAGACTATGGAATAACAGATTCAATGAATATGGGTGCGGCGATGGCTCCTGCCGCATGTGATACGATTGTGCAGCATTTTGAAGATTTTAAGACAAAACCAAGCGATTACGACAAGATCATTACAGGCGATCTTAGCCAGATAGGTAGTAAACTATTAATTGATTTGCTTCGCGAAAAAAAGATTGATATTTCTGATCGTCATATGGACTGTGGACTGGAAATCTTTAAACGAAAAGAGCAGGATGTTCACGCAGGTGGAAGCGGATGTGGCTGCAGTGCTGTGATATTGGCTGCGTATATCTTGCCTCAGATTCAAAAAAAGATCTGGAAACGTGTGCTTTTTGTTCCGACAGGCGCGCTTTTGTCAAAGATTTCATTTAATGAAGGTGCAAGCATTCCAGGCATTGCACATGCAGTAGTCATCGAAGCGCTTGACTCATTCGATGAACGTTTTGAGAAGAAACAAAAGGCTATGTCATTAGCAGAAGGAGGCAAATCATGCAGGAATATCTAATTGCATTTGCAGTCGGTGGCACGATCTGTGCGCTTTCACAGCTTCTGATGGACAAGACAAAGCTGATGCCAGGTCGAATCATGGTTATTCTTGTGGTTACAGGAGTAGTTTTAGGTGCATTCGGCATCTATGAGCCATTTAAAGAGTGGGCAGGAGCAGGGGCAAGTGTGCCGCTTCTTGGTTTTGGTAATACGCTCTGGAAAGGTGTCAAAAAAGCAGTCGATGAGGAAGGGCTGCTTGGCATCTTTAAGGGAGGACTGACCGCTAGCTCAGCGGGTATCTGTGCCGCGATGGTATTTGGATATCTTGCATCGTTAGTCAGTCATCCAAAACTAAAAAAATAAACTGCAGCATTTACAGCGCCAATTGTATCAGCTATAATAGTGTCAGAATCAGTATTCGGAGTGAAAAAATAACACGATAAATCCGACAGGATACGAAGCAGATTAGGAGGACAAACAATGGAAAAATATATGATGGCGCTGGATCAGGGAACAACTAGCTCTCGCTGCATTTTATTTGACCGAAAGGGAAATATCTGCAGTGTTGCTCAAAAGGAATTTGAGCAGCATTATCCAAAGCCAGGCTGGGTAGAGCATGACCCGATGGAAATTTGGGCATCACAGGTGAGTGTATTATCAGAGGCAATGAATAAAATAGCAGCGCTTCCTGAGCAGATTCATGCAATCGGCATTACGAATCAGCGAGAGACTACGGTCATTTGGGATAAAAAGACAGGTCGTCCAATTTATCCGGCAATTGTATGGCAGTGCCGTCGTACAAGTGAGCGAATTGATCGTCTAAGAGCAGATGGTATGACGCAAAAGGTTCGTGAAAAAACAGGATTAGTTCCAGATGCTTATTTTTCAGCAACAAAAATTGAATGGATCTTAGATCAGGTGCCAGGAGCCAGAAAGCGTGCACAGGAGGGCGAGCTTCTTTTTGGAACGGTTGATTGCTGGCTTGTATGGAAACTGACAGGCGGCGCTGTACATGCAACAGATTACACAAACGCATCAAGAACAATGTTGTTTAACATTCATACGCTGGAGTGGGATAAGGAACTTTTGGAATACTTTAATATTCCGCAGTCTATGCTTCCAAATGTTCTTCCAAGCAGCTGCATTTACGGAAAAACAGATCCAGAGGTTACAGGTGGTGCTATTCCGATTGCTGGAATTGCGGGAGACCAGCAGGCAGCACTTTTTGGTCAGTGCTGTTTTGAGCCTGGTGATGTGAAGAATACATATGGAACAGGATGCTTTCTTTTGATGAATACAGGTGCAGAGCCGGTAAGCTCTGATCATGGACTTGTCACAACAATCGCAGCAGGTTCGCCGGGTGAAGTGCAGTATGCGCTTGAGGGAAGTGTGTTTGTTGCAGGAGCGACAATTCAATGGCTTCGTGATGAGCTTTGGATGATTAGAAGTGCTTCTGAGACAGAAAGCTTATGTCAGTCTGTTGAGGATACGGCAGGTTCTTATCTGGTGCCGGCATTCACAGGACTTGGTGCACCATATTGGAATCAATATGCAAGAGGTACGTTTGTAGGACTGACAAGAGGTGTAAGCCGTGCTCATTTTGTGCGCGCAGCCGTTGAATCACTTGCGTATCAGGTACATGATGTGCTTGAAGCAATGGAGCAGGACAGCGGTTATACAATTGAGATATTAAAGGCAGATGGCGGTGCAAGTGCAAATAATTTCCTTCTGCAGTTTCAGGCAGATATTCTTGATGCACAGGTAGATCGCCCAGGATGTATCGAGACAACAGCACTAGGTGCAGCTTACCTGGCAGGCCTTGCAACAGGATATTGGAAGAATAAAGAAGAGATTCGTGCTAATTGGCAGCTGCAGCGTTCATTTATGCCGTCAATAGGAGAGACAAAGAGAAAGCAAAAGCTAAAGGGCTGGAAAAAGGCAGTTCGCTGTGCGCTTTTCTGGGCAAATGATGAAGAAGAATAAAAAAGAAGGCAGTCCCGATAAGGATTGCCTCTTTTGTTTAAGAATTAATTCTGTTCGCTTTGATTTTTCTGATACTCCAGTGCAGCACCGATGAAGCCCTTAAACAGTGGATGTGGGCGATTTGGTCTTGACTTTAATTCTGGATGAGCCTGGGTACCAATAAACCACGGATGATTTGGAAGCTCGATCATCTCTACAATGCGGCCGTCTGGTGAGATACCAGAAAGAGTCATGCCGTGAGAAGTGAGGGCAGCACGGTAATCGTTGTTGACCTCATAACGGTGACGATGACGCTCTGCGATTTTCTCAGTGCCGTAAAGCTGATAAGCCTTTGTGTCCTTTCCTAAGATACATGGATAAGAGCCAAGACGTAATGTACCACCGATGTCAGTGACACCATTTTGATCTGGCATCAGATGGATAACTGGATGAGCGGTTTGCGGATCAAGCTCAATGCTGTGTGCATCGCGAATGTCAAGAACATGACGGGCAAACTCAACGATTGCCATCTGCATGCCAAGGCACAAGCCAAGGAATGGAATGTTATTTTCGCGGGCGTAGCGGATTGATGTGATCATACCTTCAATACCACGATCACCAAAGCCGCCAGGAACGATAACACCAGAGACATCCTTTAATTGTTCATCTACGTTTTCAGGTGTTACCTGCTCAGAATCAACCCATTTAATAGTTACATTTGCGTGATGGGCAACACCGCCATGCTTTAATGCCTCAACAACACTAATATAAGCGTCGTGAAGAGATGTATATTTTCCAACAAGGGCAACTGTTACATGGTCTGTTGGATTTTTCCAGGCATTGATCATTGCACGCCACTCGTCAAGATCAGGCTTTGGACTATCAAGACCAAGGCATTCACAGGCAACGTCTGCTAAATGTTCTTCCTCAAGCATAAGCGGAACCTCATATAATACGTCACAGTTCAAATTTTCTAATACGTGTCTGACTGGAACATTACAGAACAGACCGATCTTAGCCTTCATCTGGTCGCCCATTGGGTAATCGCTGCGGCACATGATAACATCTGGCTGAAGTCCCATTCCCTGAAGCTCTTTAACGCTTGCCTGTGTAGGCTTTGTTTTCAGCTCCTGAGAAGCAGACAGATACGGGATCAGGGTAACATGAATCAGCATAGAATTGTTGCGGCCAACCTCATGCTGGAACTGACGGATAGACTCTAAAAACGGCTGACTCTCGATATCACCGACAGTACCGCCAACCTCGATAATGGCAATTTCTGTCTTATCAGTTGTAAAATTGCGGTAGAAACGATCCTTAATTTCATTTGTGATGTGAGGGATTACCTGTACGGTACCGCCGCCGTAATCGCCACGGCGCTCGCGCTGCAGTACGCTCCAGTAAACCTTTCCAGTGGTAACATTGGAATTGCGGGTGAGACTTTCATCGATAAAGCGCTCATAGTGACCAAGATCAAGATCAGTCTCAGCGCCGTCATCGGTGACAAACACCTCTCCGTGCTGAACCGGGTTCATAGTTCCTGGGTCAATGTTGATATAAGGGTCGAATTTTTGCATAGTAACGGTGTAGCCGCGCGCCTTTAACAGACGGCCAAGTGATGCGGCAGTGATTCCTTTTCCAAGTCCGGATACGACGCCTCCGGTGACAAATACGTACTTAACAGGCATAATTACCTCCTCTGAAGAAAAATAAAAGTGTCAATAGTAAAATGCGTGTATGAACTATTCAGCCATATAAAATAAATCCATATATTACAGAAAGCAATTTTACTGGCTCTGAATAGTCAACAAAATCAGAGTTATTATACAACCATTTTTTTTTCAGCGCCACTATTATTTCACAGAAATTTTATTGCAATATTGCATGTTCAATTATATAATAGTTACAGTTTACTTCTCATGTATGTTTCTTAGACTTCGCTAAAGCAGCTTTATAAGGCACGCATGATGGGTACTGAAAATGAAGAAAGGTGAGGAACGAATGGACGACAGGGAAAGAAAACCTGATAACAGGAATAACAAAAAACGAAATTATCAGTTGTATATAATCTTGGCGATTGTAGCAGCAGTTACTGTTGCACTGATAACGGGACTGGATTCTCTAGTCAAGAAAAGTACGACAAAAAAGGTAACGTACGATGAGTTTGTGGAAGCAGTAGAGGAAGGAAAGGTAGATTCAGTAAAGATTTCCAGCGCAAGAGTAACCTTTACGCTGACAGATGATCTTCGTATGACTTATTATACGCCATATCTTCCAGATTCAAATTTACTTCCTATGCTGAATGAGGCAGGTGTAGAATATACTGGTACGGAGGATAGCTCAGGCTCAGCTATACTTGAATTTATTTTAGTGTATATTCTTCCATTTGCATTGATCTGGATTCTGATGGGATTTTTTATGCGCCGTATCGGAGGAGGTTCCGGCGGCATGATGGGCATTGGAAAGGCGAACACAGCAACTAATATGAGTCGTGCAACTGGTGTAACATTTGCTGATGTTGCTGGTGAGGACGAAGCAAAGGAGTCATTGACAGAAATTGTTGATTTTCTTCACAATCCACAGAAATATGTGCAGATCGGTGCCAAGCTTCCGAAGGGCGCACTTCTTGTAGGTCCTCCAGGAACAGGAAAGACGCTTTTGGCAAGAGCCGTTGCAGGCGAGGCTAAGGTTCCGTTCTTCTCATTGTCTGGTTCTGATTTTGTAGAGATGTTTGTCGGTGTTGGTGCATCAAGAGTGCGTGATTTATTTAAGACTGCACAGCAGAATGCACCGTGTATCATTTTTATTGATGAGATCGATGCTATCGGTAAGACAAGAGATACACGCTACGGTGGAAATGATGAGCGTGAGCAGACATTAAATCAGCTGCTCTCTGAGATGGATGGATTTGATGCTTCTAAGGGTGTACTTGTCATGGCAGCGACTAATCGTCCTGAAATTCTTGATAAGGCACTTCTTCGTCCGGGTCGTTTTGACCGACGTGTCATCGTAGATAAGCCTGATCTTAAAGGTCGTATTGCAATCTTAAAGGTTCATGCAAAGGATGTGCGAATGGATGATTCTGTTGATTTAGAGGCAATTGCGCTTGCAACAAGTGGTGCTGTAGGTTCAGATCTTGCTAATATGATCAACGAGGCAGCGATCACTGCAGTAAAAAGAGGAAGTCAGGTGGTATCTCAGAAGGATCTTCTTGAGGCTGTCGAGGTTGTTCTTGTCGGTAAGGAAAAGAAGGACCGCGTCATGAATCAGAAAGAAAGACGTATCGTTTCCTATCATGAGGTTGGCCATGCACTTATCAGTGCACTTCAAAAGGATTCAGAACCTGTACAGAAAATCACAATTGTACCAAGAACAATGGGTGCGCTCGGCTATGTAATGCAGACACCGGCAGAGGAAAAATTCCTAAATTCCAAGGAAGAAATCTTAAATATGGTTGTCATGGCGCTCGGAGGACGTGCCGCAGAGGAACTTGTCTTTAACAGCGTGACAACTGGTGCATCAAATGATATTGAGCAGGCAACTGCCTATGTCAGAAATATGATCACAATGTATGGTATGTCAGATGAATTTGGTCTGATGGCACTTGAGACAGTAGAAAACCAGTACTTGGACGGACGCAGAGTGCTAAATTGCGCTGATGCAACGGCTGCTCAGATTGATCAGGTAGTAAAGGAAACGCTTAAGAAATGCTATGAGCAGGCAAAGCAGATGCTTTCTGAGAACAGAGAGGTCATGGATCATCTGGCAGAGTTCTTAATTAAAGAAGAAACAATTACTGGAAAAGAGTTCATGGAAATCTTCCATAAATATCGTCTGGAGCAGATGGAGCGCCAGGTTGGTATGGATGTATCAGACAACACAAACGAATAAAGAACAAAACATATTGATTTAATCTATTATGGACGCTCATTTATAAAAGAAGCACAATTTTTTTATGTTGATTTGCTTTGCTTATGAATGGGCGTTTTTTAAAGGAGCAAGTATGGAGCAAGATGATTTTTTAGCACGAAAAGAGCAGATATTAAATCGCAATTCTGCGAAGAATTTCAAAGAATTTAATATTGAAAATGAATTAAAAAAGTTGCCTGCAAAGCCGGGCGTCTATTTGATGCATGATGCATCGGACGAGATTATTTATGTCGGAAAGGCGATTAAGCTTTGTAATCGTGTACGCCAGTATTTTCAGCGCAGTAAAAAGCCGTCTGCCAAAATCGAGCAGATGGTTTCTCATGTTTCATATTTCGAATATATTGTGACAGACTCTGAGATGGAAGCACTGATTTTAGAGTGCAATCTGATAAAGAAACATCGTCCGCGCTATAATACGATGCTTATGGACGACAAGGCATACCCGTATATTAGAATTACAGTCGATGAAGATTTTCCAAGAGTTATGCTTGCGCATAAGCAGGTGCGTGATAAGAGCCGTTATTTTGGACCATATCCGAGCGGACTGGCTGTTAAGGACACACTAGAACTAGTGCATAAGCTCTTTGGAATTCGCACCTGTAATCGTGTGCTGCCGCGCGATCAGGGAAAGGAACGTCCTTGCTTGAATTATCATATCGGTCAGTGTATGGGACCATGCCAGGGGTATGTCACAAAAGAGGAATATGGGAAACAGATTGACCGCGTGATTTCGCTGCTTAATGGAAATTATGTGCAGCTGAGAAAAGAACTCGAGGAAAAAATGAAAGCTGCGGCGGCAGAACTTGAGTTTGAAACGGCTGCAAAATACAGAGATCTTGCAGAAAGCATTACAAAAATTGCCCAACAGCAAAAGATTACAGACAGCAGTTCATTAAATGACCGTGATGTGATTGCCAGTGCAATAGAAGGCGCTGATGCAGTTGTACAGGTCTTTTTTGTCCGTGAAGGCAAGCTGATTGGCCGTGATCACTATCATGTCAGCGTAGCCGGCGGCGATACCGAAGCAGATGTTTTAAGCAGTTTTGTAAAACAATATTATGCAGGAACACCATTTCTTCCAGGTGAAATTTATATTCCATGCGAGCTAGAGGATATGGAAGTGATTGGCAGCTGGCTAACGAAAAAGCGTGGCAAAAAGGTTGAAATACTAGTGCCAAAGCGAGGCCGTAAGGAAAAAATGCTTGAACTTGCTGCGCAGAATGCAAAGATTGTTCTGCGCCAGGATAAGGATCGCATAAAGCGCGAAGAGGAACGCACAACAGGTGCGCTAAAGGAAATTGAAAAGTGGCTAAACTTGGCGCATATTGACCGCATAGAAGCATATGATATTTCTAATACAAGCGGTATGGAATCAGTTGGATCAATGGTTGTTTTTGAAGGCGGAAAGCCAAAAAGAAACGATTACAGAAAGTTCAGGATAAAAAGTGTGCAGGGTCCAAATGACTATGCTTCAATGTATGAAGTGCTGACAAGACGTTTCGAGCGTGCAAAAACAGGAAGTGAAAGCACATCCGACAGTTTCCTGCGCCTGCCGGATGTCATCATGATGGATGGAGGACGAGGACAGGTCAATATGGCACTTGAAGTCTTGGGAAAATTGGAAATGTCCATTCCGGTATGCGGCATGGTAAAGGATGACCATCATCGCACAAGAGGCTTGTATTATAACAACGTAGAGCTTCCAATCGACACACATTCAGAAGGTTTTCATTTAATTACACGCGTACAGGACGAGGCACATCGCTTTGCTATTGAATATCATAAAAGTCTGCGCGGCAAAAAAGAAATTCATTCTATTTTAGATGATATTCCAGGCATAGGACCAAAGCGCAGACTGGCACTAATGCGTCAGTTTGGAGATATCAATGCGATCCGCGAGGCCACAGTTGCACAATTAGCAGATGCCGAAGGGATGAACGAGCGCGCCGCCGAGTCGGTCTATGAGTTTTTTCATTCAGTAGTTTACAAAACGGACACAAATTGATACAATGAAGAAAAAAAGGAGATAAATTTATGAGCGGAGTTACGATTTCAGCATTAATTAAAAAGATGAATTTGGAACTTTTGACAAAAGAGATAAATACAGACAAGATCAAACTGTATCATCCGGATGTTAATCGTCCGGCACTGCAGCTGGCGGGCTATTACGAGCATTTTGACCGTGAGCGCGTTCAGTTGATTGGCGTTGTTGAATATACCTATATGCAGCGCATGACAGAACAGCAGCGTCTGGAAAATTATGAAAAGCTGCTTTCAAGTGAGATTCCATGTATCATCTTTTCCACAAATAATAGACCGGGTGAGACATTCTTAAAGATTGCAAGCAAATACAAGGTTCCTGTTATGCTTTCTGAGAAAAAGACCTCACCTTTGATGGCAGAGATAATTCGTTGGTTAAATGTCGAGCTGGCACCGACAATCTCAATTCATGGTGTGTTAGTTGATGTTTATGGTGAAGGTGTGCTTATTACTGGAGAGAGCGGCATTGGAAAGAGTGAGGCAGCGCTGGAGCTTATAAAGCGAGGCCATCGTCTTGTATCTGATGATGTCGTAGAAATTCGTAAGGTAAGTGACGAGACATTAGTTGGAAGTGCGCCAGATATCACAAGACATTTTATCGAGCTTCGAGGCATAGGAATTATCGATGTTAAGACATTGTTTGGTGTCGAGGCAGTTAAAAATACGCAGGCAATCGATATGGTTATTAATCTGGAGGATTGGGATAAGGATAAGGAATATGACCGTCTTGGTTTGGAGGATCATTATACCGAGTTTCTTGGAAACAAGATCGTCTGCCACAACATTCCGATTCGTCCAGGCAGAAACCTTGCGATTATTGTAGAGTCAGCGGCTGTAAACTACCGTCAGAAGAAGATGGGCTATAATGCAGCCAGAGAGCTGTATAATCGTGTACAGCAAAATCTTGCCAGGAGAGATGACGATTGATGGAATTTAAGGAAATGGAAAGACAATTACAGGATAATGTTACAAAGAGGCTTCAGGCAATTTTAGAGCCGGAGGATCTTCTTTTTGATGAGCCGATGAAGGACTACACGACTTTTCGAGTTGGAGGACC
>ERZ1673700.1018-NODE-1018-length-30954-cov-10.117965_pt1 | contig 30954 bp, 20 predicted proteins | sample MGYA00580230_ERZ1673700 | MGnify/ENA primary metagenome ERZ1673700 (study PRJEB41218, sample SAMN15661782) | gut metagenome | host: Homo sapiens | place: Canada: London | collected 2015-08-20/2019-03-30 | study: EMG produced TPA metagenomics assembly of...
TGCATGCGCGAGCGGAGTTTGTCGACGTTCATCTGCGCCACGTCGTCCAGTTCGTAGCCCAGGTCGCGGGCGAGGGTGGCGCAGTACCACATGACGTCGCCGATCTCCTTGACGATTTCGAGTTTCTTCTCGGGGGTGAACTCCTCGTGGGCGTCGCGGATCACTTTTTTGACCTTGTCGGCCACTTCGCCCGCTTCGCCCGTAAGTCCGAGCGTGGGGTAAATGATGCGGCGGTCGTCGGGGTAGATCGCCGTTTCGAGGGCGTGCTGCTGGTATTCGTTGAGAGTCATCGTTTGGGGTTTATGAGTTAAATCGGACAAAAATAACGATTTTTTCGCAAGAATGCACGAAAAGTCCCGGCAACCTGTCTGAAAATCGGGTTGTCGGGACCTCTTTTTATGCCGTATTGCGGACCGTCCGGCGGATCAGAGCGTATTCAGCGTCGCGCGGGCATTGCGCAGGGTCTGCTCCCAACCGTCGAAGGCGACCGACGAACGGAACGGCTCCAGCAGGTCGTGGAGGGTTTGCAGTTTCGCATCGTCGCCGCTGAATTCCGTTTTCAGCAACCGGATTTTCTCCCAGTCCTGGATGCCTTCGACGAGGCGTTCGAAACGGATCGACGAGCGGCCTTCGGGATAGACGAGGTAGGTGTCGCCGGCGGCCCATTTCCGGAACCGCGAGTCGCGGATCGGGTCCTCGACCCACGAGTTGTAGGCCCAGCGCAGGAATCCGTCGTAATCCTCGGCGGCGGCGTACCAGCTCAAATAGGTCGCCTCGGCCGGCGCCGACGAGGTGTAGGTGTTCGGGAATCCCGACGAACAGCAGACGTAGAAGGTGGTCGTCAGCCCCTTGCTGCGGCGCTGGACGATGTCCGTCTGTTCGATCGGGCCGAAGATGCTGGCGCACATGTCCTTGATGTAGGGATACTGTTTGAAGATCTTGTGGTTGTCGGCCAATGCGATGCCCAGTTCGGGCGCGACCTCCTTCAGCAGGGCGGTCGCGGCGGCCATCACCTCGGGCGAACGCTCGTCCATAGCGATGTTGGTGATGCCGAGCCATCCTTTTTCGCGGAGGTGACCGACGAAGGCGGGCAGGAACGGGCCCCACATTTCGCGGAAGGCCGGCGTGCCCGGATCGGCCTTGACGTCGACGAATTCGCCCGTCACGGCATCCTTGTAGTGGAGCATGTTGTTCCACGGCAGCATCGAATAGCAGTTGACGTACTTGCCGACGCCCAGGTCGAGCATGAACCGCACCCAGCGGTCGAAGACCGTGAAGTCATACTCCCACGTGCCGTCGGCCAGGCGCGTCCAGACGATCATATCGGCGTAGGCGTCGTAGCACTGGTTGTTCCAGGGGTCCTTGTTGAGCGTTGCCGTGATGACTTTCTGCCCGGCGTCTGCGAGCTGCCGCATCGTCGGCCGCATCCGTTCGAAATGCTCGTCGCTCCAGACCTCTACTCCTTCGGCGCGGGCCACGGCCGCCGGATGCTGCCACAGGTCGAGGTGGTAGGTCCACTCCGAGGGCGCGGGCAGGGTGCGTTCCGTGACGTTCAGGTGCAGCGTCAGCGTTTCGGCGACGCCTTCGCCCTTTACCGCAACCGGAGCCGTGTAGCGGCCGGGGGCGGCGTCGCGCGGGATGTCTACCGTGATCCAGACGGGACGGGTCGACCGGGCGGGCACGTCGCATGAAGCCGCCTCGTCGAGCAGGTCCGCTTCGAGGTGCGCCGGGTTGTTCTCCGGCCGTGCGCCGCAGGGTTGGTCGGTCAGAAAGCGGTCGCTGACGACGTATTTGACGAAGCGTGCGCAGGCGATGCCGGGGAGCTTCGCGCCGTTGTCCGCGACGAAGTCGCCCACGGTGCAGGTCAGGCCGCCGACAGCCGCGGGAGCGGAGATGACAGCCTGGGCCGAGACCTTCTCGCCGCGCCAGCCCGTGAGGGTCGTTTGATCCGTCACGGCTGCTGCGCAGGGTGTCGCGCGGGGATAGCGGACATCCGTCGAGCCAAACGTGACGATCGGTTTTTCGACTCCGTTCCAGGTTTCGGGTTTCTCTCCCTGCGGATCGGCGGGTTCCGTCCAGTCGAAATGCGAGAGAGCATGCTGCGGGGGGATGCCGGTGCAGGAGAGCAGTGCCAGCAGGGGGAGAGTTGCGAGTAGTTTTTTCATGGTCCGTTTATTTTGGGTCGGTTTGTTTCGGTTGTTTTCGGGTGCGGTTCCGGGTGCGGTTCCGGGTGCAGTCTCCGGGTGCAGTCTCCGGGGCGGTTTCCGGGGACGATCAGAGCGCCTCCAGCGCCTGCTCCAGCCCCATGCCGTGCGAACCTTTGACCAGCACGAGGGAGTGCTCCACGGGGGAGACTTTCAGCAGCGAGATCAGGTCGTCGCGCGTGGGGCAGAGCGTGACGTTGGCCGGCTTTTCCGCGAGTCCGTCGTAGGCCTTGGCGAATTCCGGACCTACGAGCAGCAGTTCCGCTTCGGGGTCCTGTGCGGCCATCTCGATGATTGCGGCGTGTTCGCGTTCGGACCAGTCGCCCAGTTCGAGCATGTCGCCCAGAATCAGCACCCGGCGCTGACGCTCTTCGAGCGGCTCGGCGAGAAAATTCCCGACCGAAGCCCGCATGCTCGACGGGTTGGCGTTGTAGCAGTCGGCGACGAGCGTGTTGCGGGACGTTCCGATGCGCTGCGAGCGGTTGTTGTCGGGAACATAGCCGGCGATGGCGTGGCGGATGCGTTCGTCGGGAACGTCGAAATAGCGTCCCACGGCGACGGCGGCCGCGATGTTGAACCGGTTGTAGCTGCCTTCCAGATGGTTTTCGATGCCGTCGGCCAGCGATGCGGAGTAATATTCGGCGGCCAGCGAATCGCGTTCGGCGGCCATGCCCGTCAGGATTTCGTCGTCGGCCGGGACGAAGGCGTGGCCTCCGTTCGCCGCGAGGAAGTCGAACAGTTCGCCCTTGCCGCGGCGAACCCCCTCCGGTCCGCCGAAACCTTCGAGGTGCGCCAGGCCGATGTTGGTCAGGATGCCGTAGTTCGGCTCGGCGACCGATGCCAGCAGAGCCAGTTCGCCGCAGGCGCTCGCGCCCATCTCCACCACGCCGAACTCCGTGTCGCGGGTCATGGCGAGCAACGTCAGCGGCACGCCGATGTGGTTGTTGAGGTTGCCGCGGGTGGCGTAGACCTCGAACCGCTCGGCCAGCACGCGGCTGACAAGCTCTTTCGTGGTGGTTTTGCCGTTGCTGCCCGAGATGGCGAGAATCGGGATTCCGAGCGCCCGGCGGTGGCAGCGGGCAAGGTCCTGCAAGGCTTTCAGCGTGTCGTCGACGAGCACGATGCGCTGCCGCTCGTCGGAAGCGGCGACCTGCGGATCGTCGGAGACGGCGTAGGCCGCGCCTTTTTCGAGCGCTTCGGCGACGAAACGGTTGCCGTCGAAGGTATCGCCCCGCAGGGCGAAGAAGATGGAGTCCGGCTCGATCCGGCGCGTGTCGGTCGAGATACGAGGGTGCTGGCTGAAAAGTTCGTATAGTTCGCTCATGGAAGATTTTGGCAAGTATTGTTTTGAGATTATTCGGTCACATGCGATAAGTCCCCTCCGGGGAGGGGATTTAGAGGCGAAGCAGACTTGCAAACACGATGGAACGCCGTGAATGCGAACGTTGGAGTGCACAGTGACGGGCGATGGAAATCATAAGGTATGGAATGATTTCATCAAGCACATCTGATCCAACGAATCAGATGTGCTTGTCGCCGTTGTGGAACTTGACTTCGTCGATGAATTTCTTGATGTTCTGCTCCTCGGAGCGGGGGCAGACCATCAGCACGTCGTCCGTGTCCACGACGATGTACTCCTTCAGTCCGCTGATCACGGCGATCTTGTCCTTCGGGAGCGAAACGATCGAACTGCGTGTGTCGTAGAGGTAACAGCCCTCTTCGGGCACGGCGTTGGCATAGCGGTCCTTGCGCGAATGCTGGTAGACCGAACCCCATGTCCCGACGTCGCTCCAGCCGAACTCGCCGCAGCGGACGTAGACGTTGTCGGCCTTCTCCATGATGCCGTAGTCGATCGAGATGGCGCGGCACTCCGAAAAGGCGATTTCCACGACGTTGCGCTCGGCGTCGGTTCCGATGGCGCGCATCACGCCGCTGAAGAGCGCGTGGTGCTCGGGGAGGTATTTCTCGAAGGCCTCGACGATCGAGCGCACCTTCCACACGAAGATGCCCGAATTCCAGTAAAACTCACCGGATTGCAGGAACACCCGCGCCAGTTCGATGTCGGGCTTCTCGGTGAAGCACTTGACCTTGCTGATGGGCTTGTCGTCCGAGACCTGGATGTAGCCGTAGCCCGTGTCGGGACGCGTGGGTTTGATGCCCACGGTCATCAGCGCGTCGTGCTCCGAGGCGAAGTCGAGACACTCGGCGATGATCGCCCGGAAGTCGTCTTCGTTGAGGATCAGGTGATCCGCCGGGGTGACGATCATTTCGGCATCGGGATTGCGTTTCAGCAGCGTGTAGGCCGCATAGGCCACGCAGGGGGCCGTGTTGCGGCCCACGGGTTCGCAGAGCACCTGTTTTTCGCCGATTTCCGGGATGTGTTCGAGAACCAGGCTCTTGTATTTATCGTTGGTCACCACGAGGAAATTCTCCGCAGGAACCATTTTTGCGAAGCGTTCGTAGGTGTGGCGGATGAAGGATTTGCCTGTCCCGAGAATGTCGAGGAACTGCTTGGGCATCGACTGCCGGCTCTTGGGCCAGAAGCGCGTCCCGATGCCGCCCGCCATGATGACACAATATTTATTGCTTGACATGAGTTATTATATGGAGTTAACTTCGACAAAGATAAAAATATTTTAGTAACTTTGCCGCCTATTGGAAAATTAAATTTTCGCCCCGGCAATGAAAATCAAACTCTTCACGATACCCAATCTGCTGACTCTGTCGAACCTGTTCTGCGGTTCGGCGGCGGTGGTTTCGGCGCTGGTTTGGGGCGACCTGAAGCTGGCCTTCGGCCTGATGGTTCTGGCCGCCGTGTTCGACTTTTTCGACGGCTTCGCAGCGCGTCTGCTCAACCAGAGTTCGCCCATCGGGCTGCAACTCGATTCGCTGGCCGACGACATCTCATTCGGACTGGCCCCGGCGGCGATCATGTATTCGCTCTATCAATGGATGCCCGGCATCTGGCTGCCCGAAGGGTATCCGGGGCTGGCCGTTTTCGTCTTTACGGCCTGCGCCGCGTTGCGGCTGGCGAAATTCAATATCGACGACACGCAGCGCACGGAGTTCTGCGGACTGCCCAGCCCGGCGGCGGCGATGCTCTGCGGTTCGCTGGGGCTGTTGTTCGAGACCAGCGGACTGGAGCTTCCGCGCGAGGCGATTTCTGCCATTGCCGTGGTCGTGGGACTGCTGATGATCTCGAATTTGAGGATGTTCGCCCTCAAATTCCACGGCTTCGGCTGGAAAGGGAACGAACTGCGCTACGGATTCATCATCGCGGCCGTCGTGACGGCCGTCCTCCTGCGCGGTTACGCCGTGCCGGCGATCATCGTGCTGTATATCCTCGTTTCGCTCGTGCGGGGGCTTGCCTGCCGGACAAAAGGCTGTGGGAAAGCCGAATAGTTGTATATTTAAAATTTTTTAATTACATTTGCCGCGGATTTCCGCTCTTTGGCTGACATGTCGAGATTTTCGAACCGCATATTGCTGACGCTCCTGCTCGGTCTGTTTTTTGCAGCGCCCGAGGCGGTGCGCTCCCAGGGCTTCGATGCGAAGACCTTGCAGCGCGCGCAGCGCAACGGCCAGACGGGTAACCTCTACGGCAGCAATCCCTACGAGCAGACCGAAGGCGAGGAGGGCGAGAACCAGCAGCCGCAGGACACCACCAAGAAGGAACGGAAAATCCGCAAGCCGCTCGAGTCCTATTTTTTCAATGACTCGATCCGCGCGCTGAACAACTTCAAATGGCACGTGAGCCGCGATTTCAACCGCGTCGAGATCGGGCCTTTGGACACCACGCTGACCGATTACCGGATCGACTATCCGTTCTACCGGGAGGACGTGGGCGACATCGCCCAGGGGGCTTTGGGCCAGACATCGCTGCCGTTGAACTATTTCCGGCGTCCGCAGTTCTTTGACTTCAGTTTTGCGAGTCCCTACTACGCGTACACCTACAACATGGAGAACGTGCCCTTCTACAACACGAAGAAGCCGATGATCCGGATGAATTACGCGGAGTCGGGGCAGAAGCGTTTCCGTGAGGAGAATTTCGGCATCATGCATGCGCAGAACATCTCTCCGACGACGGGTTTCAACATCGACTACAAGGCGCGGGGCACGCGCGGCCAGTACGTCTGGTCGCGGACCAAGAACCACAACCTTGCGGTGGCCGTCAGCCACACGGGCAGGCGGTATTCGGTCCATGCGGGCTACTACAACAACCACATCGAGCAGCAGGAGAACGGCGGCGTGGTCGGCGAGTGGGCCATTGCGGATACGACGTTCGAGATGCCTTCGGGCGTGCCGATGCGGCTGGCCGACGCCGAGGCCAGGAACCTCTACCGCAACAACGCCTTCTTCGTCACGCAGTCCTACGGCATTCCGCTGCAACGGCTCACGGAGAGCGATTTCTCGATGGCGAACCTCTCGGCGGTGTATATCGGCCATTCGTTCGAGTACAGTTCGTGGAGCAAGGTCTACACCGACAGGAACGAGCCTTATACGAATGAACGGGACCACCGGGACGAGAACGGCGATTTCGTCTCCGCGAAGGGGCATTATTACGATAACTGGTTCATCAACCCTGCGGAGACGCGTGACTCGATCTACGAGCGGAACATTTCGAACCGTTTCTTCGTGCAGGCGCAGCCCTGGGACCGGAACGGAATCGTGGGGACGCTCGACGCCGGCATCGGCATCGACATGCACACCTACTCGCAATTCGAACTGAAAGATTACCTGACGGGGAAGTACACGAAGGTCAACAAGACGAGTTACTTCTTTTACGGCTCCGTCAGCGGAAAGATAAAGAAATATGTCGACTGGGACGGAAACCTCCGTTTCTACCCGTCGGGATACAGAGGCGGAGATCTCTCGATCGGCGCGCACCTCGCGCTGAAAGGCTATCTGCGCGGACACCCCCTGATTCTCGAAGGCCGGTTCTCGATGGACCGCCGCTCGCCGACCTACTGGCAGGAGAATCTGTTCTCTAACCATTATATATGGAACACTCCTTTAAGCAAGGAGAATGAAACTCGGTTTGAGGTCAAGTTTTCGGTTCCCGATTTCGCGTTCGAAGCGGGGGCATGGCAGGGAGTCGTCTCCGACAAGATTTACTATGCGTCGGACAGCAACGTCGCCCAGCACAGCGGCAACGTCAGCCTCACGAGTGTGTATGCTCGCAAAGATTTCCGCTTAGGCGGACTTCATTTGGACAACAGGGTATTGTTGCAGTGGAGTACGAATCAAGAAGTTGCACCCGTTCCGCTTTTGAGCGCCTTCCTTTCGTATTATTACGAATTCTGGGTCGTGCGCAACGTACTGCGCCTGCAGATCGGTTTGGACGGACGCTATAATACGCGTTATTATGCGCCCGGTTACAATCCCGCACTGTCGGCGTTTTACAACCAGCGCGAGGTCGAGGTGGGGAATTATCCCTACATGGACGCTTTCGTCATGGGTAAGTGGAAGAGAATGCGGATATTCCTGAAATATCAGCATGTGAACAAGGGACTGTTCGGTAACGGAGAATATTTCTCGGCGGCTCGCTATCCGCTCAATCCGGGCATGTTCAAAATCGGTATCTCATGGGGATTCTATGATTGACGTGCTGTTCTGCGCGGTGTAAGCTGCCCGCAAAACAACATTTTATGTTAAAAAAGACCGTATTAACGTTTGCGTTCTTAACCATTCTTACGACATTTTACGGCTTCAACGCCCAGTTCAGCGCACCCGCGACGGACGACGCACTGAACGCACTGGCCGAGATGCACCACTCGCTGCTCCCCGAGGGCAGTTACGTCATTTCGGCCTACGACAATCTGATTCGCAACATCAGCGAAGAGGAGGGCCACGACTGGCGCCTGATGAGCGCCATCGCCTACCACGAATCGCGCTTCACGCCCGACATCACCTCGCGCAGCGGGGCCCGCGGCCTGATGCAGATCATGCCTTCGGTGGCGCGTCAGTTCGACGTCCCCGCGGCCGAGATCACCGATCCGAGGACCAATATCTGGTTGGCCAACAAGCTGATGTCGAAGATCATGTCGTCGCTCCGTTTTCCGGAAGGGACACCTGAAAAAGACCGCATGAGCATCATCCTGGCCTCGTATAACAGCGGTATCGGCCATGTGAACGACGCCCGCCGTCTGGCCTGCCTGAACGGGGAGAACCCCAACTCGTGGGAGGTCGTGGCCCGGTACCTTACGCTGAAGGCCGAGCCGGAATTCTACGAGAACGAAGTGGTCAGATGCGGACGATTCACCGGCAGCCGGCAGACGCTGGCCTACGTGAACGACGTGATAGGACGCTACGACAGATACTGCCGCATCGCCGGAAGGTAACGGCGGCAGGATAAATTAAAGGCAGGACCCGCAAGAGCGGTCCTGCCTTTTTTGTGCCTGTGCCCCGCGCAGCGGGGACAGGATGCCCTGCGGTGTGGAATCTACTCGAAGACGGAGATAGTTGGCGGCAGTCCAAATTTTGCAATTTCCCGAATTATCGCTATATTTGAATGATTCGGAGTATTCCGACATATTTTGAGAAAACTGTGGAAAACCATTCGGCGTATTTTCAGCAACTATTCCGCGATCACTATGAACCCTTGTGTGCACGGGCTTTTCAGATGGTCCATGACCGCAAGGCGTCGGAAGACATCGTGCAGGATGTCTTTCTTGCCTTGTGGGAACGGCGGGAGGAGGTGGACTTCGACCGGCCGCTGCTGCCTCTGCTGTTTGTCGCCGTGAAGAATCGTGCCATAGATTTGCTGCGCTCCAAAAAATGGCGGGGGGGGGGAATCCGGACTGGACGAGTTGGATGTCTGTATTCGTACGCTTGTCGCCGACCATATCGAAGAGGAGTTCCAGTTATCGCAGTTGAGCGAGGAGATCGACTGCTGCATTTCGGGACTTTCCGAGCAGTGCCGCCGGGTGTTCCTGTTGAGCCGCACGACAGGCCTGAAAAACCGGGAGATCGCCGAGCGGCTCAACATCAGCGTCAAGACCGTCGAAAAGCATATCGGGGCGGCGCTCTCCCAGCTTCGGCTCCGGCTCAGCCGCAGCGGATTTCTGCGGCTTTTCCTCTGAAAAACAGAAGATGCCCTGCACCGAAACGGTGCAGGGCATTGCTTTTTCCGCCTCGTTAGCGGAGTGGGAATTCGTGTGTGTGTGCGACGCGTCCGCCGGGACCGACGATTCGGATTGCGATTCGGTCGCCCGTCATGTCGCACCGTATGTAGCTTTGATTGCCGTTGACCACGACCGGGAACCGAACTTCGTCGTTTGCCGGGTGGAAGCCGTAGCGGTGCGTGTGGCCGGAGAACATGATATTGATGCCGGCCTCGTTGAGGATCGGCAGGAACAGATTCCGGAGGTGGTTGCTGCCGTGCCACGTTCCGCCGTCGAGCGGAATATGGAGGAAGACGACGCGTGCCGAGGCGTTGCGGAAGGTTTCGGAGGCCACCGCCCTGCGGAGCCATTCGCACTCTTCGCGGCGATAGGCGTCGTAGTCGGCAAGCCCTCCGTATTCGATGTCCGTGTCAGGCTTGTCTTCGCCGCAGTCGAGCAGCAAGAAACAGACCGATCCGACTTTGCAGAGTTGGTAGTGGCGGCCGTTACGCGTCGGGAAATAGTCGTGCAGACGGTCGGCGAAGACGCCGCGCGTCTCATGGTTGCCGCGGTTGTAGAGTATCGGGGTCTCCGAGGCGTAAAGGTTTACCGAGGCGTCGATGAAATCCCGGAACAACTGCTCCTCATTTTCAATGCTGCTGGACATGTCGCCGTTGAGCATTACGAAGTCGTGTTTGCCGAAATTGATTTCCCGGCACAGTTCGGTCATGTCGTCGGCGCGTCCGTGGATGTCGTTCAGGATGACGAACGAACAGTCGGTTCCCGTTGCCGGGAATGTCCGGAACCGGAACGGTGCGCGTTTGTAGACATTGCTGGCAACGGTCCTGCCGTAGAGGACGTTGTCTCCGTGTTTCCATTCGAGTACCTCCTGCGAGAAGATGCGGTAGCAGTATTTCGTTCCGGGACGCAGGTTGTTCAGCCGCACGGCGTGCAGTGTCTTGTGCGCCTGTTTGCGGCCCGCAACGGTTTCGTAATGGCGGGTATGTTCGGCGGCGTAGAAACTGCGTCCGTCGTCCTCGGTTGTCTCGACCCACGACAAAGCGGGTTTGTTGGTAGTCCACAGGACGGTTACGCCGTCTTCGGTCATGTCGCACAGCCACGGGCCATGCGTGATCTTGAAATCCTGGGCCGGCAGCGTCAGTGCCGCTGCCAGCCCGAGGAGTGTGAATAGCAGTTTTTTCATCTTCCGAACGCTTTATTCCTGATTCTCCGGGAGGTCTTCCTCGGTCTGGAACCGGATGTCGGCCACGACGGGGCGGTGGTCCGAGGCGTCGACGCCGTCGACCTGCTGGTCGCTGCGCGAAACCACTGTGCAGTTCTGTACGCCGAAGTGTCCGATCGGGGCATACAGTATGTAGTCGATCTTGCGGGTGGGATTCTCCGACGGGAAAGTGTATTGGTCGATCGTTCCGACATTGGTCAGGAACGCGGTCATCGTGGCGATGACGTTCGAACTGGGAATGGCGTTGAGGTCGCCCGCAAGGATGAGGTCTCCGTCCAGTTCCGTGTCGCGGATACGGCGGATCTCATTGGCCTGCACCAGGCGGCTCGCATCGCCCGAAAGATGATCGAGGTGCGTCGAGGCGACATAGAGGTCTTTGCCGTCGATCTCGACGCGGATGACGCACAGCGAACGGTCCTCTCCCGGTTGCGAAGCGGCGCAGGGGAGCCGGTAACTGCGGGTCTCTATAATCGGGTGTTTCGACAGCACGGCGTCGCCGTATTCGCCTCCGTCGCGGTCGATGGCTTTCGAGAAGTGCCACTCCATACCGAGTTTGGCTGCCAGGTCGCGGGCCTGGTGTACGTCTTTTCCCGTGCGGTTGGTGAAGACATCCACCTCGTTGAGGGTTACGAAGTCGGGGTCCTGCCGGCGGATTACCTCGGCCAGCGCGTCCAGATCGGCTGCATTGGCGGGGCTTGTGGCGCGTGCGCCGTAGATGTTGTAGGTCATTATGCGGATGATCCTGCCTTTGGGTGGAATGACTGCCTTGTCTCCGTGCTCGTCGTTGTAATTGTCGTCGTTGGTGCATGAAACGACAATCAGGAGCAGCGCCCACAGACATATAGTCTTTTTCATAGTCTTTCGTTTGGTTTAAAAATTTGTTAGTCGGATCAGAATGCCCATACTTCGGCGATGCAGGTCTGGTAGAGGTCGGCCTGCGTGGCGGTGACGAAGATACGGAAATAGCGCCCCGTTGCCTTGTGGTCGAGGTATACCGTGTTCTCGATCCGGTTTTCGACGGTAAAGGTCCCTGCATGGGTCCAGTTTTGGTTGTCGTCGCTCACGTCGATGTTGAAGATACGCGGGTTGCCGCTGCTCTTGGGAACGTCGGAGCCTTCTTTGTCAGACCGTCCGCGGATCGTGAGTCCGTGCAGTTCCTTGGGTGCGCCCATGTCGACGGCGATCCAGTGCGGCGGGCCGGGTTTGGCGTTACGCCACTGCGTACCCCAATAGGTGTTGTTTTCGCCGTCGATGATCGAAACGGCCAATCCGCGGTTGGGGTAGGTCGATGTCGCTTCAGCCTCCTGCGTCGAGAACCCGGCGATCGACCAGCCGCTCCTGTCGTATCTCGGGAACGGATTTTCGGTGTAGTAGCCGTTGATGCGCAGGTAAGCCGTCTGCAACGATTCGTTGACGGCCAGGTCGGGTGTCACATTCTCGATCCGTACCGGCAGCAGGAAGACGCCCACGCCGTCGAACGCCTGGCTGTTGATGGCGATCCGGATGGGCGAGGAGATGTATTTCCCGTTAGGAATCACGGCTTCGAGGTTCTCGATCGTGTAGCTTCCATCAAGCATCATCGGGTAGTTGCTCTGGTGCTTCTGATTGTAGGTATCCACCAGTTCGGGGGCGACGCGAAATTTGACCGTCACATCGCATCCCGGGTTGCGGATTCCGCTCAAGTTGGCGTAGACCATGAGCGACGTGTCGCGTTCGAGCGGGAATGAGAGTGTGTTCTTGGAGGCGTCGTCGACGGCGTTGACCGTGTAAATACGCGTATAGTTCTCGGGGTTGTCCACGTTCAGGTCGTCCTGAATCGGGTTTTCGCAGGCTGCGAAGAGCGTTCCGCAGCAGAGGACAGCCAGGTATTTCGTAAGTTTCATAGTCGTTATTCGTTTTTACGGTTACCATCCGGGATTCTGGACGATCTGCGGATCGCGGTTGATTTCGGACTGGGGAATGGGGAAAAGGTAGAACTCGGGCCGGAACACGCGGGTTTCGAATACGGTTTTCTCGTAGAACGCCTCGTCGGTGAAGCTGTTGCCTGCGTCGACGTTCATGCCGTAGAAGGGTCCTCCGTCGGTCTGGTCGGCGATCAGCCAGCGGCGGGTGTCGAAATAGCGCAGTTGCTCGAAGCAGAGTTCGATGCGGCGTTCCAGCCGGATCTGCTCGCGCATTTGACTCTGGTTGAGATCGCTTTGGACCGGTCCCAGGCCGCCGCGCTCGCGGATTTTGTTCAGGTAGGTTTCGATGTCCGCATTCCCGGGATCGTATTCGTTGAGTGCCTCGACGTAGTTGAGCAGTATCTCGGCGTAACGCATGATGACGAAGGGACGCTTGATGTAGTTGCCGTTCTTGGGATTGGACGAGGGCGAAACGTTTTTGATGGCGATGTATCCCGAACGCGGGAAGTCCCACGTGCCTTTCTTTCCCGATCCTCCGGTGTAGTAGAGCTGGATGCGGGTTTTCTGATCGCCGATCCAGTAGGCGCCGTTGAAGCAGATGTTGACGTAGAAACGCGGTTCACGATTGACGAACATGTTGCGCGTACCGGCGGGAGCGAATACCCAGCCCGATTTGGGGTCGGAGTAGTTCGCCTTCGAATAGCCGCTCTCCTTGTCCGGGGTAATGGCCGTGCCGTCTTTCATGCGGAAAGCGTCGACCAGTTGCTGGGTCGCCCCCATGCTTTCATAGCCGCTGAACTGCCGGGGTGAAGCCGACCGTTCCCAATGTTTGAGGTAGTTGCTGATGCGGACCATCATCACCTCGCTGTTCCAGTTCTCCAGGAAAACGTTGCGGCAGGACAGGTAAGGGTCGAGCGTTCCGTCGGTGTGGTACTCCTTGTAGAGGTCGAAAATTCCCAGGTCGATGACATCTTTTGCAGCCTGGGCGGCCTTGTTCCACTTTTCGGGGTCTTTTCGGGTCGAAAAAAGGTGTTTGCCGTCCGTGTTGACCACGTTGGCGTAGGCCGGGTTGCCGTTGAACTGGTCGCTGGCGGCCAGCAGCAGTACGCGGCTTTTGAGTCCCATGCACATGGCCAGTGTCGCCCGGCCGTAATCCTTGTCGGCCTGTACGGTGAAGTGCAGCGGCAGGCGGTTGTTGTCGATCATGTCGTCCAGTTCGCCGACGATGTAATCCACGCACTCGTCGTAGGAACTGCGCGGCAGGTTCATCTTCACATCGTCGCGGTCGAGGTCGCCCGGAAGCACCTCGTCGCCCAGCAGTACGCAGGGGCCGTACTGGCGCAGCAGGCAGTAATAGAACCAGGCACGCAGGAAGCGGGCTTCGTTCTTGTATTGTTCGACGACGATCGGGCCGCGCGTAGGATCGTCGAGCATCTCCTGGTTCGAGCCGATGTGCTGGATGAAGTAGGTTGCCGAGCGGATGCCCCGGTAGTAGTGCGACCAGTACTCGTAGTAGTTCGACGATGCGCTCCAGTTGCCGAGGTTCATCTTGAAGGAGTTGTAATCCTCGCGGTCGTAGGTAACGTCCAGGTCGTCCGAACACGGGTCCCAGGGCACGCCGTTGGTGCGGTGCGACTCGTCGCGGATGTAGCTGTAAACGGTAGCCAGGTATTTCTCGGAGTAGGAGGTGCGCTGGAATACCTGCTCGATGGTGATCCGGTCGTCGGGAACCTGGTCGAAGAAGTCGTCGTTGCAGGCGGTCAGGATGCCGAGGGCGGCCAGTAAAGTGAGTATTGTTTTAAGTTTCATAGCTTGTCGGGGATTTTAGAAGTTGAAATTGATACCCAGGCTGACGGAACCGATGTTGGGATATTTTGCGCCGCGGCCGTCGCCCAGTTCCACGTCCCACAGTTTGAATTTGCTGAATGTAAGCAGATTGACGCCCTGTATGAAGATGCGCGCATTGTTGATGTGGATGCGTTTCATCCAGCGGTCGGGGAGCGTATAGGAGAGTTCGATGTTTTTCAGACGCAGGTAGCTGGTATTTTTGAGCCACCACGTGCTGGCTTCGTAGTTCATGTTCATGTTGCCGATCGAGAGGCGCGGGTAGAAGACATCCTGGCGGGGATTGGCCTCGGTCCAACGGTCGGTGATGTTGCTCAGCAGGTTGCCGCGGCTCGATCCCTGTGCGAAAGGCAGTACGCCTTCGCCGCTGAGGATCGCGTCGACGTGTGCGGCGCCCTGGAACATGGCCGACAGCGAGAGGCCTTTCCAGCCTACGGAGAATCCGAAGCCGTAGACGATTTCGGGGACACTTCCCCAGCCGATGGGCACTTTGTCATATTCGTCGATTTTGCCGTCGCCGTTGATGTCCTTGTAGCGGATGTCGCCCGGGCGCGTGTCGCCGACCTGTACAGGCGCTGCGGCGATCTCCTCCGGACTTTCGAAGAGTCCCAGTGCGATGAGCCCGAACCGCTGGTCGACCTTGTTGCCGATGGTTTTCTGCCAGGGATAGGCCACGGTGCTGTCGTCTTCGAGGACCTTGTTTCGGTTGAACGAGTAGTTACCCATGACGCTCAACGACCAGTCCCGCCACGAATTGGCATAGCTGACCGACATTTCGATACCTTTGTTCTCGACTTTGCCGATGTTGCCGTAGGGGTTGTTGATCATACCGAAATAGGACGGAATGCTTGTGCGGCGCAGGTAAATGCCTTTGCGCGACTCCTTGAAGGCGTCGAATTGCAGGTTGAACTTGTTGTTCAGCAGGCGCATGTCCAGTCCGATGTTGGTTTTGTCGGCGATCTCCCACGTTACGTCGACGGCATATTCGTCGATGGCCGTAGTCCCGTAGGTCTGGTCCATGTTCTTTCCGAACTGGTAACTGGTGTCGTTGGTGTCCTTGACCGTAGCCAGGTAGGCGAAACGGCGTCCGCTGATCTGGCTGTTGCCGACACGACCCCATGTGCCGCGCAGTTTGAGGTACTGGATCACCTCTGTGGCGCCTCTGAAGAAGGGTTCGTTGCTGATTACCCAGCCAAGTCCGACCGACGGAAAGAAGCCGTAACGGTTTTTCGGGGCGAAGTTCTCCGAACCGTTGTATCCGAAGTTGAACTCCCCGAAATAACGGTCGTCGAACGAGTAGGTGAAACGTCCTGCCAGGCCGCGGAAACGGTAGGGCAGCGCCTCTTCGACGTTGGTGGCTTTGGTATTGATTTCGTCGCTCTGGTTAAAGAGCATCATGCCCGATACGGTGTGCCTGCCGAAAGTGTTGCGGTAGTTGACTGCGGCTTCCAGATAGATGGCGCGGTTACCCTTTGCACTGAGGCTGTAGGCCAGGTTTTCGGTTCCCTGGCGGGTTTGCTCGTAGAGCAGGTTGCCGTTGGCGTCGCGTCCTGTGGCGTGGTAGGTGTTCGGGGTTTTGGTGAAACGGTTGCTCGTGTAGTTGTAGGTGTCGAACGAGAACATGCCTGAAACCGAGAGTCCTTTGTAAATCTGCTGCGTGATGCGCAGGTTCGAATAAACCTGGCTGCGCCACTGGTTGGCATAGCCCGTTGCGCCGAGCTGTGCCACGGGGTTTATATCGCCGCCCGAGAAGGCGCCGAGCTTGCCGTCGGGGTAGAGCGGCGCGATATAGGTCGGAGGTGTGAAATAGGCCGATTCGAAGATGCTTGCCTGCGAAGATGCCGGATAGTTGGCGTTGGCCAGGTAGCCCTGGATGCCCAGTTTGATTTCGGTGGTGCGGAACGGGTTGAGCGTGAGGTTCGAGGTGACGTTGTAACGGCGGTAGAAGGTGTTCGAGTTGTAGTCGGCCAGTTTCGTGTCCTTGTACATGCCGTTCTCGTCGTAGTAGGCCAGGCCGATGTAGTAGACCGCCTTATCGGAACCGCCCTGCACGTTGACGTTGGCCGAGCGGTTGCGGCTGAAGTTACGCAGGATCTGTTTCATCCAGTCTACGTCGGGATAGAGATAGGGGTCTTCCCCGCGGCGGGTCTTATCAATGATCTCCTGGCTGTATAGTTTGCCGCCGCCGCGGGTGAGCGACGCTTCGTTCGACATCTCCATGTAAGTCGCGCCGTCGGCGAAATCGGTGATCTTGGTCGGTTTGGTGAGGCCTTCGGTATAGCGTACGCTGAATTTGGGGCGTCCTTTCAGACCGCTTTTGGTATTGATGATAATGACGCCGTTGGCGCCGCGAACGCCGTAAACAGCAGTTGCAGAGGCGTCCTTCAGGATCGAGAAACTCTCGATGTCTTCGGGGTCGACGTTGGAGAACGAGCGGGGAACGCCGTCGACGAGCGTCAGAGGGGCGCTCATGCTGGCTGTCAGCGTTGAGATGCCGCGGATGTAGATGTTCGCGTCGTCGAAGCCCGGTTCACTGGTTCGCTGTACCGAGACCAGACCCGATACGCGGCCCGCAAGGCCTTGTGTGAGGTTGGCGACGGGAACTTTCAGTTCCTTGGTCGCTATGGTCTGCTGCGAGCCGATGACGCTGATCTTTTTCTGCACGCCGTAGCCCACCACCTCCACGGCGTCGAGGATGGCGTCGTTTTGCAGCATAACCACGTCGACGATTTCCTGCCCTGCGACCGAAACGTCCTGCGATTTGTAACCTACATAGCTGAATTCCAGTACTTCGTCGGGATAAACGTCGAGCAGGTATTTGCCGTTGATGTCGGTGGCTGTACCGATGTTCGGACGGGCCTTGATGCGGATCGTGACGCCGATGAGCGGATCGTTGTTCTGGTCCCTGACGACGCCTGTGATGCGTGTGATCTTCCGGGGTGTAGCTGCGGCCGCAGCTACGGAGCGTCCGATGACGATCTGCCTTCCCGAGAGTTTCCAGGTGTTGTCGGTTCCGGCGAACAACTGTTTCAGGACAGCCGAAATGGGCTGATTCGTTACTTTCAGGGTGACTTTGCGGTGGATGTCCAAGATGTTGTCGTAGTAAACGAAGATGTAGTCGCTTTGGCGTTCGATCAGTGTGAGGACCTCCTTGATGGGGCGGTTCTGTACGTTGAGCGTGATGGTTTTCGCCGCCTCTGCCGTTTGTGCACTGACGGGCCGGATGAACCCGATTGTTGCCAGCAAAAACAGGAATGTTATCCGGAATAGGTGGAATAATCCCCCATTATCGGCCTTAAAAAGACCGATTTTACCATTTTTGTTGTACATTTGTAAAGATTTGAAGTTTAAAAGGCTATTTTAGATTTTCAATCGCTCCGGATGTCGTTGAGGGACGACATCCGGTCTTTTTTTGGAGGGATACGGGCTGTTACATAGGCAGGTCAGTTTGGGTTGTTGGTAGTCGGGTTATAGTCGATTCGGAAATTCCCGGATCCGGAGATTTGCAGGTTGATAGGGGCTGTTGCGCTCAAGATTTTCAGCACTTCGGCCGGATCGTCTTTGAGTTCGAGTTTGCCCGAGAGCGTCAGCGCTTCGGCTTCGGGCGTACACTCGATCCGACAATTGTAGTAGCGGGAAAGGCGTTCGAGGATGTTCGACAGCGGGTCGTTGTCGAAGGGCAGGTATCCGTGAATCCAACTGATGTAGCTTTCGGCTTCCACTTCGCGGACCTCCAGCGATTCTGAGGTGTCGAGGATGGCTTGTTGGCCGGGAACGATGCGAATTCCGCGGTCGGATCGTCCGGCAGGGGCTACGCTGACGGAGCCGGAGAGCAGGACGACCTCCTGCGTGCGATCGCGGCCGTAGGAGGATATGTAGAATTTGGTTCCCAAAACGCAGACATCCATTTTGCCTGTGTGTACCGAGAAAGGCCGTTCGGCATCGTGCGCCACTTCCATGTAGATTTCGCCTTCGACGTATATTTCGCGCTTCTGCTTTTCGAATACGACGGGGTAGACCAGCCGTGATCCGGCGTTGATCCAGACGCGGGTTCCGTCGGCGAGCGTCAGCGTCGTCTGCTTGCCGTAGGGAACGACCAGCTGGTTGAACGTCGCAGCCTCTTTTTTGGGAATGGTTTTTTCGGCGTTGTTGATCCGGATGGCGGTCGAATCGTAACGGATTGTCGATTTTTGGGTTTCGAGCAGGAGGGTTTTCTGCTCGGACAGCACCAGTTGCACCTCTTTCTGGGTGAATACGGGGGTGTCGGCCTGCCGGATAAACATTTCGATGTCCGGGACGGTCGACGGTTGCAGTCGGTAGTAACCGACAACGGCCAGCATGACGCAGGCTGCCGCTGCGATGCCGATGCCCAGACGGCGCAGTTGCGGCCGCAGGAAAGACCGGGGTCTGGATGCTTCGGCAATCCGGGCCATGACGTTTTCGAGGGCTTGCCCGGTGTTGAACCGGGTTTCCGCAAGGCGGGCGTTTCCCCCGGCTTTGTAAGCCCGGAGAAAGGCGTCGCGGTTGGCTTCGGATGCTTCGAGCCACTCCTGCAGTTCCCGGCGTTCCGTGTCGGTGAGGGGTGTGCCGTCCAGTTGGCGGGTTATCAGATCTTCGATGATATGTTCGGGTCTCTTCATTCTATCTATATCACGGATGAAAGCGCTGAAACCCTACCTCCTCCGGTGTTTTTTTTCGGACCGCCAGGGTAAACAAAAAGCAGAACCGGTGAGGCTCTGCTTTTTGCGGGTTGCGAAAATAGGCATTGTCAATAGACCCACTCGAAATTGTCGACGTAGAGTATGTTCGACTTGCAGCCTGCCATGAAGTCGCCGTAGGCGCTCGTCGAGCAGGAGATCACGATCTGGTACAATCCGGAGGGTTTGGTCTTCGTGTCGTAATAGTTGAGCGGAAGCTGTACGTCGATCATCTTGCCGCCGGTCGAACTTTGGTCGATGAAAAGCGAGCCGTAGGCGATGATCGGTCCCTCGTCGACCGAAGTGGTCTCTTCCGGATCCCAGGTCCCGGTGGGGGCTTCCGTGCCCGATCCGACTTCGCGGCGGGTGTTCCAGTCCACGATGGCGACCATGATGCGGGCCTTGTCCCGGTCCCCTTCGTGAATCGGGGCGCCGAAATTCTTTTCGATGTCGACGATGCCGATATGTTCTGCATAGTATTGCAGTTTCAGCGCCTTGGGACGGGCTTTCCAGGCGTAAGGCTGGCCGAACGACACGACGCCCCGGTTCAGGACGTCCTTCTGGAACAGCCCCGAGAAGAGGTTGCCCGAGGCGAGGACTCTCACGGCGGACGTAGCCTGAAGTTTGGCGCGTGTGCCTCCGTCGAAGGGGGCCTGCGTGCAGAGTTCCCTGGTGAAGGTGTTGTTGCCGCTGCCCCAGAATTCTGCGGTCTTGTTGTTCTGGGTCCAGCAGCTCAGCGAGCTGTCCTCCAGGTCGCCGTTGGGAATCGTGTTGCCCGCGGGGGCCGCATATTCCATCAGCTGGGTCTGCTCGCCCCCGACTGTCAGGCGGAATTCGTAGGTGTGCCCTGCGAAGAGACCCTTGTCCGGCACGAAGTTGTAGACGGCAAGCCCGTGGGGGTTGGTCGACGAGCTCCATTCGGGCGCGAGCGTTGCCGTCAGGATGCCGGCCTCGTAGCTGCTTTCCGCCATTCTCTGCCACTCCGTGGCGCCCTTGATCCGGTATTCCAGCGCGGCGCCGGCCGCATACTCCTCGGCAGAGACGAGAGCGGTGGCCGTGGCCGTATTGTTCCACAGGTCGGTTGCCCGGAGGGCGACCTTCACATTGGTAGGCTCCACGTAAAGCAGCCACCGTTCGGTGATTCCGTGGCAGGTGACGTCTACGAAACGCACCGATTCGAAGCTGCTGCCCGAAAGCTCTTCGAGCGAGGGCGAATAGGTCGTGATGTCGGCGGGGCCGAGTTTGAGTTCCGTGACCTCGATATGTGCCAGATCGGTGTCGCTGGGGACGAGGACCCGGGCGATGCGGTTTTTCTCCTCGATCTCCGTGGCGCCGATCTGCCCCGTCACGCTGAAACGGCGCTCGATGGTCTGTGTGGCGCGGATCGTCCATTCGTAATCCTGGTAGAGCGAAAGCGTGGTGTAGATCGGCGAACGCAGGTCGAACGTGCCGGTCAGCTCCCGGGAGCTGCGGATCTGTTGCAGGACCTCCTCCTTGTCGAGCTGGATGCTGTGGATGACGGCGTCGTAACCCACGGCGTCGATCCGCACGTTGCGGATGTCGGTCGCTTCGTCGAGCGAGAGGGTGACTGTCCGCGACGTGACGTTGTTTTCCGAGACCGAGAAGCCCTGGCCTTCGACGCTCGCGATGCGGAGTTCGACGACCGGATAGGGGATGTCGTTGTGGATGCACGACGCGAGGAGCGCCGCGGCTGCAAGGAGTGCTGTTTTCAGGTATCTGGTCATAATTTATTTCTTTTTCTTGTCCCACAGGTGTACCGTCATGCCGAAGTTGATGGCGGCGACGTTGAGCCTGAAACGCATGTTCGAAGCCTTGCGCGTTCCGATCTTGTTGCCGGCGTCGTCCTTCTGCGTGACGGAGGTGTACTGGATGCCGCCCAGCCCGAACGACAGCGTGGCGCAGACGTTGGGGAAGATATAGACGGCAGCTCCCGGATTAAACGCCAATTTGAGCTGCGTATTGTCGCTGAACGTGGTTTTCATGTTGTCGCTGGCGGTGTCGGGCTGGTAGGAGAGTTTCGACGTTCCGGTCGACAGCGAGAGTTCGAACTCGGCGAACAGTCCGAAACGGCCCTTCGGGTCGAGTCCCGCGTAGGAGCGGTGGAAAATGCCGAACGAGTAGTTGTCGCTGTTGAAATTGACCTTCGGAATGCTGCCCGAGGCGTCGTTGCTTTCGCCCAGGTCGTAGCGTGCGGCATCGAGGTTGCCGTCCATGTGGCGGTAGCCGAAACGCACGCCCAGACAGTTGTTGTCGCGGTAGAAATAGCCGATGAAGGGTTTGACGGTGGCCACCGTGCCGTCGGCGTCGATGCCGTCGAGGATGAGCATGATGTCCGTGTCGTCGCTCGACATCGTGCCGTAGGAGGCCGTCAGACCCATGATCACCTCGCCCTTGTAGGCGAACTTGAGCTTGTTGATTTCGCGGTCGATACGCCGGCGTGTGGGCAGGAATTGTTTTTTGCCGCGGATCGGCGACTGAACTTCCGCGGCCTTGAGTGCCTGCAATTGCTTCTGTCCGTCGGCCGGGACTGCCGCTTCCGAGGCCGGCGCTTCGGCGGCCGGCGCATTTCCGGTTGCCGGGGCTTCTTCTTCGGTGGAGATCGTTCCGGCTGCGGCGGCTGCGGCGGGTGCGATTGCGGCTGCCGGAGCGGCTGTTTCCTTCGGATTCCCGGTTGCGGCGGTTTGCCGCGCCAGCGCGTTGCCGCACGAGATAATTATGATCAGCAGGGTGCAGAGTATGCTTCGTGTCATAGTGTGCCGTTTTTAGAGATAGAAGGCCATGCCGAGGCCGATCGAGAAGATATTGACCTTGAAGTTCATCATGCTCGTGTTGCGCTTGCCCACGGTGACCTGATTGTGAACCTGTTTGGCATGGGTATAGCTGATACCCATCACGCCCACGTTCACTTCGACGGCCATGTTGTTGGTGGCGAAGGCCACGATGCCCGGCGAGATTCCCAGCGAAAGGGTGTAGCCGGTTTCGTAGGTTCCCTTCACGGGCGAGTCGTTGGCGAAGCGCGCCTGCGTGCCTCCGGCCGCGAGCGACATCTCGTTGAACAGCGCGAAGCGTTTGTTGCGTCCCAGCGGGATGTACTGCCGCCAGATCGCCGCCGCCGAATAGGTCTGCTTGAGCGAGTAGAAATCCCTGGCCACGATGTTCGTGCCCGTCTTCTCGTTGCCGAAATGCAGTTCGGCGTTGTCCAGCTTGAGCAGCGTGCGCGAATAGATGAAGCGTCCTCCGAGGGCCATGTTGTCCCGGAAGGCGTAGGCGATCATCGGGCTGACGCGGAAGGTGTAGCCTTTCGAGTTGATTCCCTCGATGACGAGGAACTGATAGCCTTTGTTGGTATGGGTCGAGTAGGAGGCCGTACCGCCGAAAATCCACTGTCCTTTCGGCACGAACAGGTTGTGCGTGTCGGTAAGTCCGCGCTCCTGGCGCATTTCGTTGATCGTTTTCGGACGCTGGTCGGCTGTCGCCGCAGTTTGGGCGGCGGTTGTTTCCTGTGCGCGCAGCGCCTGCGCCGTGCCCGTGAGGCACAGCGCGAGGGCGAGCGTGCGGATGAATAGCTTGCGCATCTGCTTGCGTTTAGTGATTAGTATACCCATTCGAAATCGTCTACGTACATGACATTGCCCAGACAACCGACCTTGAAGTCGCCGTAGGCGCTCGTCGTACAGGAGATGACGAGTGTATATGCACCCGTAGGTTTGGTCGTTCTGTCGTAATATTCGATCGGAATCTCCACGGTCGTCATCGCGTCGCCTGGTGTGGTTTCGCCGATCAGCAGCGATCCGTAGGCGATGACGGGGCCTTCGGCGGTTTCGGCGGTTTTGGCGGGGTCCCACACGCCTGTCGGCGACCCCATGCCGGCGACAGTCGCGTGACGGCTGTTCCAATCGACGATAACGGCGAAGATGCGCGAACGGTCTTGGCCGTCCTGGATGTATTCGTGCTCTTCGGTGACGGTTCCCTTATTGACGGCGCCCACGGTGGCGTGGTATTTGAGCCGCAAGGCCGTCGGACGCGCTGTCCACTGGTAGGGCATTCCGAAACTGGCCGTTCCCGAGAGACTCGCAAAACGGAACGTTGCCGAGAAGAGATTGCCCGCGGCGAGCAGGCCGAACGCCGACTGCGATTCGAGCTTGGCGCAGTAGCTGCCGCCCATGCCGGGTTTGGTCGACTGCGCACACAGTCCCGAAGTTGCGGCATTGCCGCTGCCCCAGAACGTCGTGGATTCCGACGTGCTTTTGCCGAAACAGGGGAGCGATCCGCTTTCCATATCCCCGTCGGGGATGACCTGCCCGGCTGCGGCCTGAAACTCTGCCGAGGAGACGGTTTCGCCATCGAGCGCCGCCCGCGCCTCGTAGCTGTTGCCGGCGAAGACGCCGGTGCCTGCGACGGGGGTGTGGACGGTCAGGCCCGCGGCATTGACCGATTCCTTCCATTGGGCCGTGAACGTGGCCGTATAGATGCCCTCGCCGGCGCTTACGCCCTCGGCGTCGGACCACTCGCCGTCTTTGACGCGCAGCCCGAAGGTCGCCGTCGTGACGTTCGGATCGAGGACCAGCGCGCGCAGCGTGAGGCTGTTCGTCCAGAGGTCGTAATCCGTCTTTTCAATGGGCAGAAGGCCTTGCAGACGGTATTCCGAGATGGCGGTGGCTTCGGCGCCGGCCGAATCCGTGACGCGGATGCTCACCGGATGGCTGCCGCCCGGACGCCCTGCGAAGAAGGCGTCGGAAAGGGTGACCGTCAGGCTCAAGTCGCTCTCCCTGGTCACCTCGACGCCCTCGGTCGTGCCGTTCAGCGCTTCGTAGCTGTCGTCGCCGATGCCGATCACGACGCTCTTTACGGCGGCCATCGTGGTTATCATGTAACGTTTCGGGGCGGTTGTCCCGGGGATGAAATCCTGCGGCTGGTCCATGTCGAAACCGTCGCTTTCGATGCTCGGCTCGGGGCTGAACGGGAACGTGTCGTCGTAGTCGTCGGTCGAGGTGTCCACCTTGAGACGAAGCATTCGATGAAGCCCGGCAGGTCTTTCGAGAACCGGAAGGAGACGCTGTATTTGCCGCCGGTCTGCACGCCTTCGAATCTGGCCTCCCTGACGATGACGCCGCGGTCGGGGTGCGTGCCCTCGAAGCGGGTCGTGAGCGTGGTCGCACCCTCGGGCATGGTGAAGTAGCCCGTGCCGTCGGCCGTGTAGTTCAGCGCCGGGACGCCGCCCTGCTGAACCTGCCCTTCGTCGAACGCGTCGGCGGCGACTACCCACGCATGGAAATTCTCGCCGAAAGCGGCGGAAACCGTGGCGTCGAATTTCACTTCGGCGACGGTCGTCTGCCCGGCTGCCACCGCAAAGGTCTTCTTGCCTTTGTAGAAACGTTTGGTGAACGACGCGGGGACGGCTTCTCCCGCATCGACCTCCACGCGGTATTCGCCCGCGAGCAGCTCCAGCCGTGAGGGGAGCGTCTCTGCGGTGTATTGGCGCAGCAGCTCGCCGCTCGCGCGGTAGATGCGTACGGCAAGGCGTTGCAAGGGGTCGTATTCCCCGTCGGCTTCGGCCCGCGTGGCCGAAACCCGCATTTCGAGCGCGCCCGTGTCGCCCGTGTCGGCGCTCCCGGCCGTCTCTTTCGAGCAGGCGGCCGTCAGCGCGGCGCAGAACAGCAGGGCGGCGGTAATGTATTTTTTCATAATTCGTCAGCCTTAATTCGCCGGTACGTAATACTTCAGGGTCTTGGTCGTGCTGAGACCGTTGTTCTCCGTCACCGTGAGTATGAAATTGTTGTTGCCGGGGAAGCCTGTCAGCAATCCGGTGAACATCTTGTCGATCTTGAGCCGAATGGACGATTTGTCCTTGACTGCGTCCTCGATGGGGAATCCGAGGGCCGAAATCTTCTCCCGGACATCTTCGGCCGGATGCATGGTTCCGGTCGTATCTTCGAAGCCTTCGATATTGCAGAGATCGAACCGGGCCGGGATGCCCATCGTGCCGAGTTCCCTGGTGTCGAGGTTGTCGCAGTCGATGGTCACGTCGAGCGATTTGATGCCTGTTTGCGCCGTGATGTCGATCTCCGTGTCGCGGTCTGCGGACGGCGTTTGCGTTTCGTCGATATTGAAATCTACGCCGACAATCGAAGGGACTTTGTTGGCCGGATCGACCGTGAGCGTCAGCGACGCCCGGGCCGAAAGCCCTTTGGCGTCGGTTATCTCGAAGGCGAATGCGTGCGTGCCCTCGTATGCGGGATAGAGCAGTTTCATGGCTCCTGCGATGTCGAAACTCTTCGAAGTCGCCCCCTTGAGATCGTCGCCCAGCGGGAAGCCGAGGCCTGCGAGAACCGTGTAGGCGGGGTCCGACGCCCCGATCGTGCAGAGGTCGAATTCCGGACCGCCGATTCCGGACACCATGCCGGTCAGCCGGGAGTTGTCCGACGTGATTTTCACCGCGAACGACCCGATGCCGTTGGACGAGGCGAGATTGAATGCGAACGGCCGGGTGTAGTTGCCCTGGGCGTCGAACATCGAGGCCAGAAGCTGGAAGGGTTTCGTGAGGTCGTAGCCCGGACATTCGAGGGTCGGGGCGACGGGAAGTCCGGGTTCGCCGGGGTTGTCGGGATCGTTGACCGGGATTTCGTCGTCCTCCATGAAGTCGTTGACGTCGATGTCCAGTTTGATGTCTCTCTTGTCCGAGTAGGTGATCACGATCGAGAGCTTGCGCCATTGTCCGGCCTTGACGCCCGAGATGCTCTTGTTGATCCGGACGGGTGCGTCGGGCGTATCGGCGAAAGCCCCTTCGAGGTGCAATTTGAGCGTGTTGGTCTCGCCCTGCGGCATGAAGTAGGCCGCGCGGGTTTCATCCTTCAGGAAGGTCATCGTCGTTTCGCCCAGCGTGACGGTCGACTTGGTGTCGGCGGTGAGCTGGTCGGCGAGGTCTTTCGAACACATCAGCGTCACCTTGATGTTGTTCAGCGTGCAGACGACCTCGTTGATGGGCGTGGTTTGGTTCTTCTCGATGACGAACTCCTGCGAACCGAAATAGACGGGGTGTTCCCATTCGGCTGCCGGCGTCGTGGCGGCCTCTTCCGAACGGACCTCCATCGTGTAGCCGCCCACCGGAAGCTCCAGCCTGCCTGCCTCGCCGATCGAGACCTTCAGATCGCCGTAAGTCTCCTGGAGCGCCAGCTTGCCCGTTGCGTCGCGAATTTCGATGATGAATGTGTCGACGTCGGGCTGCGCCTCGTCGGTGCGCGTCTGGGGCTTCGCCGTCTCGTCTGACGTGTCGTCGGGGCGGGTTTCGGTATCGGTGTCGACCACGACGCGCATGCTCATGTCCGCCAGCGTCAGGTAGCCTTTGGCATTGGGATCGGGCGGAGTGCCCGGCTCGTTGTTCTTATAGGCGGGATCTTCGTTCACACAGCCGGTCGCGAGCAGCGCCGTCGCTGCCGCAGCCGTCAGAATCTTGGTAAAGGTTTTCATATCTCGGTATTTTTATTTGCGTTATTCGGTGGCCTCGTCGTTGAGTTCCACGTCGAGTTCCACGGTCTCGGTGTATCCTTCGCCGAGGGTGACGGTCAGCGTCGCGCTGCCGGCCTTCTTGGCGTCGAGCGTGAAGATGTGGCGCGTGGCTGGGCGTGCCGCTTCGAGCGGCTCGGGGGTGAAGGTGTAGAGCGGCCCCTCCGACGTGCCGTCCTGGCTCTGGCCCCGGGCCGTACCCTTCAAGGTGAGCGGCTTTCCGGCCTGCACCCAGACGGCTTCCGCTTCGGCCTCGTCGCAGGGACGGAACGTGAAGATGCCGCCCGCTCCGGTCGTCACGGTGAACTCCGCGTTGTTGTAGTATTTTTTGAACGACTCGGTGGCGCGTACCAGGGTCTGCGAATTGCCGATCGTCGCCGTGATCTGCGCGGTGCTGGTGCGGCGCGCCGCGACCTCCACTTCGGTCGCGCCTGCGTAGTAGGGTTTGTCCGCGCCTTCGGCTTCGGGATCGCCGTAGGTGACCGTGATCGTGTAGCGGCCTTCGGGGAAGGAGTAGGCGGTCTCCTCGGCGTTATACGCCGCGACCGTCGCCCAGTTTTTGTCGAAATTTTCACCCCGGATGCGGAGCGTGAAATCTTTGCCGTCGGGTTTCGCCGCAGCGCGGGTCGCGCCCTGAACCGCGGCCATCGCCGCAGCGGCATCAATCGTGGCGTCGGCCTCGCAGGCGATGCGGATGGTTCCGCAGCCCTCTCCGGCCGGGGTCTCTTTCTTTTCGGAGCATCCTCCGGCCATGACAGCCGCCGATGCAAGCAGGTAAAGCAGTTTTCTCATGGCGGTTATTCGTTGACGATGGATACTTTGATGTTGTCGAGGTAGAGGTAGTGATTGCCGTTGGCGCCGAATATTCCGGTCCAGGACGATACGTTGCCGATACGGTTGACATTCACCTTCCATGAGATTCTGTGGGCGCTGTTAAAGTCGGCCAGGAATGTTTTGGTGTTCCAATTCGAAAGCGGGGTATTCCACGATTTGTCGGTTTCGAGGGCTATGTCTTCCGCTTCGACGGGGTTTTCAAGATTGTCGCCGCCGTTGGGCTGGCCCGAATTGGTCGTGTAGCCGTAATTGAACGTAGGATTGCCGTATGTTCCGCCCTTATTCTTGTTACTGTCCATCATCCAGGAGTCCTGTCCTCCGACGTAATCGAATGAAACCCGGACTCTGACTGTTTTGCCGGATTTGATACCGCTGACGGGCGGCGAGTCGATACGTCCCGGGTAGCGGGCATACGATGAAGCCTTGCCGACTCCTCCGCCTTCGAACCGGCAGGAGCTTCGGATACATTTCCCGGTTTCCCCGCCCACACGGGCCGCCGTCCATCCGATGGCACCCTTGTCGGACAGCAGGTGCGCATCCTTGTTTCCGGCGCTGCTGCTTGTTCCCGTTCCGACGTTGCAGTCGTAGTCGAACTGGATGATATTGCTGAAATCCTCCGCCAGCAGGTAGGGGACGCTGAACGTGATGTCGTTGTTGCCGAATTCGGTGATCTGCGGCATTGTCAGCGTGTTCGATACGACAGCGCTTTCCGATTCGTACTGTACCGTGACGGCTTTTCCCGAGAGGTTGTCGGTCCACGAGGGTTTGAGCACCATCGTGTATTTGCCCTCGGCGTCGGGCGTGAACTGGCAGATGTTCGTGCCGTTGTCGAACAGCGAGCCTTCGGGGGCGGTGAGGGTGATCTTTCCGACCGCCTCGCCCAGCGTCGCCGTGCCCTTGTCCGCAGGCAGCGAGAAGTTCAGACGCGTGTAATAGCGGCCGATGGCGGGAATGTGGTAGGCGATCGGGGTGGTGTGCCCTTCGGAGAAGTGTTTGCCGGGGATGTCGCGCGGCTCGGATTCCCCGGCTTCGCAAATCGCGGTGATGGTCACCGGCTGCTCGGCGGTGAGTTCCACCGGTGCGATGACGGCGAAGACCACGTCGCCCGCATCCTTCGGAGTGTCGAAACGCAGCGTCAGCGTGTTGTTGCCGTCGGTGAGCGTCGGCGCGGCATCGGGATCGGCGGCATCGACCGTCATGCGCCCCGTGACGGGCTGCGGAAATGCCAGCGTGATCTCCGAGACCTTTTCGCCCAGGTCGTTTTTCGGAATGCGTATTTTCAGCACGTGAACTTTGTGGCGGAACTGGAACTGCACCGTCTCGCCGGTGTCGTTCTTCTCCAGAGCCGGGGCCTTGACCGGATCGGCCACCATCACGTCCCAGTCGCCGTTGAAGCCGCCGTCCTGCACGTCAGGGATCAGGTAGGTGGCCTGCGTGCCGTCGCTTTCGGACGGAACGGGCGACACGGCATAATAGGTGTAGGTGTCCGCGGGCATTTGCGGGATGTCTCCCCTGAACTTGGCCGTGTTGTAGTCGGTGTTGTAGTGGTAGAGTTTGAAAGCCTGTTTGCTGAAGACGGTCTCGGATCGGGAGTTGACGGCCCAGAGTGCGATCTGGTCGTCGGAAGCCCATTTGACCGATACGCCGTCTTCGCCGAGCTGGGTGCGGGACTTGTCTTCGGATTCGATGTCGATCTTCGGACCGGAGCCTACCGATACGCTGATTGTTTCGGTCGCGGGCCGGGTGTCCGCATCCGAAGAATCGGAGCATGCCCCGAAGACCAGAGGCAGCGCGAGCCAAATAATCCGGAAATTTATTCGCATAGAATAGATTCTTTTATCTGTAATGTGTACAAAAATAGGTACAGGTTCCCGTCCGCGGAAATAAATTCAACGAACGCCGGATTTTTCATCACGAACAGCCTCCTTTTTATCCTCACGGATGCGCCTTTCCGGCGGTGCGGAGCGCAAAAAACCTCCCTGCCAACAGCAGGGAGGTTTTGCTTTCACCGGAGCGCAGTTCCGGTCTGGGCGGCCCTCGTTCGCTGTCGGGTCGGCTATTTTACGTACTTGTCGAGCCAGCCGAAGAATTCGCGGTTCCAGACCAGCGAGTTCTGGGGTTTGAAGACCTGATGCGCCTCGTTTTCGAACGCCACGAGCCGCGCCGGAATGCCCAGCGTGCGGGCCGCCGTGAAGGCTTCGAGCGACTGGGTGTAGGGGATGCGGAAATCCTTCTCGCCGGTGATGATCAGGATTGGCGTGTCCCATTTCGAGACGAACTTGTGCGGCGAGTTGGCGTAGGAACGCTGTGCCGTGGCGTTCGCCGTGTCCCAGTAGGGGCCTCCGTAGTCGTTGTTGACGAAGAACAGCTCCTCGGTTTCGCCATACATCGAGTCGAAATCGAAGATGCCGCAGTGGGAGATGAAGGCTTTGAAACGCTTCTCGTGGCATCCGGCGAGGAAATAGACCGAATAGCCGCCGTACGACGCCCCGACGCAGCCCATGCGCTCCCGGTCGGCCCACGGTTCGCGGGCCACGTCGTCGATGGCCGAGAGGTAGTCGCGGATGTTCTGGCCCGAGTAGTCGCCCGAAATCTGGTCGAGCCACTCCTGTCCGAACGAGGGCAGGCCGCGGCGGTTCGGCGCGACGACGATATATCCCTGTGCGGCCATCAGCTGAAAATTCCAGCGGTAGCTCCAGAACTGCGATACGACGCTCTGCGGGCCGCCCTGGCAGTAGAGCAGCACCGGATATTTTTGCGACGGGTCGAAATCGGGCGGCAGGATCACCCACGTCAGCATCTGCTTGCCGTCGGTGGTCTTGACCCAGCGTTTCTGCACCTCGCCCATCCTGATATTGTCGTAGACCGATTTGTTGATGGCCGAGATTTGCGCCAAAGAGCCGTCCTCCGGATTTATCTCGAAGAACTCCGTGGCCATCGAGATCGTGCACATCTCGGCGGCGATCCGCTCCCCGGCCATCGTGAAGGCGTTGATGTCGTGGTCGCCGCGGGTGATGACCTCCACCTCGCCGACCGACGGCGCGACGCGGCAGATCTGGTGCGTCGCCTCGATCGGGGCGATGAAATAGATCAGGTCGTTGCCGCTCCAGACGACGTTCTGGGCGTTGTAGTCGAAGTCGGCGGTGAGGTCCTGCATTTCGGCGGTGTGGCAGTCGTAGACGAACAGGCGGGCCTTGTCCGACTCGTTGCCTGCGCGGCGCTGCGAGAGGAAGGCGATCTTCGAATCATCGGGCGACCAGACGGGATATTTGTCGTAGCCGACCATGACCGCCTGATCGTTGACGGGTTTGCCGGTATTGAAGTTGGTGGGCTTGCAGATGTTTTGCGTCGCGCCGCTTTCGAGGTCGTAGACGAAGATGTCCGAATCGGTCGACACGGCGTAGGCGGTGCCCGTCAGCGGTTTGCAGGTGTAGGCCAGCATCGTCCCGGCGTTGTTCCAGGCGATCTCGGCCATGTCGAAATAGGGCGCCAGCGGGGCGTCCCACTGCGCGTCGGGCATGATGTCCCTGCCGCCCGTCACGACTCCCTTGCCCAGCTCGCCGACGAAGATGTGGCGGTATTCGCCCTCGTCCCAGTAGT
>ERZ1673700.1028-NODE-1028-length-30799-cov-10.872235_pt1 | contig 30799 bp, 19 predicted proteins | sample MGYA00580230_ERZ1673700 | MGnify/ENA primary metagenome ERZ1673700 (study PRJEB41218, sample SAMN15661782) | gut metagenome | host: Homo sapiens | place: Canada: London | collected 2015-08-20/2019-03-30 | study: EMG produced TPA metagenomics assembly of...
CGGAGAACAGCTCGTCGCTCTTCACCGTGTTGCCATCCAGGTCTTTCCCCTCAAAGGCAGGGAACTTCTGCATACTGCCGTCGTCGGGAGGGTTGCTCGTGTCGCTGCCCGCTGGCATACTCATATCGCCGTCCATGGATTTCTGCATGATCTCGGGATACTTCTCTTCCAACTCGGTCAGCTTGTTTTCAATATTGCTGATCTCCGTGGCTGACTCCTTCAGCCACGCATACTCCTTGTCGGTGAACTGCTCTTTAGCGGCCTCGACGGTATCCAGCAGGAAGTCGCCGTAGTTTTTGCCGTCCTCCTGCATGGTCATGCCCTTATCGGCCGCCATGAACACCTTCTCCCAGAGTTCGGCATTTTCCGACAGGAGCGCGTTTTCCCGCTCCAGCAGCTCCTTGTGCAGAGCGAGCGCCTCCTCGGCGGTTTTCGGCTCGCCGGTCATGGCGGAGCTGTCTCCGCTCATATCCGCCTGCTTGTCGTTGCCCTTTGCGCCGCAGGCTGCAAGGGAGAGCAGCATCATCGCGCACAGCATCAGAGCCAGTATCTTCTTTACATTCATATTCGTTTCTCCTTAAGCTTTGTTGTTGTTTTCTCGCAGTGTCGCTGCGTTTTCTTTCTCTTTTCCATCGCCGAAGCCGTAGCGGAAGCACACGGCGTTCGTCGGACAGGCACGGATACACATCCCGCAGCGGATGCACTCGGTATGGTTGGGCGTTTTCGTCACATCCACGTCCATCTTGCAGGCTCTGGCGCATTTCCCACAGGAGACGCACTTACTCTTGTCCACCTTCATCTGGAAGAGGGACACCCGGTTGAACAGCGCGTAGAACGCGCCCAGCGGGCAGAGCCACTTGCAGAAGGGACGGTAGAACAGTACGCTCAGCGCGATCACCGACAGCAGGATGCTGAATTTCCATGTAAACAGCTTGCCCAGCGCCGCCCGGATGCCGGAATTGGCAAGGGACAGCGGGATGGCTCCCTCCAGCACGCCTTGGGGGCAGAGGTATTTGCAGAAGAAGGGGTCGCCCATGCCCACGTCGTTCACAAGGAACGCCGGCAGCAGGAAGACCATCACCAGCAGGACAGCGTACTTGAGGTATGTCAGGGGCTTGAGCTTCTTTGTGGAGAGCTTCTTCGTCGGGATCTTATGCAGCAGCTCCTGAAACCAGCCGAAGGGACAGAGGAAGCCGCAGATAAAGCGCCCCAGCAGCACGCCCAGCAGAATGAGAAAGCCTGTGATATAATAGGAGAAGCTGAACTTGGACGAGCCCACCACTGCCTGAAACGCCCCGATGGGGCAGGCTCCGGAGGCCGCCGGACAGGAGTAGCAGTTCAGCCCCGGCACGCAAACGGTTTTCCCTGTGCCTTGGTACAGTCCTCCTTTGAAGAAGTTCGGCAGGTGCAGGTTGGTCAGTAGCGTCGCACCCGCCTGTATCCAGCCCCGAAATCGGGACATGGTCTGCGAAACGCCTGAAAACTTTTTACCCAATACCCACACACTCCAGACATAATTTGATTGCTTTGCTCAGCACTGTCGCCGCCTCGCCCCGCCAGACGCCGAAGCACAGCATGGCGACTCCGGCCATCAGCAGCGCGATCTGCGCCGCAGCCTTTTTCCCGCAGCTCATTTTTCATCATCCTTTCCGATTTTCTGCCCCCATCATAGCGCGGGAGAGTTAAAGTCTCTGTTAAGAACAAAAACTTAACGCAAACCTTATCTATTTTTGCTATAATAAAAACAACACAAAAACGGAGAAATAAAAAGGAGGGCTCTCATGCACCTTTTAGTAATTGAAGATGAACGCGCCCTGTGCGAAACCATCGTCCGCAGCCTGCGGCGGCTGGCCTACAGCGTGGACTACTGCTACGACGGGGAGAAGGCTCTGGAGTTGCTGGGCGTGGAGTGCTACGATCTGGTACTTCTTGATCTGAATCTGCCGAAAAAGGACGGCATGACAGTGCTGCGCGCCCTGCGGCAGACCGACCGAGAGACGCGGGTGCTGATCCTCTCCGCCCGCAGCGAGGTGGAGGACAAGGTGCAGGGGCTGGACGCCGGGGCAAACGACTATCTTGCAAAGCCCTTTCATCTTGCCGAGCTGGAGGCCCGCATCCGCAGCCTGACATTGCGGCAGTTCACCCAGCAGGATGTGCTGCTAAGCTGCGGAGGCCTGAGCTTCGACACCCGCTCCCGCACCGCCGCCGTCAATGGGCAGACGCTGACGTTGACCCGAAAGGAAACGGGGATACTCGAATACCTGATGGTGCATCAGGGGCGGCCCGTGAGTCAGGAGGAGCTGATTGATCACGTTTGGGACAACAGCGTGGACAGCTTCAGCAATTCCATTCGCGTCCACATCTCCGCCCTGCGCAAAAAGCTCCGCGCCGTGCTGGGCTATGACCCCATCCGCAACCGCATCGGCGAGGGCTATCTGATGGGAGGCGAGGAGGAATGAAGCGGCTTTCCTTGCAGTGGCGCATCACGCTGATGTCCGCCCTGCTCATCGGCATCACCTGCGTGGCCATGAATCTGCTGCTGTGCTCCTCCGGTGTGTACTATATGGACACCATTGCGGACAGCTTACAGGGCGGCGGCACGGTGATCCTGAATGATAGCGGAGCGGCGAGCTTTGACCCGCAGCTCATAACGCCCAACGAGGAGTTGACCATCGTCGTCGATGGGGTGCAGGGGCGCTTCCGCACCACCAACTGGTACATCACGGCGGCGGTAACGCTGCTCAGCGGCATCCTCGCCTATTTTGTCAGCGGACACGCCCTCAAGCCTCTGCGCAGCTTTGCCTCGCAGGTTGAGCAGGTGCAGATGAGCAACCTGGCAGACATGAAGATCAACGAGGACGTATTGCCGGAGTTCCGCCAGTTCAGCCATTCCTTCAATCAGATGCTTGAACGGCTGAACAACGCCTTTGCCGCCCAGCGGCAGTTCACTGGCAACGCCGCCCACGAGCTGCGCACGCCGCTTGCGCTGATGCAGGCGCAGCTGGAGCTGTTTTCCGCAGAGCACACCGATGTGCTGCCGGAGACGGCGGAGTTTCTCCTGCTTTTGCGGGAGCAGACGGAGAGACTGACGCAGATGACCAAAACGCTGCTGGAAATGAGCAATTTGCAGCAGGTGGCGCGGAACGAGCAGATTCAGCTTATCCCAATGATCGAGGAGATCTTCACAGACCTCGCCCCGCTGGCAGAAAAGCGCGGTGTCACGCTAAAAGCGGAGGGCGACGGCGTTATGACCGGCAGCGACGCGCTGATCTATCGGCTGATCTTCAACCTGACGGAGAACGCCGTCAAGTACAACCGCCCTGGCGGCTCGGTGCGGGTCTACGTCACACAGGAGACGGAAAAACTCCTGATCCGCGTTTCCGACACCGGCCGCGGCATTCCGGAGGAATTTCAGCGGAGCATCTTCCAGCCCTTCTTCCGGGTGGACAAGTCCCGCAGCCGGGAGTACGGCGGCGTGGGGCTGGGACTTTCGCTGGTGTGGGAGATTGCCGATCTCCACGGCGGCTCCGTTTGGGTGGAGGAAAGTTCGGACAAGGGCACGACCATCGCGGTGGAGCTGCCGATACAGTGAAGCTGCATCTCACATAAAGCAATAAGCCGCGCAGCGGGAGCACCCTTCGGGCGCTCCCGCCTTATCTTAGCATTTTGAATGACTTTGTATTTTCCCAAAGGCCCCCGCTTCGGCGGGGCCCTTGTCTTTTCACCTTTCGTTTCCCGCTGCGTAGGATAGACTGTACGGAGTCGCCCGGCTCCGCATACTACGGATACGGAAAAGGGAGTGTCTATGCAATCATCTGTCCTTCAGGGGATATTGCTCCCCTTCTGGGGCACGTCGCTGGGTGCGGCGTGCGTATTCTGCCTGCGAAGAGCGCCCTCCGCCGTTCTGCGCCGCGTGCTGGAGGGCTTCGCCGCCGGGGTGATGACCGCCGCCTCGGTGTGGAGCCTGCTGCTGCCCGCTATCGACTGGGCGGACATGGGCCGCTGGTCCTTCCTTCCGGCGGCGGGCGGTTTCTGGCTGGGGGTGCTGTTCCTGCGGCTGCTGGAGCGCCTGCTGCCGGAGGCTGTTACCGACCGTTCCACCACCATGACCCTTCTGGCGGTGACGCTGCACAACATCCCGGAGGGGATGGCGGTGGGTGCGGCCTATGCCGGATGTGTGGCGGCAGGAGCCGCCGCGCCCGCTGCGGCGTTTACGCTGGCGCTGGCCATCGCCATCCAGAATGTGCCGGAGGGCGCCATTGTGGCCCTGCCCCTGCGTACCGCCGGTGCGGGGAAGGGGAGAGCCTTTTTGGGCGGCGTGCTCTCCGGCGTGGTGGAGCCCCTGGCCGCCGGCGTGACGGTGCTGGCGGCGGCGCTCATCGTTCCGGCACTGCCCTGGCTGCTGGGCTTTGCCGCCGGGGCCATGCTCTATGTGGTGGCCGCCGAGCTGCTGCCTACGCGCGGTGACCCCGGCCCGGGGGCGCTGGCCTTTGCCGCGGGCTTTACCGTAATGATGATCCTGGACGTGGCATTGGGGTAGGGAGGAGGGTTGACAACGGCCAATTCCTGTAATATAATGTCGCTGACAAGTAAATAAACAGTCTGTTGATCCAATGTCGCCGGCGGCCGTACAGCCCACCACGGGCCAGGCGTCGGCATAGAAGGAAAGGGGTGGCCAAACCCCGCACGACCGGTACTGTGAGCGCAAGGATGCACCGAAGCGGCGAGAGCCGCCGGGACGAAAGTCCGCCATTGTGGGTAAGCCCATGAGAAGGTAGGCTGCAAACGAGGAGGGATGTCTGCCCCCCGCGGCGCGAGCCAGGAGAATTGCATTGTGTAGGACAAAGTTGCAGCGGGCGCGCTCTCCGTGTGCGGGAATCTTGTACCACCATGTAGATGTACCACGCTGACCTCCTGAACGGGAGGTCGGTGTTTTTTGCACCACCTTTTTCGCGGCCGGCCCTTTTGGGCGGGCGGCGGGGGCGGCGATGTCTTTCCGTGGCGCAGGGGGTCGTATCTATTGCGTTCGCTGTCCGGTTTTGTGCCGGGCAGCGTTTCATTTTCGCGGGACAGAGTGCACTCTGTCCTGTTTTTCATGCCCTGCATGAAAAATATTTCCCTTGCCAGGCTGACACGCTGCCATACACAGCGAAGCGGTGCGGAAAACTCGACTGTCAAGCTGAGGCGCCGTGCGCTTTCCATCTGACCGTGAAACTGTGCAGACGAGTCCCCTTTGTCAAGCTGAGGCGGCCATTGGCCGCGTGCTTTTCCATAAGTGGGGCGGGGATGTTGCCGCATCCCCGCCCACCCCCTCACGTCGACAAAAAATTTACATAAAGGAGAAAGAGATATGAGGAAGAGAGTCATAAGCAGGCTGCTGACCGTCGTGATGGTCGTCAGCCTGCTGCCCACCTCCGTGTTGGCCGACACGCTGGCCGCGGATCAGGAGCAGCAGACCCAGCAGGAACAGATAGCTCCGGTGGACACGGAGAACACCGTCCCTGCCGAGAATGAGGAGACGCAGGAGCAGCAGGAGCCTGCTCCGGAAACGCCTGTGTCCCGGTCTGCCCGCAGCGGCGGCACGGCGCTGGCGCTGGCGGAAGGAACTGTCAGCTCCGCGAAGGAGTTTGCGGCGATGGACGCCAGCGGCAGCTATACGCTGACGAAGGATATCATCGTCACCGAGCCCTATGCCAGCGACTTTTCCGGCACCTTTGACGGCAACGGCCACACCGTGACGCTGGCGATCAGCGGTGATAGCGACTATCAGGCGCTGTTTGCAAAGCTGGCTGCCGGTGCAGTTGTGAAAAACGTTACGGTCGAGGGAAAGGTGACCGGTAAGAAATGTGTAGCAGGCATTGCTGGACAGGCTACTGATGCAACGATAACTGGCTGCGCGAATAAAGCTGATATTCTGGCTACCGACCGTTATGTAGGGGGCATTGTCGCTGAGTCGAAGAATACGAGTATCAGCAATTGCTACAACACTGGAACGATTTCCAGCGATCGAAGCGATAAGGGCGTGTGCTTAGGCGGCATTGTAGGAAATGCTACAAATAACACCGGCGGAGGAACAACGGTTACAAATTGCTATAGCATAGGGACAATTTCTGCAACTGCGGATACATCGAATTACGCCGCTATCGCCGGTTGGTGCTACAACTCCACCGTGACGAATTGCTACTATCTGGATACCACGGCATCTGCCGGTGCCAACGGCAATAGCCAGACGGCAACGTCAAAAACCGCCGATGAAATGAAATCCCCCGCGTTTGCGGCTTTGTTAGGGGATGGCTTCATGGTCAAGAGCGGGGACTATCCCGCCCTCAGCTGGGAGACCCCCACCGCGGCGGTACGCTTTACCATTGCTCCCGCGAATGCCACGCTCGAAATCAACGGCGGCACTTATACCGGCTCCACCACCGTGGCGCTGCCTGCCGCCGATGCACCGTATTCCTATACCGTGTCCTGCCCCGGCTACACGCAGCAGACCGGCAGCGTGACCGTGACCGATAAGGACAACCCCGTGGCTGATCCTGCCAATGTTACTGTTACGCTGGCGGAGGATGCTGCACAGTGGGTCACCGTGACCTTCACCGTGACTCCGGAGAATGCCACGCTCACCCTCAAGGACGGCGAGACGCAGGTTGCGCCCACCGAGGGAACGACCTATCAGATGCTGAAGGGTCACGCCTATACTTACACCGCCGAGACGACCGAGGAGGGCTATGAGCCCGCCTCCGGCACCGTGACTCCCAACGAGAACAGCACCCAAACCGTGGCGCTGAAAAAGGTGCAGAGCATTGCGGTGACCAAGGCTCCCACAAAGACGGAGTACTACAAGGGCGATGCCGAACTTGACCTGACCGGCATGGTCCTCACGGTGAACTATGATGGCACCAATGAAACCCGCACCATTGAAGGCGACTATGCCGCCGCCGGTGTGACCTGTGAGGGCTTTAGCACCGAAAATCCTACAGATAGCCAAATCGTCACTGTCAAGTACAGGGGCAAAACCGCCACCTTTACCATCAAGGTGAAGGACGCAATGCTCTTTGCTGACTTTTTCACGGGACTCAATGGCATTGCCACAGCGCAAAACAGCACCTCCTACAAATTTGAGCCGGTGCTGCTGGATGGCGGTTATGTCCTGAAATCCACCAATGAAAAGAAGGGCAACACCACCTCCAGTCTGACCCTGACCTTTGCCAAGGCTGCCCAGTTGACCTTTGACTGCAAAACCGACTCCGAAAAAAATTATGATGGCCTGCGCGTAGATATTAACAATCAACAGGGAAACCAATTTGGTTCAACCGGCGGCGGATACAGTGGTGAAAAGCAAGATTGGAAAGAGTTTTCCATCGCTGTAAATGCCGGGGATAAGGTCACCGTAAACTACCGAAAAGATAGCAGCGGGGACAAGGGGCAAGATTGCATTTGGCTGCGCAATTTCCGCGCCGAGGTGCTGCCCACCGTGCGCTTTGATGTCAAGGATGCGGCAGGAACGGCAATTGATGCCACTGTGACGCTGAAAAAGGGCTACACCGGCCTGACAGCGGGTACAGACGGAAGTTATGCCCTGACAGTTGGCGAAAAATACACCTATACGGTGGAAAAGAAAGGCTACGAAAAGGTAACGCAGGAGTTTACCGCCCAAGAGGGGAACAACACCATTACCGTTACCCTTGTCAAGCTGCCGGTCATTACCCTGAAGTTTACCCCCGATGATGCGGCGGTAACACTGAAACAGGGAAACACCACCGTTTACAAGGAGTCTGCGGACAGCGAAAAAGGCAAGAATGTCTATATCGCTGCCAAGAATACCGACTACACCTACACCGTCAGCAAGTTCGGCTACGAGACCAAGACGGGGAACATCACCGTTAGCGCCGATGTGAACGAGACCATCACGCTGAGCGAACTTGCCACCCGTACCCTGACCTTTGCCGTAACTCCGGCGGACGCCACGGTGACCGTGACCCACCCCGTGGGCGGCACGATCACAGCAGACGAGAACGGCGCATACATCGTCTACGCCGGCGAGACGTATGCCTATACCGTCGCCAAGGCGGACTATATCACGGTCAGCGGCAGCTTTACCGCTGCCAAAAACGACACCATCACGGTAACACTGACCTATGCCGGTGAGGGATGGGACGGCACGACCAAGACCGCGCCCACGCAGGACGAGAGCGGTGTCTACCTGATCGATACCGCCGCGAAGCTGGCCTGGTTTGCCGATGCCGTCCAAAACGGGCAGAGAGATATCAGCGCCAAACTCACCGCCAACATCAACCTCAACGGCAAGACCTGGACGGCCATCGGCACCAGTAGCAATAAGTTCGCCGGCACCCTGGACGGCGATAATTACACCGTTAGTGGACTCGTTACAACCGGCCTTGTGGGGGAACTTGCAGAGGGCGGCGTAGTTGAAAATCTGCGTGTGAATTGCGCGATTGTCAGTACTTCGTCGCTTTTGGGAGGTGTTGCCAATTCCAGTGCAGGAACGATACGGAACTGCATGGTCAGTGGTAGTATCACGTTCTCCAGCGGGGGATATAATGGTGCATCGGCAATCGGCGGCATTACTGGACGGAATACCGGCAACGGTGTGATTAGTGGTTGCGTTAGTAGGGCTGTCGTCAAGGATGCTTACGATAATAGTACATATGGTGCATCCGCATCTTTGGGAGGCATTGCCGGATATGCATACGGTGTTGTCGAGAACTGCTATTTTACCGGTACTCTCGCGGTAAAAAAGACGCAGCCGAATAAGATTATCAATCAAAAACGCGGCGGCCTTGTAGGCGAACTGAACGCTAATGCAGAGCTCAAGGGTTCCTATGTGGCAGGAGAGTTCGCAATAGCAGATGAGAGTAAGTTCGGTGCGGTGGTAGGCAAGGTGAACTCCGGCGCCACCATCACCAACTGCGCTTATCTGGACACCGTCGCACCACAGGCCGCGGCGGATGGTACCACCAGCGGCATGACCGCCCATACCGCGGACTATATGCGCTCCGCGGAGTTCGCCGTGGACATGGGCATGAATCAGGATGACGGTACCCTCAACGGCGGTTTCCCCGTTCTGCCCTGGCAGGGCGGCACCGTGCTCTCCGCCGACGACCTGCGGGCCGTCAGCCAGGCCCAGCAGAGCCTGTCCCTGCGGGGCATGAGCGCCGCCGACGCCGCCAAGAAAGCCAAGGCCGACTGGTACGCCGAGAATGTGCTGGGACTCTATGACCTTGAGAACTATAACGATAAGGCCGACCTCTGTGAGCAATACGGCATCGAAGAGCCCGGCGAAGCGGTCACGGACCTGCACGACTACTTCCTGACCGCCCTGCAAAAGCACTTCTATAAGGAACTGGGGCTCGATGCCGAGAATGCAGACCTTCTGAAGGCCGATGCCACCGGCGTCTATCAGCTCCGCGGCCTTACCCCGGTGAGCGGCGACCCGGAGGAGGAAGAGGAGACCGCGCAGACCTATACCGGCTTCCTGACCCTGCCCACGAGCGTCACCGTTCCCGCGGAGGGCAGTGGAGAGAAGACCGTTTCCCTCACTTGGACGGCGGATAACGCTCTGGTGAACACCGCCACCGGCGCGCTCACCGCGCCTGCCGGCGGCAAGGCTACTGTCACCCTCAAGGCCACGCTGACCTCCGGCAGCGAGAGCAAGGTCAAGACCTTTACCCTCTGCCTGTGGTCCAAAGCGGCGGAGCAACAGCAGACACTGGACGACATCGCCGCCGTGATCACCGCACGCAATGCGGCGGTGCGGCCTTTGCAGGGGGTGGGCCTCTACAACGACACCACCGACGCCAACGGCAAGGGTGTTGAAAAAGCCTTCCGCCGCCTGCTGGAGGAGATGGGCTACGAGGATGTGGCAGACAAGGCTGTCATTACCTATACGGACGGCAGCGCTAAAGCCAGTGGTTTTGACGGTGCGGCACATGAGTACATCACCGCGAACGGCGATGTCAAGTTCTTTGACGGCGCTGTCCAGCTGAAGGAGGCGTATTACGCCGGCCTGGAGTTCAAAGTCGCCTACGGCGGTGCGGAGAAGACTATCACCACCCGCGCGATCGTGGGCCGCAGCTTTGACGATGTGCAGGCACAGCTGACGGAAGCTGCCAAAACGCTGACCTGGGAGATGATCCGCGGCGAGAACACCAACGAAGCGGAGACGAACACCGCCGGCGCCTGGGATCGCCACGCCGTGGTTGGCGGCATTACCTCCAATTTGACGCTGCCCTACAGCATCTCCGGCCGCTACGATATGCAGGTCCAGTGGGCTGTTGTGGATGTCGCGGAAGACTCCAACTGCCTGTATATCAGCAGCGATAAAGACAGCGCCTCCGGCGTGGGCAACATTGTCCGCCCCGTGCGGCCTGCCGAGGGTGAGCTGCCCGAGGATGCCGGCAAGGAAACTTTGATCGCCCGCGTGACCTATACCGACTTTGACGACGATCCGTATATAAAGGAGCATATCACGGGGCAGAACGGCGTGGAGGTCTATGCCGATGTGTTCTTTGACATCACGGTAGCGCCCTTTGACATCGACGCCACCAACGAGATGCAGACGGCCCTGACGGACAACTATCAGTCTCTGCTGGTGGACTTCGTGGACAAAACGACGAAGCCCGATCTCAGAAAAGTCGATGCCGATTTGCAGATGCCCCGGCCCTATCTGCTGCAGCAGGAGGGCATCATGACCGACAGCTATAACCAGAAGGTCACGATGGTGAGCCTCACCCCGGACGTGCTGGGCTTCAACGGCTATCATGCCATGGTCTACCGCCCGCTGCCCGGTGAGGAAGCGGCAGAGGCCAGATACGTGGTCACTATCACCACCCGCAGCTCCGGCCAGCTGCTGGCCCGTCAGGAGTTCAGCTTCACCATTCAGCCTTTTACCAAGCAGGAGTTGGATGACGCTGCCGCCTTTATGACGGCGGCGCTGACCGGGGATGTCTACTGGGACGGTATCAAGAACGAGAATACGGATAAGACCAATGTCACCTCCGACCTGTACCCCTTCGCGGAGATCTGCAAAAACGAGAACGGCACGCTGGAATACGTCCGCGGCACGGTGAATATGACCTTCGACGGCATCGAGGCCGACGATATCCCCGGCTGGCTCGATACAGAGAAGTACCGCTGCTTCCGATCCTCCCGACCCTCCGTCATCGAGAATGAGCTCCTGCGTGTGCACCAGCCGGAGTACAATACGACAGTTACGCTGGACAGCGTCCTGACCTACACCAAGTACGCCCAGTACTGGGAGAAATTCGGCCTGAACGGCACTGAGGAGACAAAGGAGAAGTACAAGCTCTTCGAGCAGTTCTACAAGCAGCCGGTCAGCGTTGATCTGAGGGTCACGGGCCTGACGGAAAAAGATGATCCCAACGAGAACGCGATGATCACCGTCACCGTCCAGGTGGACAGCTATAACGAAAACAAGCACAGCTTTACCGGGACCAACTACACCTTTACCGGGAAGGCCAGCAATGACTGGACGGCCTGGGATGCCGTCAAGGCCTGCCTGGACAATGCCAAGTACGAATATACCGGCAGCGGTGCGTATCTCAAGAGCATTACGGACACAAAGGGCCAAACACTGGGCGAGAAGGATGACGGCAAGTCCTCCGGCTGGATGTTCGGCGTCACGCCGGCCCAGGGTGAGGAGACGCTGCCCAACACCACGCTGGATGCGACCTTTATCCATGACGGCGACACTGTCCGCCTGTTTTTCACGAACAAGTATATCCCCGTGGACCCCGATGAGCCTGTGGATCCCGGCACGGAGGTCCCCAACTTTGACAAGGTGTACGCCGACACCAAGAAGTACATCCAGAACAACGTGCCCGCACCCGTTGTGGCCAGTGACCGCGGCGAGTGGGCGGTGCTGGGCTTGGCCCGCGCCGGCGTGGAGCTGTCCGATGCATACATCCAGGCCTACTACGGTAAGGTCGTGGCCTATGTGCAGAAGAATATGGGCGCGGACGGCGTTCTTGTCGATCCCGAGAGCCATAACCCCACCGTCACCGACAACGAGCGTATCATTCTGGCCCTTACCGCCATTGGTAAGGATCCCGCCAACGTGGGCGGTAAAAACCTGCTGACGGCGCTGCAGGACCGGAATATCATGCAGGTCACCGATACCAGTAAAACGGATATCAACGGTCTGGTGTTCGGCCTGCTGGCCCTCAACAGCGGCAACTATACCCAGGACAGCTACTGGCTGGTACAGGCCATCCTGACCCAGCGGAATAAGGATGGCAGCTGGAGCTCCAGCGCCGACACAAAACCCGACGGCGACGTGGACATGACCGCCATGGCGCTGCAGGCGCTGGCGCCCTACTACAACGAGGGCGACGATACCACGGTGAACGCCGCCGTCGATAAAGCGCTGCAATGGCTGTCCGCTAAGTACAAGGGCAAGGGCTATACCAGTGCGGAGAGCTGCGCTCAGGTGGTGGTGGCCCTGTCCGCCCTGCAGCTGAACGCCAACAGCGACAGCAGCTTTGTCAAGACCGTGGATGGTGCGCCCACCAGCGTGTTGGGCGATCTGCTGCGGTATTACCTCGGCGAGGGTCAGGGCTTTAAGCATGCGGCCTCGGGCAAGACGGCTGACCAGAAGGCCACCGAGCAGGCCCTCTATGCCATGGCAGCCTACGAGCGCTATTGCCGGAGGACCAAAGCCCTCTACGATATGACCGACGCCGTCTGCGCCCACAGCTTCGGCGATTGGCAGGTAGTCTCCCCGGCCACCTGCACGGCGGACGGCTCCCGCCAGCGCGTCTGCACGCGCTGCGGTGCGGTGGAGGTCCAGACGCTTCCTGCCGCAGGCCACAAGTTCGGTGAGTGGACGACCACCAAGGAACCCACCTGCACCGAGACCGGCACGGAGAAGCGAACCTGCTCCGTCTGCTCCAAGGAGGAGACCCGCGTCATTGCTGCGTTGGGCCACACCCCCGGCACAGAGGTGTTCGTGGACAAAAAGTACCATTGGAATATCTGCGAAGTTTGCGATGAGGCGGTGAACAAGACCGAGCACACCTATGTGAACGGCATCCAGTGCGTCTGCGGCGTACGTAAGAGCGCGGAAGGCGACGCGGATACCACCATAAAGCGTGTGGTGGTGTCCGACGAGATCACGTTTGTGCTGGAAGACAATGACAAGCTAAATACGCCGGACAAGGTCAAGGCCGAACTGCAGCTGCAGATCACATTGAAAAACAGCAAGAGCAATAAGGACAACACCGTTTTCATGGATGTGTCGCTGCTCGTATTCGAGAACAACGAGTGGCGTCCTGCCACCAAGGAGGACCTGACAGCCGGCAAGATCACAGTTTTGCTGCCCTACCCGGAGGCCGTGGCCGCCAAGTACGGCCAGTATAACTTCACCGTAGCGCACATGGTCGCCATGGAGGGCTGCGGCCTGGATGTGGGTACCGTGGAGTTCCCCGCTGTTACCAAAACCGCCAGCGGCCTGCTGGTGACGCTGACCGGCCTGTCTCCTGTGGCCATCAGCTGGACGAAGTCCACCAACCACTATTACTACAACCCCGCAACGACGCCGGACAAGACCGACTCCGCCAACACGGCGGACGACAGTCAGATGGTGCTGTGGCTGGGCAGCGCGGTCCTGGCGGCGGCAGCCGTTGTGGTGCTGACCCGGAAGAAGCGCGTTTCCAAGTAACAACAGAACAGCCGACGCAGGGGCGCGAAAGCGCCTCTGCGTATGGCGCTTTTATGAGGAATGAGAGATATGAAGAAAAACCACCGATTTTGGCTGCTGGCGTTGGCACTGTCCCTGCTGCTGACCTGCGCCGCCTGCGGAAAAAAGACCGTATCGTACGCCCCCGGCAACATTCCCACGGCAACGCAGGAGCAGACCACGGACACCAGGAAGGACGACACAGCTGAAACGGGCACCACCAAGGCTGACGGCAAGCAGGACGCGGCAAAGACTGAGGATAAGACCGCGGACGATAAGAAGCCTGACAAGCAGAAGCCGGCTGGTGAAGCCAAAAAGACCGAGGAGGACACCAAAAAGCAGGAGGATACCAAAAAGCAGGAGGAAGCCAAGCGCCTGGAGGAGCAGAAGCGGCTGGAAGAAGAGAAGAAACAGCAGGAACAGGAGCAGCCTTCTGCGCCGTACCCGGACCCTGCGCCTGCACCTGACCCTGCGCCGGCGGCGTCCGTATCGTTGTACATCTCCTGCGCCACGGTGCTCAATAATATGGACAAGTGCTCCGACGGCGTGAAGGGCCTTATCCCCGCCGACGGCGTGATCCTGTCCACCACGGTGACCATCACCGAGGGTGAGTCTGTCATGTCCGTACTGAAGCGGGCCTGCGGTGACGCGGGTATCCCGGTGAGCTCCAGCGGCAACTATGTCAGGGGCATCAACGGCCTGTTCGAAAAAAATGTGGGCAGGAGCTCCGGCTGGATGTACTGTGTGGGGGGAACTTTCCCCAACTATGGCGCGGACAGCTATACGCTCTCCGGCGGCGAGAACATCCAGTGGCTCTACACCTGTAATATGGGTGCAGACGTGGGCAATACCTACATGGGCTGACAAAAGGGCGGCTTTTGCCGCCCTTTTTCCGCACGCAGGATTGACGTATCCCCTGGCGGCAGGGTATAATCAAAAGGTTAAGACATCATGTATGCAGGAGGTGATCCCATGGACGATACGCTGCGCACTTGCCATCCGGCGGTGAGCTTTGCCTATTTCGCCCTGGTCATCGCCTGCGCGATGCTGCTGATGCACCCGGTGTGCCTGGTTCTGTCGACGCTGGGCGGCGGGTGGTATGTCGCCCGTCTGCTGGGCGGCAAGGGCCTGCGCCGCCACCTGCTGTGGCTGCTGCCCATGGCCCTCCTGGCGGCGGCCCTGAACCCGGCCTTTGTCCACCAGGGCGTCACCATTCTGGCTTATCTGCCCTCCGGCAATCCTTTGACGCTGGAGAGCCTGCTCTACGGTCTGGCCGCCGGCGCCATGCTGGGCGCCGTGGCGCTGTGGTTCGTCTGCGTCACCGATGTCATCACCTCAGACAAGGTGGTGTACCTCTTTGGCCGCGTCATCCCGGCGCTGTCCCTGCTGCTGAGCATGATCCTCCGCTTTGTGCCCCGCTTTGTCCGGCGGCTCCGCGCCGTGGCCCAGGCCCAGCGGCACCTGGGCCGTGATACCCAGACCGGCGCCCCGGCCCGGCGCGTCAGAAGCGCCCTTCGTGTGTTCTCCATCGTTGTCACCTGGAGCCTGGAAAGCGGGCTCATTACCGCCGATAGTATGCGCTGCCGGGGCTATGGTCTGCCGGGGAGGACCTCCTTCTCCCTCTACCGCTTTGACCGGCGTGACGGTGCCGTCGCCCTCTGGCTGGCCTTCTGCGGCCTGTATCTGCTGGGCGGCGGTCTGGCCGGCGGCCTGCGCTTTCAGTATTACCCCATGCTGCTCAGCGGCCCCGTCACACCGCTGACGGTCAGCTTTTTCGCCGTTTACGGCCTGCTCTGCTTTACGCCGGTGCTGCTGGACGCCCTGTCCCGGCGCCGCTATCTCGTCCGGAAAGGAGGGACGCCCCGTGCCTGAACTGCTACGTTTGGAGCATTTTGGCTTCACCTACCCCCAGCAGCCCCGCCCCGCGCTGGCGGATGTGTCCCTCACGGTCCGTCAGGGCGAGTTCTGGGTCCTCTGCGGCGCCTCCGGCTGCGGCAAGACCACGCTTCTCCGCCAGCTGAAGCCCGCCCTGCGCCCCCACGGTGCGGCCGAGGGCCGTATCCTCTTCGACGGTCAGCCGCTGGATGACCTGCCGCCCCATCGGCAGGCCGCTGATATCGGCTTCGTCCTTCAGTCTCCGGAGGAGCAGACCGTCACCGACAAGGTTTGGCATGAGCTGGCCTTCGGACTGGAGAGCCTGGGCTGCGACACGCCCTCCATCCGTCGCCGCGTGGCGGAGATGGCCTCCTTCTTCGGCATCCAGGACTGGTTCCATAAGAAAGTGGATGAGCTCTCCGGCGGCCAGAAGCAGCTGCTGGCCCTGGCCTCGGTCATGGTGCTCCAACCCCGGCTGCTGATACTGGACGAGCCCACCAGTCAGCTGGATCCCATTGCCGCCGCCGACTTTTTGCAGACCGTGGGCCGCCTGAACCGCGAGCTGGGCATCACCGTCCTCCTGACGGAGCACCGTCTCGAGGAGGCGTTGCCCCTGGCCACCCACGCCGCCGTGCTGGACGGCGGCCATCTCCTCTGTGCCGGCGCGCCGGAGGCGGTGTGCCGTTCCCTGCGGGGCCGCGGCCACGATATGTTCCTGGCCATGCCCGCCGCCGTCCGTATCTGGGCCGGGGTGGACAGCGACGCGCCCTGCCCCATCACCGTCCGCGAGGGCCGCGATTTCCTGTCCGGCTGGTGCGATGAACACCCCCTGTGCCCGCTGCCGCCGGAGCCGGTGTATCCCGCCGGGGATACTGCCCTTGCCGGCGCGGGTCTCTGGTTCCGTTATGAGCCGGACCAGCCGGATGTGGTCCGCGGTCTGGACCTTCAGGCCCGCCGGGGTGAGCTGCTGGCCCTGCTGGGCGGTAACGGCGCGGGCAAGTCCACCACCCTGGGCCTGCTGTCCGGTGCGCTGACGCCCCAGCGGGGCACCGTGACCCATACGGGCCGCATCGGCGTTCTGCCCCAGGACCCGCAGGCTCTGTTCGTGAAAAATACGGTCCGTCAGGACCTGTACGAATCCTTTGACGGCACGGACCTCCCCAAAGACCAACGTGACCGCCGGGTAGAACAGGTGACGGCCCTTTGCCGCCTGACCGAGCTGCTGGACCGCCATCCCTATGACCTCTCCGGCGGCGAGCAGCAGCGGGCCGCCCTGGGTAAGGTGCTGCTGCACCAGCCGGATATCCTGCTGCTGGACGAGCCCACCAAGGGCCTGGACGCCGCCTTCAAGCAGTCCTTTGCCGCTATTCTTTCCACGCTGACCGCCGCCGGCACGACAGTGGTGATGGTCAGCCACGACGTGGCCTTCTGTGCCCGGTACGCCCACCGCTGCGCCCTGTTTTTCGACGGCAGCATCGTCGCGGAGGGCACACCCCGTGACTTCTTCTCCGGCAACAGCTTCTACACCACCTCTGCTAACCGTATGGCCCGGGACTTCTGCCCCTGTGCCGTCACGCCGGAGGACGTGATCGCGGTCATCGGCGGGACCGTCCCGCCCCAGCCGGAGGTGCCTGCCGCCTGGCAGCCTCTGCCTCCGGTGGCGGAGGAGTCCACCGCCTGGAAGCCGAAAAAGCTCCCCTGGTGGCGCAGGACCATCGCCGCCGTGTGCGGTGCGGGTGCGCTGGCGATCTTCTGGCTGGCGGCCAAGCACACTGACCTCACCGCCCTGGTGGGCGGCGGCACGCTCTCCCAGGCCGGCTGGCAGGCCCTGGGCCTTTACGGCCTGTTCATCGCCCTGCTCTTCGGCTGCATCGCCGCCATCGGCCGGCGCTCCAAGCCCCTGACGCTGCTCCAGACCCCGGTGCAGAAGCGAAAGCTCTCCCACCGTACCCGTCTGGCGGCGGTGCTGATATTGCTGTGCATCCCCGCCACGCTGTATCTGGGCTTTTTCTACCTGGGCAACACTGCCTACTACCCCATCGCCTTCGCCGTGCTGCTGGAATGCATGGTGCCCTTCTTCCTGGTGTTCGAGGGACGGAAGCCACAGGCCCGTGAGCTGGTGCTGGTGGCCTCCCTCTGTGCCCTGGGCGTGGCGGGCCGCGCCGCCTTCTTCATGCTGCCCCAGTTCAAGCCCGTCCTGGCTCTGACCATCATCTCCGGCGTGGCCCTGGGCGGCGAGACCGGCTTCCTGGTGGGCGCCATGACCATGCTGGCCAGCAACGTTCTGTTCTCCCAGGGCCCCTGGACGCCCTTCCAGATGTTCGCCATGGGCATCATCGGCTTCCTGGCGGGGGTGTTGTTCCGCCGGGGCTGGCTGCGCCGCAGCCGCGCCGCCCTGTGCGTCTTCGGGGCCATCTCTGCCGTGCTCATCTACGGCGGCATCATGAACCCCGTCTCCGCCCTGCTTTATGCCCGCACGCTGGAGTGGAAGGTCATCGCCGCCTACTATGTCACCGGCTTTCCCATGGACTGCGTCCACGCCGCAGCCACAGTTTTCTTCCTGCTGGTGCTGGCGGAGCCCATGCTGGAGAAGCTGGACCGCATCAAGATCAAATACGGCCTAGTGGAATAAGCAGACGCGCCCACCCCGTCGGGGTGGGCGCGTCCGCGCGGTGCAACTTCAGGTTTCCCACCTTTTTTTTTCGCCGCAACCCAAGGCTGATAGACAATCTGCCCGATCTGCTGTATAATAGATCCAAACACACAGAAGGGAGGACCGCCTATGCCTGCCATCCGCTGCAAGGCCTGCGGCAAGACCTATGATTCCCGTGAGGGCTTCTGCCCCAAGTGCGGCGCCTATAACCGCCCGCCCCGCCGGGAGTGGGTGGACGCCGGCGGCGACGTCCACTACGCCGAACAGGAGAAGGTCTGCTACGAGCAGAAGGAGTGCCACGAAGAGAAGGTTTGCTATGAAAACCAGACCCGCCGTCCCAGACCCCATATCCAGTGGCACGTGCCCAAGAAGAACACCGCCTCCGGCGCCATAGGGGCCGTGATCGCCGTGTCCATTGTCATCGTGCTTATCAACACGCTGCGCGGCGTGTCCGGTGACATCTTTGACCGCAATGAGCCGATGCCCGACTACGACTGGAGCTCTTCGGAGTACGTCGGTGAGGCGGTAGCGTCGGCGCGGGAGTACGCGGAGATGGGCGAATGCTTCACCTTGGGGGGCGGTGCCTTCGTGGTGGCCTATACCGAGCTGGACCACGAGAACCTGTCCCTGCTGGCCTATGTGGTGGAGGAGGGGGACTACCAGACCTTCCCCGACCTTATCTGGGTGGACGATGACGGCTTTGAAAACTGGTGCTATCCCGAGGATGTTGTCGTTTCAGACACCGATGACAATGTGTTCATATGCACGTATGACCTGTCGCCGATGGAGGAGCTTACGGAGGAGACTTACCTGCTCTTCTCCGGCATGGATAAAGAGGTCGTCGTTCCCGTTGACCTTGCACAATGGTGATACAAAAGCCTCCCCTGTGGGGGAGGCTATTTGCTCTATATAGACAGGCCCTCCGGCGAAGCCGGGGGGCCTGTTTCTCAGAACTTATCCTTATTGAATATCCGCAGGATCTCGTCGAAGGACTTGTCCATCTCGTCCTGACCCTGCTCGCCCTTCACCTCGTCCAGGGGCTGGGGCGCGCCGCTGTTCTCCGTCTGTGCGGGCTGGGTCACAGCGGCGGCGTTGGCGGCCTGCTGCGCCTCGTCAAAGCCCGTGGCGATGACGGTCACGCGGATCTCATCGTCCAGCGTCTCGTCGAAGGCGGCGCCGAAGATAGTCAGCGCGTCGGGATGCACCGCCTGCTGCACCAGTGTGGCGGCCTGCTCCACCTCCTCCAGACCGATGTCCATGGAGCCGGTGACGTTGATCAGCACGCCCCGTGCACCGTTGATAGAGGTCTCCAGCAGGGGGGAGGAAATGGCCATCTTGGCGGCCTCCTCGGCCTTGCCCTTGCCGGCTGCGCGGCCCACGCCCATGTGGGCCAGACCTGCGTCCTTCATAATGGCGGTCACGTCCGCGAAGTCCAGGTTGATGAACCCGGTGTCGCGGATCAGGTCAGAGATGGACTGCACCGCCTGGCGCAGCACGTCGTCCGCGATCTCAAAGGCGTTGGCAAAAGTGATCTTCTGGTCGGTGGCGTATTTCAGACGCTCGTTGGGAATGATGACCAGCGAGTCCACCTTGCTCCGCAGCTCCTCGATGCCCTGTTCCGCCTGGGTCATGCGGCGGTGTCCCTCGAAGCCGAAGGGCTTGGTCACCACGCCCACGGTCAGAATGCCTGCCTCCCGGGCGATCTCAGCCACCACGGGTGCCGCGCCGGTGCCGGTGCCGCCGCCCATGCCGGCGGTGATGAACACCATGTCGGTGTTTTCCAGCGCCTTGGCCATCTGGTTGCGGCTCTCCTCCGCGGCCTTGCGGCCCACATCCGGGTTGGAACCCGCACCCTTACCGCCGGTCAGCTTCTCGCCGATCTGAATTTTATAGGTAGCGCTGGAGGCATTCAGCGCCTGCTTGTCTGTGTTGACTGCGACAAAATCAACGCCCTGCGCGCCACTGCGTACCATGCGGTTGACCACGTTGTTTCCGCCGCCGCCTACGCCCACGACCTTGATGCTGACAACGTTCTCCGGGCCGGTTTCCAATCCAAAAGCCATGTCTGCTCCTCCTGCCATAATTTGTATGAAAATGACGGATTATCTCCTGGTAAATGCTATATCTTGTATTGTATTACGAATTGGCGCAAGCGTCAAGTGTAAGCACTTAATTTACCGAAAAAGTTTTGTGCCGGGAGCATGAAGCACCTGCGCCGCGTCCCCGATGCGGTGCGGTACGCGCGGCATCACTCCGGAATGAACCGTGCCTTCCCCTCCTGCATCATATTGATAACGCCCTTTTCGTTGACCTCCAGCTTCTTCACCACGGCCATCAGATAGTCCAGCTTGTAGCCGTAGTCGGCCTCCCGGGGCAGCTGCACGTCGAACCGTTCCAGATACCGCAGCGTCAGCTGCGCCGGGTCGCTCATATCCAGCAGCGATACGTCCGCCGTCATGCCGCGCTGGTCCAGCGCCTGCATGAGCGTCAGCAGCTGCTCCAGCACCAGCTCCTGTCCCTCCGCCGCCTTTGCCGGCTGACCCACCGCCGGGTCTGTCAGCGTCAGGCCCTTTATCTGCATCCGCTGCTTCGCGGCAGCGGGCGTTACCTCGTCCACGATGTTCCCCGTGTCGCACAGCAGGTACGCTTTCCCGTCCTGCACAATGGCCGCAGGGTCCGCGCACTCCGTCACGATGATGGAAAGCCCGTCCGGCAGCGACCGCCGGAACTGCACCGTCTCGATATACGGCAGCGCCTTGCGGATGCGCTCCGCCGCGCTGTACTTGTTCATCAGGAACATATTGTCCCCCTCGCTGACGCCCGCCGCGTCGATGATCTCCTGCCGGGTATAGCGGTCGTTGCCGCTGACCTCGATGCTGCGTATACGGAAAAACAGCGTCAGAGCCAGAGAGATGGCGGTGCAGATCAGCACAAAAGCCAGCAGCTTGTAGAGGAAGCTCAGGCTTCCTCTCCGCCGCTTATGGTTGTACCGTCTGCGCCTTGCCATCGTCCGTGCTCCTCCGCTGTTCTCGTTGTCTCGTCTATTGCTCTGTGATCCGGGCGCCCAGCGCCCGCAGGTCCCCGGCCAGGTCCGCGTAGCCCCGCTGGATGTGGCCGATGCCCTGCACTGTGGTCACGCCCTCGGCGGCCAGCCCGGCCACCGCCAGCGCTGCGCCGCCCCGCAGGTCGGTGGCCACTACCTCCGTGCCGTGCAGCCGTTCCGTGCCGCACACCACCGCTACCCGCCCCTCGGTCCGGATGTCCGCACCCATGCGTGCCAGCTCCGGCACGTGCCGGTACCGGCTCTGAAAGATATTCTCCACAAATACCGTGGTCCCCTGCGCCCGCAGCAGCGCCGCCATCAGTATGGCCTGGCAGTCGGTGGGGAACCCCGGATACGGCGCCGTCCGCACCGGCGGCACGGCCCGCAGCGGCCCCATCCGCACCAACTGTATGTACCCCTCGCCGCAGCGGACGCCGCAGCCCGCCTGATCCAGTACCGTGGTCACCGCAGCCAGGTGCCGGTGCTCCGTGTTCCGCAGCGTGACCTCTCCGCCGGCGGCTGCCGCCGCGCACAGATAGGTGGCCGCCACGATCCGGTCCGGTATCACCCGGTGCACGCACCCGTGCAGCTCGCGTCTCGGTGTCACCGTGATGACCGAGCCGCCCGCGCCCCGCACCTCCGCGCCCATGGCGCACAAAAAGTCCTGCAGGTCCGCGATCTCCGGTTCCCGTGCCGCATTGCAGATCACCGTCTCGCCCTCCGCGCCGCAGGCCGCCAGCATGGCGTTCTCCGTGGCGCCCACGCTGGGCGTGGCCAGCACGATCTGGCAGCCGGTCAGCCGCCGTGCCCGGCACCGCAGGGTCCCGCCCGCGTCGTCGATATCCGCCCCCAGCGCCCGCAGGGCCGCCAGGTGCAGGTCGATGGGCCGCGGCCCCAGCTCGCACCCGCCGGGATAGCTCAACTCCGCCCAGCCGCACCGCGCCAGTATCGCCCCCAGAAAGATCACGGACGACCGCATCCGCCGCATCAGTGTCTGGGGTATGTCGCACCGCGTCAGCGTGGTGCTGTCCACCAGCAGGTCGTCTCCGTCCCACTGCACGGCGCAGCCTAAGTACCGCAGGATATCCGCCGCCGAGTCCACATCGCTCAGGTGCGGACAGCCCTCAATGCGGCATACGTCTCCGCTGAGCAGCGTGGCGGCCAGAATGGGCAGTACGCTGTTTTTCGCGCCCTGCACTGCCACCTCGCCCCGCAGCGGCGTGCCGCCCTCTATGGTGATATACCTCATGTGCCCTCCCTTTCCCGTCCATCCAACAGCTATGCCATTGTATGAACGGACAGGGGAGAGGGGTGACTCCCTTACTTCCGCACCAGCGCCATGACCGTGTCGTAGATGCGCGCCGTGGCGTCGGGGATACCCAGCTCCTTCATGGCCCGGGCCATGGAGGTGCGCTTTTCATTATCGGAGAGAATGGCGCTCACGGCGTCGTACAGCCCGTCGCCGGTGCTCTCCGGCTCGGTGATGACCACCGCGCCGCCGTGCTTTTCCAGCAGCCGCGCGTTCTTCTCCTGATGGTTGTTGGTGACGTAGGGTGATGGCACCATCACCGTGGGCTTGCCCAGCGCCGTCAGCTCACTGATGGTGGAGGCCCCGGCGCGGCACAGCACCACGTCCGCCGCCGCCATCACCACATCCATGTCATAGATGTACTGCCGCACGTCCAGCCGGTCGGACTTGGGCAGGCCCAGCTCCCGCAGCTTCTGCTCCATGACCTCCCAGCCGCCCTTGCCCACCGCGTGGATGTGGCGGAAGGGATAGCCCGCTGCGTCCTCCCGGCGGAAGAAGTCCACCATGCACTCGTTCATGTGGCTGGCGCCCAGGCTTCCCCAAAAGGATACCACAAGGGGTGCCTCGTCGTCAAAGCCCAGCTTTTTCCGGGCCTCCTCCCGGCTCAGCCGGAAGAAATCCCCCCGCACCGGCGTCCCGGTGACGGCGATGCGCTCCGGGTGCTTGTAGTGCTGCCGGCAGTCCTCAAAGCCCACCATGATGACGTCGGCATAGTTTTCCAGCAGCTTCGTGGTCAGGCCGGGCACCATGTTGCTCTCATGCACTGCCGTGGGGAGGTGTGCCCTGGCCGCCGCCTTCACCATGGGATAGCTGGCATAGCCGCCGGTGCCCACCACAAGGTCAGGCCTGAAATCCCGCAGGATGGCCCGCGCCTGCCGTCCGGAGGACGCCAGCACCCGCACCGTGTGCAGGTTGTGGCGTATGCCCGCCGCATTCAGCTTCCGCTGAAAGCTGCTGACCTCCACCGCGGCGTAGTCGTACCCCGCCTTGGCCACCAGCTCCCGCTCCATGCCCGTGGGCGTGCCCACGAACAGCACGGCCGTCTCCGGGGCCTTCTCCTTCATATACCCCGCCAGCGCAAGGGCCGGGTTTACGTGTCCCGCGGTGCCGCCGCAGGTAAATATCACTCTCATTCTGCTGCTCCCTGGAACCGCCGCGGCGGTCCGACCTCTATATTTTGATACGAATAGTAGTTTTCCTGCAATAAAATACGGAATGTTGTCAAATCCTGTGCTTTTATCCCGCCCGTGCCGCCGGTATCTGTCGCGATACGCTCAGCACGATGCCCATCTCCACCAGCTGCAAACACAGCGCCGTGCCGCCGTAGCTGAAGAAAGGGAGGGAGATGCCCGTGGTGGGCACAAAGCCGGACACCACGGCGATGTTCAGAAATGTCTGCAAGGCCAGGTGGGTCATCACGCCCACCGTCAGCAGCGCGCCGAAGCGGTCCCGGGCATGGAGGGCGATCCAGAAGCCCCGGAGGATCAGCATGGAGAAGATCAGCATGATAACACACGCGCCGATCAGCCCCAGCTCCTCGCAGATCACGGAAAAGATGAAGTCGTTGTACTGCTCCGGCAGGTACAGGAACTTCTGCCGTCCCCGGCCCAGTCCCACGCCCAGCAGGCCGCCGGAGCCGATGGTGATCAGGCTCTGCGCCAGCTGGTAGCCGTCGCCGTAGTAGTCCTCCCACGGGTTGTGCCACATCTCGATACGGGCCGCGCCGTATCGGATGACGCCGGCCTCCGCCAGCTTGATGAACAGAAAGCCCAGCGCGCTGACGCCGCCGACGCCCGCCGCCACCAGCCAGCCCTGTATGCCGCCCACGATCATCAGCACCGCGCCGGTGGCGAAGATCAGGACGGTGCCCGACAGGTGCGGCTCCAGCATCATCAGTACGCCGATGACCGCCAGCAGCGCCACATAGGGCAGGATGCCCTGCCGCCAGGTCAGCATCTTCTCCCGCTTTTTGGAGATGGTGTCGGAGAAGTACACGATGACCGCTAACTTGGCGATCTCCGAGGGCTGGAACTGGAACACGCCCTTGATGCCCAGCCATCGGGTGGCTCTGTTGGCGGTGATGGCCAGCGGGTTGTGGGGGATAATGACCAGTATCAGCAGGAACAGCGCCAGCCCCACCAGCAGCCGTCCCGCGCCGCGCCAGCGCTGATAGTTGATCTTGCTGACGATGAACATGGACACAAGACCCAGCGCCGCGAAGGCGGCCTGCCGCTTGAAGTAGTAGGTGCCGTCCCCGGTGTCGTAATAGGCCCGGGGAAAGCTGGCGGAAAACAGCATGATCAGGCCGATGACCGTCAGCAGCAGCGTCAGGATCAGGAAGGGGAGATCCATCTGCCCGCGGGCGGCTTCCTTATGCCGGCGCTCCACCTGCCGCATCCGTTCCTGCTGGGCCTTCCGGGCGCGCTGTTCCTCCCGTGTCATAGTCTCCCTCCTTCCCTGTGAAAATAGTGCGAAGCCTTAGAAGCTGAAGCGCTGGCACACGGCCAGATAGGCGATGACGCAGCCGATCACACTGACGGCGGTGAACACCGCCACCACCTTGGTCTCCTTCCAGCCGCACATCTCGAAGTGATGGTGCAGCGGCGCCATCTTGAAGATGCGCTTGCCGTGGGTCAGTTTGAAATAGCCCACCTGGATAATGTCGCTCAGTGTCTCGCAGATATACACGATGCCCACCAGGATCAGCACCAGCGGCATATCATAGGCGAAGGCCAGCGCCGCCACGGCGCCGCCCAGAAACAGCGACCCCGTATCGCCCATAAACACCTTGGCCGGATAGTGGTTGTACAGCAGGAACCCCAGCAGACCGCCCACCAGTGCGCCGGAGAACAGCCCCAGCTGCTCGAAGCCGGGCCAGATCACCGCCATCACCAGGAAGAACAGACCCACCGGCACGGTCACACTGCTGCTCAGTCCATCCAGACCGTCCGTGATATTCACGGCGTTGACGGTGCCCACGATCACAAAGGCCGCGAACGCCAGATACACGATCCACGGCAGCACGATGTGGGTGTTCCAGAAGGGAATATACAGGTTGGGGCTCAGCATCCCCTCGTACCGCATCAGGCACAGGAACGCCACCGCCGCCGCCAGCTGCAAAATAAACTTCTGCGGCGCGGTCAGGCCGGTGTTCTGGTGGTGCTTCACCTTCTGATAGTCGTCGATATATCCGATAACGCCGAATACCAGCGCGAACAGGTACACATACAGGTGTACGAAGCTGCCGGCCATCATCCGCTGCCAACCCAACACGACGATGGTGAGGCCGATGCCGATGATGAACATCAGCCCGCCCATGGTGGGGGTGCCCTGCTTCGTCATGTGCCAGGAGGGCCCGATCTCCTTGATGGACTGTCCCGCCTTCAGCTTTACCAGCGCCGGTATCAGCAGCTTGCCTGCGATGGTGGTGACGATAAAGCATACCGCGACAGGCAGTACGATCTCCATAATTCCCATACTATCTTGCTCCTTCCCTCCGCGCCGCGCGGAGGTCTTTTCTTTATTTCTGCGTTTCCTTCAGGTGCTCGGCCACGATGACCCGTTCATCCATGGGATAGTGCTTGTGGTCGATCTCCTGGTAATCCTCGTGGCCCTTGCCGGCCAGTACGATCACGTCGCCCGGCTGGGCGTGGTCCATGGCGTAGTGAATGGCGGCCACCCGGTCGGGGATCACCGCATAGGGTGTGTCATAGCCCTTCAGTCCCACCAGAATGTCGTCGATAATGGCCTCCGGCTTCTCCGTCCGGGGGTTGTCGCTGGTGACGATGACAAAGTCTGCCAGCCTTGCGCCGATCTCACCCATCACGGGCCGCTTCGTCTTATCCCGGTCGCCGCCGCAGCCGAACAGCGCCACCACCCGCCCCTTGGCGAAGGCCTTGGCGGATTGCAGCACCTTTTCCAGCGCGTCCGGCTTGTGGGCATAGTCGTTCAGCACGGTGTAGCCCATTCCCGGCGTAGGGATGATCTCCATCCGGCCCTTCACGCCGTGGTTCTTCGCCAGTGCGTCGGCACACTCCGCCAGCGGCACGCCCAGGTTCCAGCAGCAGGCCATGGCGTCCAGCGTGTTGTACACGGTGAACAGCGCCGGTATGCCCACGTGGACGTGGCACCATTCCGTGTCCGCCTCCGCGTCAAAATCCACGCAGCCGGGCTCCAGCGCCACGTTCTTCGCCATCAGGTCCGCCTGACTGTTTACAGAGTAGGAAAAACGCCGTGGGCAGGTGGCATCGGCCATCAGCCGTTCCGCCCACGGGTCGTCGGCGTTGTAGATGCCCACGTCGCACTGCCGCATCAGCAGCGCCTTGGCGTCGCAATAGGCCTCCATGGTCTTGTGGAAGTCCAGATGGTCCCGGCTCAGGTTGGTGTAAATGCCCACCGCGAAGGGTATGCCGTACACCCGGTCCAGCATCAGTGCGTGGGAGGACACCTCCATCACCACATGGGTGCAGCCCGCGTCGGCCATCTCCCGCAGCAGCTTCTGCAGCTCGAAGGACTCCGGCGTGGTGCGCTCGGTGTGCAGCACCCGGTCGCCGATCATATTCTGTATCGTGCCGATCAGGCCCACCTTGGCCCCGGCCTTCTGTTCCAGAATGCTCTTGATGAGGTAGGTGCTGGTGGTCTTGCCGCTGGTACCGGTGATGCCGATCATGGTCATCTCCCGTGCGGGGTGATCGAAGCGATTGCCGCCCACCACCGCCAGCGCCCGGCGGCTGTCCGCCACCCGGACGAAGGGCGCGCCGTCCTCCGGCGCGCGCTCGCACAGCACGCAGGCAGCGCCCTTCTCCCGTGCCATGGAAATATATTTATGTCCGTCCGTCTCCGCGCCGGTGACGGCGATGAACAGATCGCCCGATTCCACCAGCCGCGAGTCGTACCGTACCTCCCGGATGTCGCTATCCAGCTCGGCGTTTGTTTCCAGAATATCCAGCCCGTTCAACAGCTCACGCAGTTTCATCATCAACTCTCCTTTGCGTCTGTGCGTAATGGTATACACACTATTCTACCACATTTCGTCCGCGGACAAAAGGGAACCGTGTGCTCTGTTGGGCGCAAAACGTGTGGCGTCAGTCCGTCACGGACGTGTCGCCCAGCTGCACGGTAATGACCGTGCCGGCCTCCACCTCCGTACCCTCGTCGATGGACTGGCTCAGCACCCGGACGGAGCTGGACTCGCTGCCCGTGGTGCCGGAGAACCGTATCAGCAGCCCTGCCGCCGTGGCGGTGGTGTTGGCCTCTGAGGGCGTCTTGCCGATGAGATGCGGCACCACGCACTTGTCCGTGGACTTCTCCTCGCCGACGTACAGGATAACGCTGGACTTGCCGGGGATGATGGCACCGCCGGCCGGCGTCTGGTCAGTGATGGTCTCGCCGTCGCCCACGATCTTATAGCTCAGCGCGCGGTCCTTCAGCTTCACCTTGGCCTCCTCCACGCTCATGCCGATGACGTTGGGCACCGTGGTGTCCATGCCCAGCAGCTCCTCTGCGGAGTAGCTGGGCTCCACGCCCAGATAGGGCAGGATCTCCGCCATGACGGTGCTGGCGGTGGGTGCCACCATGTTGCCGCCGGAGACGTAGGTCCCCGTGGCGCGGCTGGGGGTGTCCATGGTGATGAGCATAATGACCTGCGGATCGTCCGCCGGCGCGAAGCACAGGAACGACACCACCACGTCGCCGGTCTGGCCCTTATCGGCCGTGCCGGTCTTGCCGCCGATGCGGTAGCCCGCCACCTGGCCGTTCTTGCCGGTGCCGCTGGCCACCACGTATTCCAGACATTCCCGCACCGTGGCGGAGGTCTGCTCGCTGATGACCTGCCGCACCGGCGTGTCGTCGTGGCGGTAGGTCACGTTCCCGTCGCTGTCGGTGATGCGCTCCACCAGATACGGCGTGTGCAGATACCCGCCGTTGACGCAGGCCGCCTGCGCCGCGATCAGCGCCAGGGGCGTCACGGTGAAGTTCTGGCCGAAGGCGTAGCAGGCCAGATCCAGCTGGGTGAAGCTGCTGTCCGCGGCGAACACGCCCACGGCCTCGCCGCCCAGGTCGATGCCCGTGGTGTTCATCAGCCCGAAGGACCGCATATATTCATAGAATTTCTCGTTGCCGATCCGCAGCCCGTAATTGATGAACGCCGGGTTGCAGGAGTTCCCCACCGACTGCACCAGTGTTTGCAGGCCGTGGCCGTTCTTGTTGGAGCAGTGGATGGTGTAGCCGGAGATGCTCACGCTGCCGCCGCAGTTGACGGTGGTGGTCTTATCCACCACGCCCTCCTCCAGCGCCGCAGACAGCGTCAGGATCTTAAACGTGGAGCCCGGCTCGTAGGTGTCGTTCAGCGCCTTGTTGCGCCATTGCAGCAGCTGCATATCGGCCACGGTGCTCTCCCCGCGCTCGATACGCTCCTGCAGCGTCTGGTCGCTGACGGTCAGAAAGTCGTTCAGATCGTAGTTGGGATACGACGCCATGGCCAGTATGCCGCCGGTCTTGGCGTCCATCACGATGCCGCTGGCGCCGTTGGCGGCGGAGAACTTATCCACCATGCTCTCGATGCCCTTTTCCAGATAGTACTGGATGGTGGTGTCCAGCGTCAGCGTCAAGTCGCTGCCGTTCTTGGCGGCGAAATACTGCTCATAGGTATACAGCATATCGTTCTCCGCCTGATCCTTGGAGGAGATGACCAGTCCGCTCTGCCCCTCCAGCTCCTTCTCGTAATAGGCCTCCAGCCCATACAGCCCCGTGTTCTCGTCGCCCACGAAGCCGATGACCTGCGCCGCCAGCGAGCCGTAGGGATAGTACCGCTTCGTGTCCGCCACCAGGTGTACGCCCGCGATCTTGTTCTCGTCCACATACGAGCGCACCTTGGCCGCTGTGTCCTCGTCCGCCCGCAGCTGTATGACCTCATACTGGGACTTCACGTTGTCCATCCGTTTCCGGATGGCCGAGGCGTCCTTGCCCAGGATCTCCGCCAGCCCTGCCGCCAGCGACTCCTTCGTCCAGCTGACGGGATCTTCCGTGTCGTTCACCGCGTTGTCGATCTCCAGCGGGGAGAGAATGATGGTCTCCGCGCTGGAGGAGATCGCCAGAATGTTGCCGCCGGCGTCATAGATGGTGCCCCGGTTAGCCGTCACCACCGTCCGCCGTGTCTGCTGGTTCACAGCCTTACCCTGCAATTCCTCATGCCGGGTGATCTGCAGGTCGAACAGCCGGAAAAACAGCAGCACGAACATCACGACGCCCATCAGGATCATCAGTACAAAGGATCGGGTCTGAATGATCCGGTTGGCCCGCCGTACGTTCTCGTTTTTTCGGTTGGAATTTTGGTTTTCTGCCACGATAGTGCCTCCTGTTTTGCCGTCGGACCCTGCTCCGGCGCCGCCGCGCCCTGCTGTTATAGACCAAGCAAGGAGCAAGAAGTCGCCTTCTTACTCCTCGCGCTTATACTATACTTTCCCTCAGCGGAAATATTCCAGTACATACGCCCACAGCGACTCTGCCTTTTCGGTAAAGCCGTTCAGCGCCGCCGCGCCGCCCGCGGCGTATACCTCCACGCTGTCCGCACCGGACAGGTCGATGTACTGTATCTGGCCGCTGCTGGGCTTGGACATACCCGCCGCCTCCGCCGCCGCCTTCACGGTGGCCAGATCGAAGGTGCGCTCATACGCCGTCAGCAGCGCCACGTGCTCCTCCTCCAGGGCGGAGATCTCCCGCTTGATGGAGGACACATTATCGGAAATGCCGGTCAGCTTCACATAGCACAGCATCAGCGCGATGACCATGCCCACCACCAGCACCGTTCCCAGCAGCAGAACAGGGGAGGGCCGCACCGCGGCCCGTGCCGCGCTCTGCCGCCGCTGTACCGGCTGTACCTCCGGCTGCGCCGGCCGTACCTTCTTCTGGGGGAGCTTTCCGGCCTCGTCCAGCTGCTTTTCCCGCGCCAGCGCGTCCAGATCATATGCCAGGCTGCCGTAGGTGGCGCCGTGACGATAGTTGGCCATGTAAAACTCCCTCCTTCCTCCGTCGGTTCTTTTCCGCCGATACTTTGCTGCAGCCGCTTGCCATACACAAAGTATGGCTGCACGTCTGCGCCGCGTCTCGGCGAAAAATAACTCGCCGGATGTGGCTCTTTTCCGCCGATGCTTTGCTGCAGCCGCTTGCCATACACAAAGTATGGCTGCACGTCTGCGCCGCGTC
>ERZ1673700.1032-NODE-1032-length-30643-cov-29.131261_pt1 | contig 30643 bp, 31 predicted proteins | sample MGYA00580230_ERZ1673700 | MGnify/ENA primary metagenome ERZ1673700 (study PRJEB41218, sample SAMN15661782) | gut metagenome | host: Homo sapiens | place: Canada: London | collected 2015-08-20/2019-03-30 | study: EMG produced TPA metagenomics assembly of...
GCTCCGGCTACGGCGACGGCTCCGGCTACGGCGACGGCTCCGGCTACGGCGACGGAATTAAGAGTTTCAATCGGGAAACGGTCTATCGAATTGATGGCGTCAATACGCTGATTCGTTCCGTGCACGGCAACACTGCGCACGGGGCAATTTTGAACGGCGATTTGACGCTCACGCCGTGCTACATCGTCAAGCAGGACAATGTTTTTGCACACGGCGAAACGCTGCGCGAAGCAATGGAGGCGTTGCGAGACAAGCTTTTCGAGGATATGCCGGAAGATGGGCGCATTGATACGTTTCTGCGCGAAACAGACCGCGAGAAAGCATATCCGACGCAGTATTTTTACGACTGGCACCACCGCTTGACCGGGTCGTGTGACATGGGACGAAAGCAGTTCGCCCGAAACCACGGTGTTGACCTTGTACACGGCATGATGACGATTACGGAGTTTTTGGAGCTGACGAAAAATGCTTACGGCGGCGATGTGATTCGAAAAGTGATCGATAGAATGGAGGCATAAATGGACGCTTTATTCCTTACTCGTGAGGAAGCGGAAGCTGCATTGGAGGCGATGAAGGATGAGTAAGTCTGTTATGCTGAGCATCCGCCCGAAGTGGTGCGAGAAAATTGCCAGCGGCGAAAAGACGATTGAGGTGCGCAAGACGCGCCCGAAGATAGACACGCCGTTTAAGTGCTATATCTACTGCACCATTGGAGGGCAGGACTTAAATATTCCGATTTCTCAGGAACGGCTTATGCGCGACTATCTGGAAACCGGCTCTATGAAATCATTGAACTGCCCGCTTGGGAACGGTAAGGTCATCGGCGAATTTACCTGCGACCGTATTTACGAGCTTGAGACCAAAGCGCGCGGCGGCAGCTACTACGTTAAGAACGAAGACCAGCCGACGACGAATTTTATCGCACGGCAGTCCTGCCTTGATCTCAAGGATATACACGATTATCTGCACGCGCAAAAGGGCTACGGCTGGCACATCACCGATCTGCGCATCTACGACGCGCCGCGCGAACTGAGCGAGTTTACCGGTCTGCGCAATACGAGATTCGGCGCAGCGCCATATGACATCAAGCGCGCGCCGCAGAGTTGGTGCTATGTGGAGGTGATAGAAGATGGCTGAACTGAAACCTTGCCCGTTCTGCGGAGATACGGGTGTTATGCAGAGAAACGGTCACTGCTTTCGGGTATGCTGCCCAAATAGAGACTGTCCAATCGAACCGAGAACACATTGGTTTTTGAATTATCTATTAGCAATCGAAGCATGGAACAGGAGGGCTGACAATGGCTGAATACATTGAGCGCGGTGCATTTATCGAGTTGGTGAAAGATATTCCAATGTGGGGCAGCGTGGCGGCTATGCTTGCGGATAGTATTCCCGCCGCCGACGTTGCGCCGGTGGTGCGATGTAAGAACTGCGCGCACTATCGTAACCACCCGAACGGGCTGTGCTATTTGCACACTGAACCGAAAGAGAACAAACGCGGGTATTCCGGCGAGCCGGTTTGCGTAAAACCGGACGATTTTTGCAGCTACGGCGAGCCGAAGGAGGGGTAACACATGGACGTTGTTGGGCGAAAAGTTGTTAAAACGCGGGCGGCTCATGTGTGCTTCGGCTGCGGGAGAAAATTCGAGCAAGGGGCCATGATGGAGCGCAGTTGCGTTTTCGATGGGGCGCCGTGGACGTGCTATCTGTGCGAGAGCTGTCAGAAAGCGTCTTCTGAATTAGGCTGGCAAGACGAGTATGGATTTGGGGACTTGCGCGAACGTTCGCTTGAGATTGAGAGGGAGGCATTCCATGCTGACGATCACGATTAAAGCCAACGTCCCCGCCGCCGACGCGCAGGGCATCAAGGAGCGAATCGCCATGGACATTGAGCGCTACGGCGACGTGAAGGTCGTGAGCATCGTGAGCGATAGAGGGCGAGAAGAACAGATGAAAATGGAAGGAGCCAAGCTATGAGCATCAATGTAAAGAAGTACACCAAAGAACAGATGGCGAAGATGATGGAGGACGCGCAGGAGAAGACTGCGGCGCTTGAAGCAGAGATCGCCGCGCTGAAAAACTGCATCGACAAGAAGAACGATCTGATTGCCGAGTATGCGAACCTAAAGGCGGAGATGCAGCGAAAGAACGTCGTCTTGACCGAGCAGATCGACCAGATGAACGGCGAGGCTATCAACAAGGCAAACGAGATCGCAAATCTGAAAGCGGACGCGGATGCGTTGCGAAACAAGCTTGCTGACACCGAAGCGGCGCTTGGGCGGGCGAACGACGATCTTGCTTTTAAAGGGACGGTCATTGATGTAATGCGGGACAAGCGCTACAACGCCGAGCAGCGCGCCAATTACGCAGAAGCCCACCCGTGGCGTAACCTGTGGGCGTGGCTCAAAAGAAAGCTCAAAATGGCATAAGAAGAGGCGGGGCGAAAGCCCTGCTTCTCTTTTTGCCGTGAGGGAGAACCCCTTTCTTTTCTTTTATATTTCTTTTCTTTCGGGAGAGGGTGCTATATGCAGGATGTATCTATGTTGTGTGTATGTAACTATACAAGGGAGAGCACAGGAAGAGGGAGAGAAAGTTTCCACGCCCGTGGTGAGAAATAAAAGATGGCGTGTTACCGTCGGAAATAGGAAGCTCGGTTCCCCGAGCGGGGGATAAGAATGCTGTGCGATAAGGCCGAGGACGGGGGGCTTGCAGCATAAAAAAGAAAGGCGGTGGCGGCATGGCAAAAGCAGGGTGTCATCCCAAATATGCGACGGTCGAAGAAATGCAGGCCGTCATTGACCAATACTTCGAGGATTGCAAGGGCGAGCCGATCATAGGGGACGATGGTATGCCAATCCTCGACAAATTCGGGCAGCCGTTTATCATTCATCAGCGCCCACCGACGGTGACGGGGCTCGCGCTTGCGCTGGGATTTACGAGCAGGCAGGCGCTGCTGAACTATCAGGCAAAGAAAGGATTCGTTGACACGGTTACGCGCGCGAAGTCTCGCATCGAGGCTTACGCAGAGGAACGGCTCTTCGACCGAGACGGCCAGCGTGGCGCTGAATTCAGCCTGAGATACAATTTCCGCTGGGTAAATGACGAGAAGAAGGAAGACGGCGGAGAGAGCGTGTGCGGCGTGGCAGAGCTGCCCGCGGTGATGCCTGCTCCGCAGGACGCGGGAGGTGATGCGAATGGCGAAGCGTAGCGTGGTATGGAAGCCGCAGCCCAAGCAGGCGCTCTTTATGAGCCGCTGGGAGGACGAGGCACTATACGGCGGCGCAGCCGGTTAGGCGGGGGGAAATCCGATGCGTTGGTCATCGAGGCATTGCGTCAAGTAAATATCCCGTATTACAAGGCAATCATCCTGCGAAAGACCTTCCCACAGCTTGCCGAGCTCATTGACAAGACGCTGAACTACTACCCGCGTATCTATCCGGGCGCGCGCTACAACGGCAGCAGCCACACATGGACATTCCCGAGCGGGGCAAAAATCATCTTCGGCTCGATGCAGTATGCAAAGGACAAGATCAAGTATCAGGGACAGGCGTATGACTTTATCGCATTCGACGAGCTGACCCACTTTACATGGGAAGAATACAGCTACCTCTTTTCCCGCAACCGACCGAACGGGCCGGGGACGCGGGTGTATATCCGCAGCACGGCGAACCCCGGCGGTGTGGGGCACGGATGGGTCAAGGAACGTTTCATCACGGCAGCGCCTCCGATGAGGACCATCCGCGAGGATGCCGTCGTGCGCTTTCCAGATGGGCACGAAGAACATCGGCAGAAGAGCCGCATCTTTGTTCCGAGCACGGTATTCGACAATAAGATACTGCTCAAGAACGACGACAGCTATTTGACGCGCCTTGCGTCGATGCCGGAGGCGGAGAAGAACGCACTGCTCTACGGCGATTGGGATACGTTCTCCGGGCAGGTGTTTACCGAGTGGCGCAATGACAACGAACACTACCGCGACCGCATCCATACGCACGTCATCGCGCCGTTCCAAATCCCACGCGAGTGGCCAATCTGGTGCGCAATGGACTGGGGCTATTCAAGGCCGTTTGCCATCGGCTGGTTCGCGGTCGACCAAGATAGGCGGCTCTACCACATCCGGGAATATTACGGCTGCACGGGCACACCGAACGAGGGCGTGAAGATGGAACCGACGGCAGTGGCCCGCGAGATGAAGCGCATTGAGGCAGAAGACCCGAATCTCAAGGGGCGGCACATCTTCCGTGTGGGCGACCCCGCGATCTGGGGCACGCAGGGTACGGAGAGCATCGGCTCGCTCTTTGAGCGCGAGCGCGTCTACTTCGAGAAGGGGGATAACGCCCGCATCGACGGCAAGATGCAGCTGCACAACCGATTCGCGTTTGATGAGAACGGCGTGCCGATGCTGTATATCTTCGATACGTGCAAGAATTTCATCCGAACGGTTCCAAACCTCGTTTATGACGAAAAGGACGTTGAGGACGTGAACACCGAGCAGGAGGATCATATCTACGACATGACACGCTATGTGTGCATGGAGAATCCCATTGCGGCGCGGGTAAATAAGCCGCCGAAGCCGGTCTTGTACGACCCGCTGGACATCAATACGCCGAGCTACGACAAATATGCGTGGTTCCAACACAACTGACAGGAGGGGGAAGACATGGCAGGAACGAGAAAATTCCCGCAGACGCAGCAGCAGGCCGACGCGGCTGGCGCTGCTGCGATGTTGGATGCAAAGGCAGAAGCGCCGCTTGTAGGCGCATTCCGCGACAGCGACGCGGCGATGAGCAGCGGCGCAGCCATCGGCAGCAAGGAGATCGGTGACGCCGTAGAAACGCTGCAAAAGTACAAGCAGGGCAAGAGCAACTTCGAGAATCGCATCATCAGCGAGGAGCGCTGGTGGAAGCTTCGGCATTGGGAGGATATCCGACGCGGGGCGAAAGACGCGGGGGAATCGCCCGAGCCTGCGAGTGCATGGCTGTTCAATTCGATCATGAATAAGCACGCCGACGCGATGGACAACTACCCCGAGCCCGTATGCCTGCCTCGCGAGCAGAGCGACGAGGAAAGCGCGCAGACGCTCTCGTCTGTGCTGCCGGTCATCATGGAATACAACGAATTTGACAGCACATACAGCTTCGAGTGGTGGGAAAAGCTCAAACACGGTGTGGCGCTCTATGGGGTGTTTTGGGACAAGGAGAAAGACAACGGGCTCGGCGACATCGCTATCGAGGGCATTGACCCGCTGAATATCTTCTGGGAGCCGGGTATTGAGGACATCCAGAAGAGCCGCAACGTGTTTACGGTGGCGCTCGTCGACCGCGACATCATCGAGGACGAATACCCGCAGTTTGCGGATAAGCTCAGCGGCAGCAGCATTGAAACGGCAAAATACGAGTACGACGACACAGTGGACACGAGCAACAAGGTCGCCGTGATCGACTGGTATTACCGCAAGAAGGCCACAGACGGGAGGACGGTACTGCACTACGCGAAGTTTATCGACGAGGAGCATATCATCTACGCCAGCGAAAATGACCCAGAATATGCGGAGGGCGGCTTCTACGAAGACGGCGAATATCCGTTCGTGTTTGACGTGCTGTTCCCAGAAAAGGGCACACCTGCGGGATTCGGATATACGGCCATTGCAAAGGACCCGCAGCTCTACATCGACAAGCTGTGGGGCAACATCCTCGAAACTTCAATGATGGGCAGCAAGCGCCGGTACTTTGCGAGTGAAAGCCTGAACATCAACGAAGAAGAGTTCCTTGACTGGCGCAAGCCGATCATCCACGTGTCCGGCCAGATCGACGAGAGCAGGCTCCGCGAAGTAACGACGCGCCCGCTCGATTCCATCTACGCGAATATCGTGCAGATGAAGATCGACGAGATGAAGGAAACGAGCGCAAACCGCGACGTTTCCAACGGCGGCACGTCCTCCGGCGCGACAGCTGCTGCGGCGATCAGCGCATTGCAGGAAGCGGGCAACAAGGCGAGCCGCGATATGATTTCGGCGTGCTACCGCGCGCAGGCGAAGATCGTGAAGCTGTGCATTGAGCGCATGCGGCAGTTCTACGACGCAGCGCGTACTTTCCGCATCACGAATGAAATGCCCTACGAGTATGCGCAGATCGGCGTGAACGAGCTCGGCGATCAGGTGACTGGTGTGGATAGCCTCGGCAATGACCTGTTCCGCAGGCCGGTCTTTGACATCAAGATCAAGGCGCAGAAGAAGAATCCCTTCTCCCGTGCGGAACAGAACGAGCGGGCAAAAGAGCTGTATTCGCTGGGATTCTTCTCCCCAGACAGGGCACAGGAAAGCATGATTGCGCTCGACATGATGGACTTCGAAGGAATCGACAAGATCAAGAGCCAGGTCAACGAGGGCGCGACGCTCTACAACGTCGTGCAGCAGCAGAGCGATCAGCTGCAAAAGGCGCTCGCGGTTATCCAGCAGCTTACGGGACAGGACATGGGCATCGGAACGGCGGGCGGCACGCAGAGTGGCGGCTCGACACGTAAGAGCGGCAGCGGTGGAATTGAGAGCAAGAACGCTGACGCACAGAGCGCACAGACGCCGTACATGCAGAAGCTTGCCGAACAGTCTAAGCCGAACATGGACACGGGAAGCAGCGCGGCAATGCCGGGGGTGTAAGTGCATGACGATGGTTCACATCGAGCACGAAATTGGTCGATACATGATCCTGTGCGAAGGACATTCGGCGGACGAGAAATGCTGCAATTACATCACGGGTGTGATGTATGCCTTCGGCGGCTATGTGAAGAACATGGAAGCTGAGGGAGAGTGCGAGGTCTATGGCTTCGAGATAGACGATGGTGCGCCGCGCTTCCTCATCCACTGCGGCGGCGACGAGCGCATCGAGGCGGCATTCATCGCCGCGTGCATCGGGCTCAAGCAGCTGGAAGACACGAGGCCGGACGCGATCTGCGTGCACGTCAAAGAGAATTAAAAAATTTTTCTCGCCCGTGGTGAGACGGAGGAAGCCGCATGTTACGCTTTAGGCGTGCGAGTGGCTTCCTCCTATTCATACGCCCGCGAGGGAGGGTCGGCGTTTTTCTTCATCTTTTCGCCGCTCTCCCCTCCCCTGCGGATGATGGGAAGCGCTGCACGGCCTACACGGAGGGCCGAATATCCGCGATTTGACAAGCAGGAGGGATACCATGAACCTCAAAACTACGCTTCGCGTGATCCTGAGTCTCTTTGATGGCGGCGCTGCCGCTGCGGGGGCCGCTGCCGGTGCATCGGGCGGCGCTGAGGGAGGCGCGAGCGCACAGGGCGAGACCACGAATGCAAGCTCTTCTCCCACCCGGAAGGGCAAAACGGGCGAATACGCCAACGTCGTGTTCGGCAAGCAGGAGACACCTGACGATACGGGGACCTCTTCTGGCGAGCCGAAGGGCGAGGGCGCGAAGATGCAGCAGCACGACGCCGGGGCTGCGGAAAAAGGCAGGGAAGACCTGAAAAAGGAGTTCCTTGACCTCGTAAACGGCAAATACAAGGACGTCTATACCGCGGAGACGCAGCGCATCATCAACCGCAGATTCGGCGAAGAGAAGGCCAAAGACCAGAAGATCGCAGATTCGCAGCCCATTATCGACACACTGATGCGCCATTATGGCGTGTCGGACGGCGATATGAGTAAGCTGCGTGCGGCTTTTGAGGGCGATGCGGCGCTCAACAGCGTGCTCTACAATGCGGAAGCGGAGAGCATGGGCATGAGCGTGGAACAGTACCGCGAGTATGCGCGGATGCAGCAGGAAAACGAAGCGCTCAAACGCCAGGAAGAAGACAGGCAGCGCCAGCAGAAAGCCGACGAGACTTATAACGACTGGATCCGTCAGGCGAGCGAGCTGGTCGGCACGGCGGACGCACCGGGCGAGTACCCTGACTTCGACCTCAAGCGCGAAGTCGCGGAGAATCCGCGTTTCATTGCGATGCTGCGTGCTGGCGTTCCTGTAAAAGACGCTTACGAGGTATCCCATTTAGGCGACATTCAGGCTCGTAGCGCGGCGAAAGCTGCGGCGGAGATGGAAAAGCGCGTGATGGACAATGTCCGCGCGAAAGGAATGCGCCCGAACGAGAATGGAACCACTTCCCAGCCGGGGGTCATTGTCAAGAGTGACCCGAGCAAATTCACGAAGGCCGACCGCGCAGAGATCGCAAGGCGCGTTCGGCGCGGCGAGCGCATCGTATTCTGATGCCCGCCTAATTTACCGACTGTAAGAAGGGAGACAAAACTCTATGAAGAAGTTCAAAGACATTTTCATTCTGCCCGTTATTCTGAGCCTGTTTGAGGGCCAGACGAACGTGACGACCGATGCCGGTCTCTCGGGCGAGATGAAGACCTACTACTGCGACACCCTGATCGACAACGCCGAACCCGAGCTGGTGCATGACCGCTTCGCGCAGAAGCGCAACATCCCCAAGGGCAAGGGCAAGGAAATCGAGTTCCGTAAGTATGATCCGCTGCCCAAGGCCTTGACGCCCATCACCGAAGGCGTGACGCCCAAGGGACGTAAGCTGTCCATGACCACGCTGACCGCGCAGGTCGACCAGTACGGCGATTTCGTCGAGATTTCCGATATCCTCGACCTGACCGCCATCGACAACAACCTGCAGGAAGCGACGGTGCTGCTCGGCTCTCAGGCGGGCCGCACGCTCGACACCATCACCCGCGAGGTCATCAACGGCGGCTCCAACGTCCAGTACGGCGAAGGTCAGGTGACGGGCCGTCATCTGCTCGTTGGCGGCGAGGCCGCGGGCAACCACTATTTCACGGTGCGCGCCGTCCGCAAGGCGGTTCGCTTCCTGAAAACCATGAACGCCCCGCGCTATGAGGGTTCTTACTGGGCCATCATTCACCCTGACTGTTCCTACGACATTCAGGATGACCCTGATTGGAAGCGCCCGCACGAGTACAAGGACACCAGCAACATCTACGACGACGAGATCGGCAAGATCGCGGGCGTCCGCTTTATCGAGACGACCGAAGCGAAGGTGTTCCACGCGGATGACCTGACTGAGGGCGCACGCGACCTGACCGTCAAGAGCGCATCCAGCAAGGTCTTGACCGTAAACGAGGCCATCACTACTGCTGACGCCGCAAAGTTGGCTGGCCGTGAGGTCGTCATCGGTGGTGCACTTCTTGAGATCGAGAGTGCCACGGCCGCGGGTGCTGGCAGCGCGACGATCACGTTGAAAGAAGCGCCTGCTGCCACCCCGACGGCGTCGACCACCATCTATCCGGGCGAAGCCGGTGCGAAGGGCCGCAACGTCTACTCCACCCTCATCATGGGCGCGGAGGCTTACGGTACGACCGAGCTGACCGGTGGTGGCCTTGAGCACATCGTCAAGCCGCTCGGCTCTGCCGGTACGGCTGACCCGCTGAACCAGCGTGCAACCGTCGGCTGGAAGGCGACCAAGGTCGCCGAACGTCTGGTTGAGGCGTATATGATTCGCGTGGAGACCACTTCTACGTTTGACGAGACCCCGCTGACCTAACCACCAAGGGGGCGGCTGTGAACGCCGCCCCCGCCACTGAAACGGAGGAAAGACCGATGAGCGAAGCAAAGAACGCCGTTGCGGCTGTGAACGCCGCCCCCGCGGGCGAGGAGTCCGTCAGCGTCCGCCTGTTCAAGGACAGCGGCAAGTACAAGGATGACCTGCTGGTGTGCGTGAACGGCGAAAGCTGCCTGATTCAGCGCGGCGTGACCGTACAGGTCAAGAGAAAGTTCCTGTGGGCCATCCAGAACCAGATGAGACAGGATGCCTCGACCGCAAATCTCATCCAGACGATGAGCAGCGACTACGTTGAGAGCGCGAAGGCCCACAACGCGTAAGTGAATACGACCGCGAGACACGAAAAATGAGTTGCGACACGGCGCAGCAAGGGACGAAAAAGTCGCTCTTGCTGCGCCGTTTTCCATAAGAGAGGTGACAACATGGTTATTGAAAATGCTTACGCGCTCGAAGAGATCAAGCTCGGGCGCAGGGGCGAGAATCAGGCGCGCAAGGTCGTCTTTGACGTGCTGGGAAAGTGGCGCGAGGGCTATGGCGAGGGCGTGGCGAGCCTGATTGTGCAGCGAAACGGCGATGCGCAGCCGTATCCCGTGACGGTGACAGAAGAAGACGGCGCGCTCGTGTGGCTGGTATCGAGTGTTGATACGGCGGTGGCCGGTGAGGGCGCGGCAGAGCTGCGCTATACCGTTGGCGATACCATTGTGAAGAGCCAGATATATAAAACACGCGTGCGCGAAACGCTGGAAAACAGCGGAGAGGCACCGCCTCCGGCCTATCAAAGCTGGGTCGATGAAGTTTTGCGGGCGGCGGCGGATGCGGAGACGGCGGTTTCCAAGATGCCATACGTCGACGAGACCACGGGCAACTGGTTCAAGTGGGACGCCACGGCGGGCGCTTTTGCCGACACGGGTGTTGCCGCGACCGGTCCGCAGGGCGAAGTCGGCCCCAAGGGCGACACCGGCGCACAGGGACCAAAGGGCGACACAGGCTCGACCGGCCCCAAGGGCGACACGGGCGCAACCGGCGCACAGGGTCCAAAAGGCGAGACCGGCGCAACCGGCGCGACCGGTCCGCAGGGCCCCAAAGGTGAAACCGGCGCGCGCGGCCCGCAGGGAGAGCAGGGCATTCAAGGCGAGATTGGCCCCGCTGGCCCGCAGGGCACAAAGGGCGACAAGGGCGATGCCTTTACCTATTCCGACTTCACGGCGGCACAGCTTGCCGCGCTGAAAGGCGACAAGGGCGATACCGGCCCCCAAGGAGAGAAAGGTGACATCGGCGCGACCGGACCGACCGGCCCCGAAGGTCCGCGCGGCCCGAAGGGCGAACAAGGCCAGCAGGGGCAGACCGGCCCGCAAGGAGAGACGGGGCCAGCAGGCCCCAAAGGGGACACCGGCAAAGGCTTCAAGGTGCTGGGCTATTACGGCACGAAGGCTGCGCTGGACGCCGCGCAGAAAGCGACCGCAGCGGCGGGCGATGCCTACGGCGTGGGCACGGCGGAGCCCTACGACATCTACATTTTCGACGGTATTACCGGCGAGTTCATCAACAACGGCCCCTTGCAGGGCGCGAAAGGTGACACGGGGCCCGAGGGTCCGCAGGGCCCGAAAGGCGATCCCGGCGAGACTGGTCCTCAAGGCCCTGCCGGGGCGGATGGAGCCCCCGGCAAGGACGGCGCAAAGGGCGCGGACGGCCTGCCTGGGAAAGACGGCGCAGACGGTGCGCCGGGTAAGGACGGGACAAACGGACGTGACGGCGTGACGTTCACGCCGAGCATGAGCGACGACGGCGACCTGTCGTGGACGAACGACGGCGGCAAGGCGAATCCGCAGACCGTGAACCTCAAGGGCCCGAAGGGCGACACGGGCGCACGGGGGCCTGCCGGCACTGACGGCGCGAAGGGAGATACCGGACCAGAGGGGCCAAGGGGTCCGCAGGGTGAACAGGGCCCGCAGGGCAAGACTGGTCCGCAAGGTGAAACCGGCCCGCAAGGCCTGACGGGCCCGCAGGGCCCTGCCGGTGCGGACGGCGCGAAAGGTGCGACCTTTACCCCTGCTGTGTCCGCGGCGGGAGACCTGAGTTGGACGAACGACGGCGGGCTTGCGAATCCCGCGACGGTCAACATCAAAGGCCCCAAGGGAGACCAGGGCGAGCGGGGCGAGAAAGGCGATACCGGTGCGACCGGCCCGCAGGGCCCCGCAGGCCCCGTGAACGTGCCCTCCACCACCTCTCTCATCAAGGGCAACGGCTCGGGCGGGCTGGTGGCGGCAACGCGCGGCAGCGACTATATCGCAAGCGGCAACATCACCAAGCAGACGCTGGTTGCATCGGAGACCACGCCCACCGAGGACTACGCGATCAACTGGGTGTACGGCTAAGGAGGCGGAAATGGCTACATTTACTGTAGAGATAACGCCAGATTCTAGCAACGGGACTATCGCCCACGCAGTCGGAAAGTTTTCCGGAGGGTCAAGCAGCTATAAAGGTCAGCGGCGCATGGACGTTGCCGTCAGCGGCGTCGGGACATTTTCTGCGTTATCGCCGGAGACAAGCGGAGGCGAAAACACTTTTTCTCTCGACATCACGGGGCTGACGCCGGGGACAACGTACAACTGGAGCGCGTCACTCTACTACAAAAATACGTCCGGGGGTTGGGTGACAGCAGGATCGCAGTACGATAAATCCGGGAGCCTTACGACGAAAAGTGGAACCCCTGCATTACCAAGTGGATATACAAAGCTCGAGTATATCGAGAGCGATAACTCTTCCTACCTTGATACAGGCGTCACAATGGGGAAAACCGATTCCGTCACGCTGGAAGAGGTACTATCTCCATTTGGAACATCAGATACCCGATACACCGGCGCAAACGGATATATGCAAATCGCTATCAACTCAAGCGGGTACTCCATTAACGGGACTGCAAAAAAGGCTCTTGGCACGAAAGATAAACTTAAATGCGTTTATACACCGACGACAGAATCTTTGTACATCAACGGTGATTTGGTTGAATCAAGCAATTGGAGCAGCTACAACGGCGCTGCTGTAAAAATTGGTCTATTCAAGATGGGCGATGCCGGGAATGCATGGTATTCAAGCAAAGCTCATTCCGGCAAATGCTACGGCGCATCCATCATAAAAAATGGCGTCAAGGTTCGCGAGTTCATTCCTTGCAAAAATGCCAGCGGTGTAGCTGGCATGTGGGATGACGTCAGCAAGAGCTTTTTTAGTTCTGCGAGTTCGTTCGCCTTTACCGCAGGATCAGTGTGTATCGGTGCGCACAAGACCCTCGTCAATGGCACAGCCTATGAAATTAAGGGTGGGAAGTGCCTCGTCAACGGCACGGTGTACAATATCCTCAAGGGCAGGACGCTCATCGGCGGGACAGGGTATGATATCAACTTTGAGCCGGATGTGAGCTTGACGTGGTACTTCAACGAAACCATTGATATAACGTCGCAGCCAGACAACTTCTGGGGGTATAGTAGCGGGATTGCTGTCAGCTTTGTGTCTGGCTATTATGGCTTTACCTACGACCATCTTATCCGAGACTACGACGACACTTACGGTGTAAGAACTTTAATCTACTATAGAAAGATTACCGAGACCAGGGAACTCGCCTACCGAAACGGCTGGCGGGGGGAGGTATACCGCACCATTACTTTCGACGAAGCCCCCTCGGGCGATCTTCTGGCGTGGCTGCAAGAGAACGCCACGCCGCAATAGAAAGGAGCACACATGAGTATCCACATCAAAGTCAACAACACGGAATACCCCGCTACGGTCAACGGCAACCGTACTGACCGCTCGTGGGACGGACGTGACACCAAAACCATCTACCTCACCATGTCCCACGATGCCGTGGCGGCACTGCTGCCCGACAATACGCCGTGGAGCATCGTGCAGCGCGATATGGTGGACGTGCTGGACGAGCAGGGGAAGCCCACGGGCGAGACCAAGGAAGTCGTCAATGAGTACGACAACAGCGAGTACAGTCTTGCGGGCGACATCACCGACCACCGCGACGGCACGGTATCCATTAAGATGGGCAAGCCCACGGAAACGGAAAGCGCCAAAGCGACCGTTACCGCCCTTGCGGGTGGGCCGGTCACGTATGCCCGCGCGGTGAAACTGCGCCCCATTATCGAGCAGGCAGCGGTCAGCCTGAGCGACGGCGAGGCGGCGAGCGTGCCGGAACTCATCACGGCATGGGCGTACCCCGTGGCTTGCGCTAAGGGCGACCGCAGGAGCTACGGCGGCAAGGTGTACAAGTGCCGTCTGGGTCATACCTCGCAAGCCGACTATACGCCGGACAAGACGCCCAATCTCTGGACGATCATCAACGTCGACCACGCAGGCACGCAGGCAGACCCCATCCCCGCAGCGCGCGGCATGGAATACGAGTACGGCAAGTATTACCTCGACGGCGAGGACGGCAAGACGTACAAGTGCGAGCGTATCGGCGAGGCCGCGGGCGGCAAGATCGTCTTGCAGTATTTGCCGCATGAGCTGGCGGGGCAGTATTTCACGGAGGTCTAATGTATGAAAATGCTGGAAGCTATCCGTGACGCGGATGCGCTGCGGCCTAACAAATTGAGCACGCCGCGCAAGGCGGAAATTCTCATGGTACTTGAGCACCGAATCGCCGAGATGATGGGGGAGGAAGCCCCCGTTCTCAAGGTGAGCGTGGAGGATGACACAGCAAGCGTCGATGATATGGAATTGCTGCTGCCGGACGGGCACAACGAGTGTTACCACCTATATCTGGCAGCGCAGCTCGACGCCTACAATCAGGACAGCGCGCTCTATGCCAACGACCACGCCATTGCCAACGATGCGGTGGCCGATGCTATGGCATGGTGGCGGCGCGAAAACCGCAAAGAAAGCAAGGGCAACTGGAAGGTGTGATGACAAGTGCCGACGACATTTCAGCTGGTGGAGACGACCTTCCCGAACGGCGAAGGCAAAGACACGCAGGAGCAGATCAACGGGGTCTATGACTACCTTTTCGTGCTTCTGGAACAGCTTCGGTATACGCTCTTCAATCTGGACGGGAGCAACATCAATCAAAATGCACTGAGCGAGTTTATCAAGAATATCCGCGAACCGATCTACGCCAAGATCGAGGACACGAACAAGAACGTGAATGAGCTGAGCATCACGGCGGAGGGACTGAGCGCGCGCATCGGCGACGCCGAGGGCAACATCACGCAGCTGCAAGCGACGGCAAAGGGATTGCAGGCGAGCATTTCGAGCCTTGACGGCAGCGTGACGAACCTGACGGCGGACGTCAACGGCCTGCGCGCAACGGTGAGCGGGAAGATCGATGCGACGCAGGCGCAGAGCATCTTTAACCAGAGCGCGACCGGCTTCACACTGGGCGCAACGAGTGGCGAGACCGGCACGATCTTCAAGCTCAATTACAACGGCGTACAGGTGGCGAGCACGGGCAGCATTGATCTGTGCGTGGATGCGGTGAACATCTATGGCACGCTGACGGCGGGTGCGCTGCGCGGCGGGAGCGTAAGCCTTCTGGCCGGGGAGACCCCTGTTGGCAGCATGGATCTTGCCTACACGGGCACGGGGCAGGTCGGCGTCGGTCTGACGGCGACCTATGGTGGCATGAAGATGCACGCAGCGGGAAATATCTTTCTTGAATCCGAGCTGGGGCCGTTTGCATTGATCGGAAAAGACAATGCCAGCGACTACCCTGTCGTCTCGCTCGGCGGCGGCTATCTGGTGCTGAGCGGCAATTATATGTTCGGCGCGTCACCGCCGAGCCGCGCGCCGTATGGTACGGTGTTTTTCCTTGAGGAGTGAGAGATGGCGAGCTTTTATTGTACGCTGTCACCGGTCGACGGAGACGGGACACAGCTTAGCGTCTACGCACGGTTTACTGGCGGCGCGTCGGATTACACGTATAAGCGCTCAATCGACATCCGCATCACGGGCGTCGGGACATTCTCGTTCGATTCGAGCGAGGTCGGCGGTGGTACGAGCACCTTTGTCGGCACGATCACAGGGCTCACACCGGGCACGACATACGAGTGGATATGCAACATGTACTACTGGGGCGGATCGTGGATCGTCTCAGATTACAGCGATTCCGGCACAGCCACGACATACAGCGGCGGCGGCAGCGGAGGCAGTGCGAAGGCGGTCATCAACGTCGGGACGTATGCCTATCCGAACTGGAAGAGATACCGCGCGATCGTCAACATTGGGACGTATTACAACACAAATTGGCTATCGGTTCGACCGGTCAACAATTACGGGAGCTATTCGCAACCCGATTGGAGGTAAAGAGCATGAATGAAAAGATCAAGCAGGAAGCGGCGCACGCGATGCGCCTGATCGGCATTTTGAACGTCAACGGCGATGCCGTCGATGTGGTGGCAGCGGTGCGGCAGTCGCTTCGCAATATCGTGACGATCTGCGATGCGACAGAAGCCCCGGTGGGCGAGGAAGGCGATACGCAGGGCGAAGCAAGAGGAGCGGTGAAAGATGAGACTGCCTGAGATCACGGCATATACGAACCGGCGGGTGCAGCAAGAGAAATTCGGAGGCATCAACCACACGTTCGGTGCGGCGGGCGGCGAGCTCTACGACATGAAGAACCTGTCGGCGCGATACTTCCCGCTTCTTTCCCCCCGTGCGAGGCGCTATACCGTCCGCAAGGATATGGGGACGGCAAACGGCATTTTCAGTGCAGGAAAGCTCTACGAGGTATACGGAACGAAGCTCTACGTCAACGGCGAGGAGAAGTCGACGGTCGCAGACAGCGAAAAGACTTTCTGTGCACTGGGCGAGCGCGTGCTCATCTTCCCCGACAAGATCGTGTGTGAAAAGGACGGCACGATCAATCCGATGGAGGCGAGCTACGCCGCGGCGGGGCTGAAATTCGGGAATGGTACGTATGCCGACGAAAAGGCGGCGGCAAACAGCATCACGACGACCGGCGCGGCGTTCCCATTCAACGTGGGCGACGCCGTGACGATCTCGGGCTGTACAAAGGAGACCTACAACAACCGCACGCCCATCATCCGAGAGATCAGCGAAGACAAAAAGACGCTGCGCTTTTATGAAAACACTTTCCGCCTGCCCGATGGGCAGGAAAGCATCACGGAGCCCGGAACAGTCACGCTCAAGCGCAGCGTTCCCGACATGGATTTTGTCTGCACGAACGAGAACCGCGTGTGGGGCTGCAAGGGCGACAGCATCTTTGCTTCAAAGCTCGGCGACCCGTACAACTGGAACGTGTTTGACGGACTATCCACGGATGCGTTCAGCGTGGAGAGCGGCACGGCGGGAGCATTCACGGCGTGCGTGAGCTACCTTGGTTACCCGTGCTTTTTCAAAGAAGACAAAATTTTCAAGATGTACGGCACGATTCCGACAAACTTCCAACTCATGTCAAGTGCTGTGCTCGGTGTGATGAAGGGAAGCCACAAGAGCCTCGCCGTGGCGGGGGAAACGCTCTATTACCTCTCAAAGGTCGGCATCATGGCGTACAGCGGCGGCATGCCGCGCTGTATCTCCCGCACGCTGGGCGACGATGCGCGCCTCTCTGACGCGGTGGGAGGAAGCGACGGCCTCAACTACTACGTGAGCCTGAAAGAGGATGGCAAGGCGGCGCTGTACTGCTACAGCAGCGAAAACGGCGTGTGGCATAAGGAAGATACGCTTGCCGTGGTGCAAATGGCCTATTCGGGCGGTATCATGGCCTTAGTAGACGGCGGGTGCGTGCTGCTTGGAAATCCGGCAGATATCCCGACCGGCGCAACACGCGAGGGGGCTGTTATTAGCGAGGCGGAGTTTGCCGACTATGACGGCGGCTCATTCGACGCGAAGCACGTGCAGCGCGTACGGGCGCGGCTGGAATGCGAAAAGGGCACAACGGTCGTGTTCCTTGTCAAGTTTGACGGCGGCGCGTGGGAAGAGGTCGACCGCTGCGGGGCACAGGAGAAGGACGTTTTCACGCTCAACGGCCCGATCCGCCGCTGCGACCACTTTAGATTAAAAATCAAAGCCACAGGAGAATACCGGCTCTATGCGCTCGAGTACGAATACGTGACGGGCGGCAGAAAGTGAGGGGACAATGGCAGATAATTTCAAACACAAGAATACAGACCTGACGCTCATCAACGATTCGGGCGACCTTGATCTCATCCGGCAGTATACCGAGGCCTACAACAAGGCATATGCCGAGGGAGACAAGGCGGGCCAGCAGGCGGCGCACGACGCAGCGGAGAAAATCCGCGCGAAGTACGACTATTCCGGCGGCGTGGACGGCAGCGAGTACATCAAACTCGGCACGGGCGCGAGCCCTGCAAAGGCTGACACAAGCTGGCTCGATAAGCTGGGCGACAGCAGCTACAACTACGACCAGAGCGGACAGATCAGTGCAAAGCTCGACGCGCTGCTGAATCGCACGCCGTTTTCCTACGACGCGGCGAGCGACCCGCTCTATCAGCAGTATCGCAAGCAATACACGCGCGAGGCAGACCGCAGCGCTGAGGATGTGCTCGGCAAGGCGGCAGTGATGACGGGCGGGATGCCGTCCACGGCGGCGGTGGCAGCGAGCCAACAGGCGAGCGACTACCAGATGAGCCAGATGACGGACAAGATCCCCGAATTACAGCAGCTTGCCTATAGCATGTATCAGGACGGCTTGAATGCTGACCGCGCCGACCTGAATACGCTCATCGGCCTTGAGGACAACAACTACAACCGCTGGCTGGCTGACCGCAACTATCTTTACCAGCTCGCGCGCGATCAGGTGGGCGACCAGCAGACGGCGGATGCGCTGGCGTATCAGAAGCAGCAGGACAAGCTGAACTATGACTACCAGAAGGAACGCGACGCCATCGAGGACGCACGCTATAATGCGGAATGGCAGTATAAATTGCAACAGGCCGCGCAGGAAGCGGCTGGGAAGGCAAGCGGCACAAGACGCTCCGGCAATGTGACGCCTACGCCGAGCGAGGCAGACTATGATGGATTGTTTGAAGCGGCATATCAGTCCGGCTATCCGAAGAGCTATATCGCCAACAACTACAAAAAATTTGGGTTCACCTCTTCGAGCGGCGTGTATGACGGCTATAAAGATTGGCTGGAAGGTCAGAACGGTGGAGGCTCGAGCGAAGGCTATAATTCGAGCAATTTCAATGCGGCTATGAGCAGTCTGCGCACGATGCTTGCACAGGGGCGTACCGATTATGCTGTCGGAGGTATTGATTCTTTCTGGGATAAGCTGAGCGACGAGCAGAAGGCGCGCGTGCAGAAGATGCTGAACGAATACGGGCTGACTTACACGGAGGGCTGATATGGGAAAGCTGGTAGCACTGAATGCCAATAACGATGAGAAGAAATTAAAGACCGAGCAGCCGATTGCGACCACTGTTGCGCAGGGGCGGCGCGGGAAATTGATGCAGACCGGGAGCACGAGCGCCCCGGTCTCTTCTCCACCTACAGTATATCGTACGAGCCCGGTGAAGACGACGCCAGTGACGCAGCAAAATGTCGTGACGCCGAAGAACCAAAGCAGGCTTGGCAAAGCGACATTTTCTGGGAACAGAACACCCGGGAAACAGCAGAAGTATTCCGTTGGGAAGGGCATTGCCGGAGCAACTATGAAAGGCATCAACCAAGCCGCGCAGGGCATTGCCGACACGCTTGCGTTTGCGGAAGATGTTGCACTTTCCCCATTTGAGTTAGTTTCCGGACAGCAGCTCGGCGATTTGTCGGATTCCGGACTTGCAAATAAGTTACAGCGCCGCATTCGAAATGAGGGGCAAGAGATAGAGAACAAGTACGCGGCGAATGTTGAGCGCGGCGGCAAGGCTGCTGAGATTTTTGACAAGTATGGCGCATTGACCGTCGCAGCAGCCCCGCAGGCGGTCGCAGCGGTGCTCACCTCAGGCGCGAGCCTTGGGGCGACGCCAGCGACGCTTGCGAAGACTGCTGCAACGGAAATGGCCCCGAGCATTGCAAGCACAATCCGCAACAGCGTATTTGCGATGGGGAAAGACCCGCAGTATTGGCTTTCATTCTCGCAAGTCGTAGGTTCCAGTTACGAGCAGGCGCTTGATGACATGGAGAAGGCCGGAGTGGATAACAACACCGCTCGCACGAAGGCCGCACTTTATGCCACGGGAAACGGTCTGATGAACGCTGCCGTTGAAGTTGGAGGCGGTATTCAGACGCTTCCAGAACAGTTGAAACACGGTTCCGCTGCGTGGAAAGCATGGCTTGAATCAGCCTTTGAAGAAGGTAAAGAGGAAGTTGTGCAGGGCATTCTTGAAAGAGCGACGCAGAACGTCGCCTACAATAAAGGCAATCCGCTCGCATCAACGAGGGATGAAAACGCCATTTTGAACCCGCGTACATCCGCAGAGGAATTTCTCGGCGGCGCAGTGGTCGGCGGTGTTCTTGGTGGCGGACAAGTTGGCACGAATGCGGCGCTTCAATCGCTCGCGCGCTTCGATAATTCTCTCGGTGAGAGCGGGCGCAAGGCGATTCGTGGCTCGTATCAGGAGGGCAAGGACACGGTGCAGCACGTGAAGGACTTTATCCCTGCCTACAATGCGGGCGTGGAGGGCAAGGCGAACCCGAACCCGACGAATGAGACGGCCTATGCAGGCTATGTCGCAGGGCAGAACGACGCGAAGAAAGAGGCCGGAACGGGCGAGCATATTGACAGCCGCACGAAGGAAAATGTATCGAGCAGAAATGTAAACGCTTTCCAGTTTGACCACCCCGAGCTGCACGGTTATTACAGTACGGCGGCAGAGCAGATCGCCGGTATCGCTGATATAAGCCTTTCGCGCGGACAGCAGAAGGGCGCGCGGCAGCGGACGGCAAACGGATACCAGAGAAACAACCAGATATTCGAGACACCTGCCATGCGCAAGGCGATGGACGAGGGCCTGACGCGCACGCAAATCATTGATGCAGCGCAGCGCATCATCAACGATAACGGGCAGGAGAACGTCAAAGCGGCGAAAACGCTCGAGATCGTGCTTGACGACATGCTAACGAATGGGTACACTGCTGTTGATGGAACGGCGGTTGCCCCCAATACGGATTATATTGCAGCAAAGCAGCAGATCGCAGGCGCAGAGGTGCAGGCGACCGGCTTTGACAAGTATGTAACTGACAACCGCCTTGCCCTCGAGACAGGAGATGTGACAATGGACGAGCTGCGCACGGAATATGCGCAGCAGGAAGGAGCCGAACATGGAGAAGCAGTACATTTACGCAACGGCAGCGAACGGGATAACGGTGCGGATCCCCGCGGAGAAGTACGAGGCGTGGAAGAAGGCGCAGGACGAAATCCGGGCCGGAAGGAAGGGCGACACTTCGCAGACAGCGAAGCAGCTTCGCTCGATTATGGAGAAAAAGTAAGCACTGCGAGCTTCGGCATCGGCAGAGGCGCATTCAATGACAGCGTCTATCTTGTGAAGAACGAGACGGCGGAAATGCGCAAGGCGAAGGACCTCGCCAAAGAGCGCGGTCTGCGCGTGACGTTCTTTGCCGGGAATAATCTGACGTTCCGTGACAAGAGCGGGAAAACGTTCCAGGTGCGCGGCTACGTTTCAGGTGACCGCGTATTTATCCGTGCGGATCATCCGGAATTTACGTCGTACCAGATCATGCGGCATGAGGCCGGACATGATATGATCGCAAAGGGCGAAGTCGATTTGAACGAGGTACGCACGCGCATCGATAAGACCTTTACCGGCGGTGAGGTCGACTCCCTCTGCACGGCGTATGCAGACGCTTATGCCGGCACCGAAATGACGGCGCAGGAAATTTGGGAAGAGGTGGTTTGCGACAGCCTCGGCGATATGAACATTTTCGCCGACAGTGAGATCAGCGATGCGGCAGCGTTTCTTCTTGCGCATATCAAGGTGGAGAGCGAAACCGTTGCGCAGGAAAGCACGCGTGCGCCGCCAAGCAAAATAAATGGCAGGGCGAGCATTGAAGAGGCTGCCGATGGCAAAAAATATGTCCGCGCCGACAGACAGGTCATTTTTGGAAATGACCCGCAGAGTTGGAGCGAACAGCTGGAAGACTATATTAACGGGAAAATCCGCCGTGGACAAGACGTTAAGCTTATCGGCGCGGATGGCGACGAATTGGTCCTGACTGCGACCTCGGCAGGGAAACTGAGCGACAACCACACTAGCGATGGGCGTACTATGAGCGAGGCGGCATTTGAGCGAAAAGTAAATGCAGCATCGCATATTGACGAGTTGGCGCAGGTTTCTGTCAAGGGGGACAGGAACGTTGTAGATCATAACAGTCGACATGGAGACATGGCAAGTAGCGGTTGGAATTATCGCACGGCGTTTTTCAAAGACTTTGACGGGAAATATTACAAGGTTACGATATCGACGGCGCAGAGCGCAGACGGTAAGATGATCTATAATATTGGGCAGATGCAAGAAAGAAGCATCCCCCAAATTAATGGCTCTTCCGCTGCGGACAGCGGCGCTCTGCGAGGGAATGCTTCTGTAGATAGTCTATCTCGTGGCGTACAAAATGTCAAGCTGAAGTTCAGCATGGAAACGCCGGTCGAAGAGACTGACAAACTGATCGCCGTCCACAACAAGGATGAGGCCAGCATCATGTCCGCGCTGAAGCTGGGCGGCCTGCCCATGCCCTCTATCGCCATTGTAAAAGCCAGGGACGGGCACACCAAGTACGGCCCCATCTCCCTTGTGTTCAGCAAGGACACCATCGACCCGCAGCTATTCCGCGCCAACAAGGTGTACGGTGGCGATGCCTGGACGCCGACAGCTCCGCGAGTAGATTACCCCGTGAACAGCAAAAAGGCATCCCAGGTGGAGCACGAGCTGCACCGGCTGGCCGGGGATGTCTCCGTGGCCGGGGGCATCTTCGGGAACAGCGCCGCCCTGCGCTCTATGGGCATCGACAACACCAGCACCAGGAGCACGGCAGAGCTGGCGGAGAAGCTGGCCTCCACGGACACGGTGCGGGCGGCCTATCTGGCAGACCAGGGCAAGCGTCTGGAGCCGGTGAAGATGGACAAGGTGTGGGACAAGTTCGGTAACGACACCCTGCAAAAGGTGGTTGACCGCCTGGGCGTGAACACGCTGGCTGAAATCGAGGCCAACCTGGAGACCGGTGAGAGCGTGAAGGACGCCCTGGGCGAGAATGCCGAGGTCATCCGCGACATTCTCCGGGACTACTACCGGGAACAGGGCGAACCCATGCTCCGCAGAATGGCCGTCAAGAGGCATTGGACCGACGCGGAGATCAACGAAAGACGGCAGAACCGCATCGACAATTCCATGGACGGCGTTTCCATCTTCACCCTGGAGGACATCGTTCACCACGCATGGGATATGTACCAGGACGGCGGCGCGACCAAGGGCGAAATTGACCGGATGGCTACCTCTGACGCGCTGCGCAGCTCCGTGGATGACCACGCCGTTGAGGAGTGGATTGCCGGGAAGCTGGACGGCCTGCTGGGCGAGGCGGGCATCTACAATGGCAAGGACCCCTACACCCCCTCCGGCAATCTCCGCAGTTTCTCGCAGCTCCACTATGCCTACACCCTGGAGAACATCGTCAAGGCGATGAAGGAGGGCCAGGAGGAGCGCGGCGGCAGCACCTGGGGCGCAAGCGCCAAGACCCTGCAATCCGTGGCGACGCCGGAATACCGCAGCATCCAGGAGATCAAGGCGGACAGTGGGCGGCTGGGCATGGACGAGGGGACCGAGTATGAAGCAAAGCTCCAGGCCATTGATGACCAGATCGGCAGCATCATCACGAAGATCAAGCAGGGAAACAAGGCTCATTCCGACAATTCCTTCGTCGAGAGCGACATCATCGGCAGCATCCTGATGGAAACGTCCAAGGGCAAGAGGACGGTGGACGCTATCATGCGGGCCTTCTCCAAGGAGGGGTACAAAATCAGCAGCCAGACGGCCCAGGACATCCAGGCCGTCTACCAGGAGGCGGCGGAAATGCCCACCGGCTACTTTGAGGCCAAGCCCCAGCGCGCCGTTGGGTTTGACGAAGTTTTGGCAGCGGTGATCCCGGACAACAGCAGCGACCGTCTGAAAGCCGCATTGCAGGATGCCGGGGTCAACACGGTGGAGTATATCGCCGGAGATGAGGCGGACCGTTTGGAAAAAGTCAACAGCGTGGATGACGCAGCATTCTCCCGCGAGATCCCTGAGGCAAACTACGAAGCGTTGAAAGAGAAGTACGGATATATCCCGGCGGGTGAGCGTGCATACCGCGAAGTGCAGGTGCCGAAGAAGACGGCGGATGACAAATACGTCAGCCGCACAATCCGCACGGTGCTGGAAGCAAAGGCCACGCCGGACGCAATGATACCGACGTTGGAACGAATGGTGGCAAAAGGAGATTTCTCCTACGACCGCTATACGGACAAGCAGGCCATTAGTGACGCAGAAAGCCGCATAAAAACCGAGGGTTGGCAAAAGACCCTGAACAAGTGGAAAAGTTCAACCAAAGAGGGAATCAGCAAGGAGAATACGGCGATTGGCTGGGCGCTCTACAACAATGCGGCAAACAGCGGTAATGTGGAGACAGCTATCGATGTGCTCGACACCATCGTAAAGCGCCAGAGAAATGCGGCGCAGGCGTTGCAGGCGACGCGGCTGCTCAAGCAGCAGGACCCCAGTACGCAGCTTTATGCGGCGCAGCGCAGCGTGGAGAACTTGACAGAAGATCTCAAAAAGCAGTACGGGGAAAAGGCCCCTGATCTGAAGATTGACCGCGACCTCGCTGAGAAGTTCCTGAACGCAAAGGACGACGACGCGCGCACCGAGGCGATGAAAGAAATCTATCGTGATATCGGCAGACAGATGCCGAGCCGATTCATTGACAAATGGAACGCTTGGCGCTACCTTTCGATGCTTGGTAATCCACGCACGCATGTGCGCAACATCGTTGGCAACGTAGGATTTGTTCCTGCTGTCACGGTAAAGAACGTTATCGGCGCAGGCATTGAGAGCGCTGCGAACGCGGTGAGCGGCGGCAAAGTCGGACGCACGAAGGCAATCCTGACGACGAAGGACGCAGGGCTTATCAAGGCGGCATGGAGTGACTATGCCAACATTCGCGAGCAAGCTCTCGGTAGCGGCAAGTACAATGATAATGTCAATGTGCGACAGGAAATCGAGGAAGGGCGCACGATCTTCAAACCGAAACTGCTGGAAGCGATGCGCAAATTCAACGGCACGGCGCTGGATGCAGAAGACGCATGGTTCTCTAAGCCGCATTACGCGGCGGCGCTGGCGCAATTCTGCAAAGCAAATGGCATTACCGCGGAGCAGGTCGCTGGCGGGAAAGGCATTGGAGCGGCACGCGAATACGCGATCAGAGAGGCGCAGAAAGCGACCTATCGAGACACCAATGCGTTTTCACAGATGATCTCCGATCTCGGCAGATACCGCGGGGATAACAAGATGAAACGCCTCGGAAGCACCCTCGCCGAAGGAATCCTGCCGTTCCGCAAGACACCAGCCAACATTCTGGTGCGCGGCGTGGAATACAGCCCTATTGGTTTCCTCAAAAGCATAAGCTATGACCTTGTGCAGGTGCAGAAGGGTAATATGCAGGCGACCGAAATGATCGACCGGGCCGCCGCCGGACTGACCGGCACGGGGCTGATGATGCTCGGCCTTTATATGGCGAAAGAGGGCATTCTTCGCGGCAGCGGCGGTGATGACGAGAAGAAGAAAAAGTTCGACGAGCTGCAAGGACATCAGGAATACGCACTGGAGCTGCCAAATGGCACGAGTATTACGCTGGATTGGCTTGCGCCGGAAGCGCTTCCGTTTTTCGTTGGGGCAAACCTTTACGAGCAGATGCAGGCGAACAACGGGTATCTCACTATGAGTGATATGCTTCAGGCAGCAAGCAACGTGACGGACCCGCTTCTTTCCATGAGTTGTCTGCAAAGCCTGAACGACGTTTTTGACGCGGTGGGGTATGCGTCCTCCGGGGACACAAACGCACTAACCAGTGCGGTAGCAAGCGCGGCGACGAGTTATTTGACGCAGGGTATCCCGACGGTCTTCGGGCAGGCGGAGCGCACGGGCGAAAGCGAGCGCATGACGACCTATACGGATAAGAACAAATTCCTGACGCCGGATATGCAATATGCGCTCGGCAAGGCCAGCGCGCGTATTCCGGGCGTTGACTACGGGCAGATTCCCTTTATCGACGCATGGGGGCGCGCGGAAAACTCCGGAGGCGTGGCCGCGCGGGCATTTAACAATTTTGCGAATCCCGCGTATACCTCGAAGGTAATCGACAGCAAAATGGAAGATGAATTGAGCCGCCTATATGAGGCGACCGGTGAGGCCAAAGTCCTGCCGCAGCGCGCACCGAAATCTTTTACCGTGAATAAGGAAAACAAACAGTTGACCGGCGAGGAATACGTCAAGTACGCCACAAAGCGCGGGCAGACTTCCTATAAGATCGTCAGCGATCTCACGGGACTTGCGAGCTATAAGTCCATGAGCGACGGCGATAAGGCAGATGCCGTTGCAAAAGCCTACGAATATGCCAACATCGTTGGGAAAATGAGCGTGAGCAATTACCAAACGGACGGGTGGGCGGCAAAGGCCATAGATACCGTCAAAAAAACGGGCGTTTCAGAAGCCCAGTATATTGCGCTCTATCTGGCAAAAGGCGGGATCGAAAGCCTGAAGGACAAAAACGGTGATACCATCAGCAACAGCGAGGGCTTGCAGATCATGGAGCTTGTTTATCAGCAGAAGGGGCTTTCCGATAAACAGCGTGCAGCCCTCTTTGAGGACTTCGGCGTCGGAAAGAGCATTCGCCATTGGAACCGCGCGCGGGTGGACGAGCAGCTTGCAATCATGAGGAAGAAAGCGGCGTAAAGAAAAAGAACCTGTCGGATGCCCGACAGGTTCTTTTGCCCCGTGGTGAATTTGCGGAGGCGGCATGATAGGCTCAATGGAGAACACCATAAAAATAAGGGGGCGTGAAAAATGGACAATGCAAAGCACTACGATGACGCAGATATCGCGCTGATCGAAAGCAGGTGCAAGAGCAATACGCATCGAATCAATGAGTTACAGGAGCACCAAACGGCACTTGACAGGCTGGCAACGTCGGTCGAAGTGCTGGCGACCAAGCAGGAGACCGTTGAGGGCGACGTCAAAGAGATCAAAGAGGACGTAAAGGCAATCACGGGCAAGGCGGGGAAGCGGTGGGACAGCCTGGTCGACAAGGCTCTCGCGGCGCTGGCGGGCGCGTTTATCGCGTGGCTGCTGTCGGGTGTAGCCTTATGAAGAAGTGGAGAAAGCGGGATAAGTACGTCATTGCGGCAGTGCTCAACCTCTGCTGGTACTGCATTGCGGTGCTCGTATTGACCGCGCATGACAAGGTAGTGCCGGACAGCCTGACCGTCGCGTGGTTCGCCGCGTGGACGGCGGAACTCGGCATGCTGGCTGGTATCAAGATTAAAGGAAAGGACGAATAACATGGAACTGATTCACAAAAGACTGGCAAACCTGATGAGCGTCAAGAGCCTCGTGACGCTGGTGCTGACCGCTGTTTTCGCCTATATGGCGGTGACGGGCAACATCTCGCAGGACTTCATGACGATCTATGCGGTCATCATCGCGTTCTACTTCGGCACGCAGAGCCAGAAGACGCAGGACGTGATCGACAGCAAGGGTGACGAAAATGTATCACAGTAGGGATATCGCCGATCTCCGCGCGGATGTGCGCGCAAACTGCGTCATTTTCCTCGACCTCTGCAAGGAGGCGGGGCTTCCAGTTCTGGTGACGGAGACGGTTCGAGATGACGAGTACCAGCGGTATCTGGCCGCAAACGGCTACGCGGCAAAGACCGCGACGCGCCCGACGTTCCACGGCGTCAAGGCGGGGCTTGCGTTCGACATCTGCAAAAACGTCAAGGGGCATGAGTACGACGATCCGTCGTTCTTTGCACGCTGCGGGCAGATCGGCAAGCAGGTCGGGTTCAGCTGGGGCGGCGACTGGAAGAAATTCCCGGACAAGCCGCATTTCCAGTGGGACGACCATATGCGATACACAGGGAGCATGATCTTGGCGGGCAAGTATCCGCCGGAAATGGAGGAGTACATGGATCAGGCAACGTTTAACAAGATGATGGACAGCTATTTGGCGCAGCTGCGCACGAAGCCCGTCTCCACGTGGGCGGCGAAGGACTGGGCGGCGGCAAAGGCTGCGGGCATCACGGACGGCAGCGCCCCGCAGGGGCTTATCACGCGGCAGGAAGCCATGACGATGATCCAGAGAGCGACAAAATAACGGTGTCCGATTTGGGCACAGGAAGGAGCGGGCGGCGAAAGCCCACGCGCAAGCGCCTCTGCAAGCCCTACACGGGCATGAACAGTCAGCACAGGTCAATCCGCGCGCAATTATCCTCTATGGCCCCCAAGCGGGCCGTGGCGTATATCTTATCGTTTGAGCTGCCGCCCGATGAGGCGTACTGCCTTATTGAATGCGATGTGCGCGGGAAGAGCCGCGTCGAAGTCGCGGAGACGCTGCACGTCTCACCGGAGTACGTGAAGACGCGGCGGCGCCGGGCGTACAGCAAAATCGCGGACGGCATCAAAAACACATAAAGAAGAGACCCTACAAAGACCTTTTTCAGGCTCTTTGCGGGGCCTCTTTTTCGTTATCATTGAGACAACAAAAGGAGGTGCGCGCATGGACCAGTTTGCAATTGCCGGATACAGCGGCGGAAACTGCATGATGTGTGTTATCGACAACGGTGATATTTTCCAGACCGACTATTTCGGCAACCGCCAGCAGCTCATCGGCAAGACCTCTTCGGCATACGCCGAGCTGGAAGCCACCACGCAGGAGTATTACGACAAGCTTGTTGAGCTGGGCGTCATCACTCCGCCCAAGACGCAGGAGGAGCTAATGGGCGAAATGCAGTCGGCTATGAGCGACATGGCTGCGGTCATCAAAAATCTGACCGATCAGGTAAAGGAGCTGAAGGAAAATGGACCTCAAGCAACTCTTAGCGGCAGCGGCGAGAATGTTTCCCAGCGCCGACCTGCAAGGCGCGGCGGAGAAAGCGGAGCAGGCGATCAGCGGGACGGTTGACACGCTGGAGGGCGTGCAGAGCACGGCGCGCAGGCTCGGCATTGATCCTGGTATCGCCGACAGCCTATATTCGCGCTACGGGCGCACAATGCAGGCGAAGGCCCTGTGCGGGCTTCTCGGCACGACCCCAGAGGCTTTGCGCTCTGACGCCAATAAAATACTCGGCGGCACACAAAACGGCTCACAGGCCCCGCAAAAGGGCAAAGCGGGGCACTCAACCAAATTCCCCCGGCTGAAATAGCTGTTGGAATAATTTTTGAGGAAAGGAGAATGCACCATGAACAACGATCAGAGCACCGGCATGAGCTGGCTCGCGGTACTGTTTATCATCATCGTCATCGCGGCGCTGTTTGGCGGCTTTGGCAACGGCTTTGGATTTGGACGCGGCAATATGCCGTATCCCGTCAATGACACCGGCTGCAACCGCGTGAGCAACTGCGAGGTCGAAAAGCAGGGGATCATCGACACGTCCCGCACGCAGTATCTCATCGAGCAGCAGAGCAACGACACGCGCATGGCAATCAACGCCAGCACTGAGGCGATCACCAGTCAGGCCAGCCGCATCTACGAGCAGCGCCTGCAGGAGACCATCTTCGACCTCAAGATGGAGAACCAGAACCTCAAGAACGGCATCTTCACCAAGGAGCAGACAGACGCCCTGGCGGCGAAGATCTCCGATTGCTGCTGCGGTTTCAACCGCCGTCTGGATGCGATCGAGGGCCGCATGCTGACCAAGCCCGCACTGTACGGCGTGGCTTCGACCTGCGCAGGCCAGATCATCCCCGCGTCTTGCGGCTGCAACGGCAACGTCAACCTTTAAGACCATATTCCCCGCTCGGGGGACATGGCAGGCCCCTATGGCCGGGTAACAGGCGGGGCTATAGCCCCGCCATTTTTATGGAAGGAGAATAAAAAATGTCTTGTAAATCCGCTCTTTACGCTGCCATGCAGACGCCCACCGCAGTCGCGGTCGACGGCGTCATCCCTCTTGGCAGCCTTATCCGCCGCTACGGCTGTGACGTGGCGCTCAACGGCAACGCTGTCAACATCACCGGTGCCGGTTACTACGATGCCGACGCCTCGGTCACCGTCACGCCTGCCGCTGCCGGAACCGTCACCGTTACACTCTACAAGGACGGCGTCGCCGTCCCCGGCGCGACCGCCTCGGCGACTGCCGCCGCCAACGGCACGGTCGATCTCAGCATTCCGGCGCTTGTGCGTCAGGTCTGCTGCGCGGAAGGGTCCGCTCTGACGCTGGTACTCGCCGGTGCCGCTGCTACGGTCAATAATGTGGCGCTGCGCGTGCAGCGGATCTGAGAGGTGCGCGATGGTGCAGCTCTTGATCGGGATGCTGCTTGGCGCGATGGTGGCCACGCCCACAGGGCGCAGCATCGGCAATCAGATCGGCGACGCGGCACTGGCGGAGATCAAAAAAGCAATGCCGAAGCCGACCGCAGAAAGCGAGGAAGAAAATGAAACTCATTGAAAAACTGTCGGCGATGGTCGACGAGGAAATCGATGACGCGATGAAGTACGCGAAATGCGCCCTCGAATACAAGGACGAATGTCCCGCTCTTGCAAAGACGTTTTATGAGCTTTCCGGCGAAGAGATGCATCACATGACGATGCTCCACGCCGAGGTCGCTGGCGTCATCCAGAAGTACCGGCAGGAGCACGGCGAGCCGCCTGAGGGCATGAAGTGCCTCTATGACTATCTGCACAGGAAGCAGATCGATAAAGCGGCGGAAGTGAAACTCTTGCAGGACATGTTCCGGGAGTAGACCTGTTAGGGATTTGTTAGCAACCGCGAAGGAATGAAGCGGAATATTGAAGCATTTAATCCTGTATTGTTACATTTATTCTGCTTTATTCCGGGTTATTGCAACATAATTCTGCAAAGCGCGCGTTCGTAGCTATTTCACACGCAGGAGGTCACTGGTTCGAGTCCAGCAGTCTCCACCAAAA
>ERZ1673700.1058-NODE-1058-length-30026-cov-11.005872_pt1 | contig 30026 bp, 25 predicted proteins | sample MGYA00580230_ERZ1673700 | MGnify/ENA primary metagenome ERZ1673700 (study PRJEB41218, sample SAMN15661782) | gut metagenome | host: Homo sapiens | place: Canada: London | collected 2015-08-20/2019-03-30 | study: EMG produced TPA metagenomics assembly of...
TTTGTATTTCCTTTAATTCCAGGATTTTTAGGTTTATAAGTTTCAACTTTTTCTCCGCTTATATTTTCGCCTAATTCGTTTCTTTTTATATTGTTATCGTTATTATTTGGCGATATATTTTCTCTTCTTTCGACTATCGGATTATTTGCTCCGTCTCCAAAAAATGAAAATACAGAAGTATCCGAAAAAGTTTTTGAAGGATTAACATTTATTTGTCCTCTTGACCTTAAAGATTTGTCGGAAGCAAAAAGAGTATCCTCTTCATTTTTTTCTTCTTCAATATCGGGCGTTTCAACTAAAAACATATAATCGTCTTTTTTTATATTCTCTTCCAATTCTTCGGCTCTGTCATAGGCAAAAACCGATTTCATAATAGAAGTATTTATAAAACTAAAAACAAATATATGCAAAATTAACGAAACTATTATTGCAAAAATCGTGTCTTTTCTTCTGATTATTTTATTTCTCATATTATTTTATTATTCAATAAAGTTTGATTATTAATTATAAAATATAAACTATAAAATTTCAAATATAGTTAAATGCTAATTAAATTAAAAAGTAAATATTGGCAAGATTTTTAAAATATAAAATTTAAGGCTATATAAATAACAAAATGAATTATATTGTAAATTAGTTATTTTATTATTATAAAAAATAGGGCTTTAAATATTTTATAATAAAGTATAAATTAAAAAAGAGTTAGCTCGCCTTCTTTGCTTCCGCCTGAATCGTCAAATTCTATACTTACATCTTCCGAATTATTTCCTTTAAGCGCATCCTCAAATATAGGAGAGTTTATTAATCTATTATATCCTTGATTTGCAGCAACCTGTTCAAAACTAATTTCAGGATTTATTTTTATTGCATGAGCAATTAATAATTTTCCAAAACCGCTTCTTCTATAAGGATAACTTATATAAATATATTTAAGCATATTTTCTTTATTTATATAATAATATCCTTCGATTCTTCCGTCTATTGTAAGCAAACCTATATTTTTATTATTAGTTTGTATTATTTTGAAAAAATATGGTTCGGTATAAACTTCTTCTTTATTGTCTTTTATTTTAATATTATGAATAAAATTAACAAGTTCGTTTTTATATAAACTATTATATTCTATAACGATAACCGAAGGATATTCTTCATGTTCTATTGTTATGATTGGCATATTCTCTCCTAAAATATAAAAATATAACTCTATTATAATATCGGTAATATTTGCTAAATTTATAAATCTAATATATTAATAATATAATAATAAATAAAAAATGGAATAGATAAATTAAAAAATATTTATATTGACGATTAAAGTTTTGGGTTTATTATTTCGTTTTAATTTTACAATAATTACAATTTTTATAATAAATTATTTTATTAATTCGCTTGCTTTTTTGAATCTATTTTTCATTTCAGTCCAATTTTTTTCTTTCAAAATATCTCTCGAACATAGCCATGAACCTCCGCATGCAAATACATTTGGCTGTTTTAAATATTCTAAAACATTATTTATACTTACTCCTCCTAAAGGCATAAATTTAACTCCCGTATGAGAATAAACCGCTCCTACTCCTTTAAGCCATTCTATTCCTCCGAAAACTCCCGCGTGAAAAAACTTCAAATATTTATGTCCGTAAGAAAGGCATTGCTCTATTTCGGAAGGCGTGGCGACTCCAGGTATATAATCGTAATTTTTATTTTTAGCGTATTCAAGCATATTAGGTTGAAATCCAGGACTTATTATAATATTTGTTCCCAAGTCTAATATTTTATCTACTTGTTCTTTAGATATTACCGTAGCCGCCGCTCTTGGTAAATCAGGATAATATTTAGCAAGAATTTCAAGAGCCTTATAAGAATATTCCGTTCTCATTGTAAGCTCGATTGCAGGCAAATATTCGCTCGACAAATCGGCTATATTTCTTATTTCTTCTTCCGTTTCAACTACGGCAACAGGAATTATTTTTGTGGATATATATTTTTTGAACATAAATTTAACTCCAAAATAAAAATTTAAATTATTTTAAGAAAAATATTCTTTAGCGTTATTAAAACAAATATTTTTTACTACATTTCCTAAAAATTCAATATCGTTTGGAACTTCTCCTTTTTCAGCCCAATTTCCTAAAATATTGCAAAGTATTCTTCTAAAATATTCATGTCTTGGATACGATAAAAAACTTCTTGAATCCGTAAGCATTCCTATAAAAAGAGGAAGCGAACCAGTATTAGCAAGAATCTTCATCTGCTCTTCCATACCGTCTTTATTATCGCAAAACCACCAAGCCGAACCTAATTGCATTTTTCCTTTAATTCTATCTCCTTGAAAACATCCAATTAAAGTAGATAAAGGATAATAATCTTTAATATTCAAACTATAAAATATCATTTTAGGAAGCCCAAAAGTTTTTGAACATTCGTCAAGCAAATAAGATAAATTTCTTATAATATTATAATCGGCAATAGAATCAAATCCTGTATCCGCTCCAATCAAATTAAACATTTTTTTATTATTGTTTCGCATAGCCGCCAAATGTATTTGCATAGAAATATTTTTTTCTTTATATTTTTTCGCTAATTTTATAAGAATGTAGGTTTTATATTTTTCTATTTCTTCTTCGGTTAATTTATTTCCGAGTAAAGATTTTTTAAAAATTTTATCTATATTTTCTTCAGAGTCTAAAGCAAAAGGGCAATATTCAAGAGCATGGTCGCTTGAAACGCATCCTAAACTTATAAAATAATCTATTCTTTTATATAAGGCTTCGATTAAACTGTTAATATCTTTTATATTAATATTGCTTGCAATAGAAAGGTTTTTTATATAATTTGTAAATCCTTCGGCTTCTATATTTATAGCTTTATCGGGTCTAAACGAAGGAATAATTTTAGTATTTATATTTCCTATAGGAGCGTTTTTATCTTTTATCATTTTATGATATTCTAAAGAATCCAAAGGGTCATCCGTAGTTCCTATAGTGTCGACTTTAAATTTTTCTAAAATATCTTTAACCGTAATAGTTTTAAGTTTTTCATTAGCTTTATTCCAAATCGTTTCTGCATTTTTTTCGTTGATAATATCGTAAATATCGAAATATCTTTGCAATTCCAAATGACTCCAATGATATAGAGGATTGCCTATTAAATTTGGGACGGTTTTAACATAGGCTAAAAATTTATCGTAATCGGGGGCATTTCCCGTAATATAATTTTCGTCTATTCCGTTTGCTCGCATAACTCTCCATTTATAATGGTCGCCATAAAGCCATATTTCCGTAAGATTTTTAAATTGTTTATTTTCTGCAATTTCTTTAGGATTTAAATGACAATGATAATCAAATAAAGGGCATTCGCTCGCATAATTATGAAACAAATTTTTTGAAATATCGTTTTCAAGTAAAAAATATGCATCCATAAATTTTTTCATTATAATAATTTCTCCTTCGCTTTTATTTAATAAAAATTAATTATTTTATTTATTCATTTTATCTATAGCTTCCCATAAACCTTGCAAATAAACCGCTCCAAGCGCTCTGTCGTATAATCCGTATCCTGGCATAGAAACTTCATCCCAAATAGCTCTTCCATGGTCTGGTCTGAAAGGTCCTTCAAAACATATATCGTAAAAAGCTTTCATTATTTCAAACATATCCATAGAACCATCGCTCGAAAGATGCGCAGCTTCTTGAAATTTTCCTTTTCCCGTATGTTCCAAATTTCTAACATGAGCAAAAAATATTTTTCCTTTTAAACTTCTCACAATATCTGGAATATCATTTTTAGGATTAGAACCTAAAGAACCTGTGCATAATGCGACTCCGTTATAATCGCTTTTAACATTATTAACCATTTTTAATATATTTTCTTTATTAATTATGATTCTTGGAAGCCCAAAGACAGACCATGCTGGGTCATCGGGATGAATAGCCATCTTAATTCCGAATTTTTCGCATGTCGGAATTATCGAATTTAAAAAATATTTTAAATTTTCAAAAAGTTTTTCATCGTCAACATCTTTATACATTTCAAAAAGCTCTTTTATTTTTGAAAGTCTTTCAGCTTCCCAACCTGGCAAAACATAACCGTTGGAGTTAGAATCGATTTTATTAAACATTTTCTCTGGGTCAATCTTATCTATAATATCTTGGTCATAAGATAAAACTGTAGCGCCGTCAGGTCTCACTTTAGCTAAATCGCTTCTTGTCCAATCGAAAACTGGCATAAAATTATAACAAACTAAATTAATTCCTTCGTTTCCTAAAATCTTTAAAGTCTCAATATAATTTTCGATATATTTATCTCTGCTTTGACATCCTATTTTTATATCGTCATGCACATTTACGCTTTCTATTCCGTAAATTTTAAGTCCAGCTTCTTCAACTTCTTTTTTTATTTTTCTTACTTTTTCAATATTCCAAATTTCCCCAACTTTGCTGTCGTATAAAGTCGTAATAACTCCTTTTACTCCTGGAATTTGTCTAATTTGTTTTAAGCTTACCGAATCGAATTCTTTTCCAAACCATCTTAAAGTCATTATCATATTTTTATTTTCTCCTTAAATCAAAATCGTAAATAGTTATTTATTTAATATATTTATTCAAACATTCCTTTACCGCTCCAACGCATTTTATCATTTCTTTAAAATAATTTTCTATTCTCTTGCCAAGATTTATATTATAGTCATACAAATCTACTAAAAAAATATTTTTATTTGAAAGTATAGGATATAAATTATTTTCAACGCTTTCTATATTTTTAAATTTTATTTTAGATATAAAAGCTTGTAATTCTTTTAGCATTGGGTCTGGGCTTATATTCATTTCGTTTCCGTTATCGTCTATTCCCATTAAATACCTAATCCAAGCCGCTATAGTAATTGGAATCGCTATTAAATTTGAAGTATCTAAATCTTTTTCGATATAAGATTTTAATGTTTCTCCAAATCTAACGGGAATTTTTTGAGAAGTATCGCAGGCTATCCTTTGAGGCGAATCGGGAATAAACGGATTTGTAAATCTCTCTTCTATAACTTCTTTTATAAAATCTTTAGGATTTATGATTTTAGGATTTACAACTACTTTCATTCCTTCGTCATATCCTATTTTTTCAATAAGTTTCTTTAATAGAGGATTTTTCATCTCTTCGTATATATAATTATAATTAAATAAACATCCGAATATAGCCAACGCTGTATGAAGAGGATTTAAACAAACCGTCACTTTCATTCTTTCGGAATTTTGAACGGTTATTCTGTCCGTCATAAAAACTCCCGCTTTTTCAAAAGGCAATCTTCCATTTGCAAAATTATCTTCAATTACTAAATACTCGGGAACTTCGGCATTTACAAAAAAAGCGAAAGAGTTATTTCCTATTTTAAAAGTTTCGCTATCTTCTAAACCTAAATCTTTTAATTTTTTGGATATAGTTTCGGAAGGACGAGGAGTTATTTTATCAATCATACTCAAAGGAAAAGAAACTTTATTTTTATCTTCCAAATATTCTATAAAACCTTCTCCCTCTAAACCGTTTTTTAACCATTCTTTTGCTATAGTTATAATCGCTTCTTTAAGTTTATCTCCGTTATTTGCGCAGTTATCTACACTTAACATTGAAATCGGATAAGCGCCGTTTTTGTATCTTTCAAAAAGAAGTTCGGTTATCATAGCCATTATATTTGAAATATTTTTTACTATAGGTTTTCCATTTTCAATATCGTTTTTAAAATTCAAATCTTTTATAGAATATCCTTTTTCCGTTATTGTAAAACTCGCTATTTGTAGAGATTTAGAAATAAATATTTTTTTTAACGGTTCGTAATAGTTGATAAAATCGGCATGCAAAATATCCGTCACGCTTCCTATAATTTTTTTATCAATATCTCCGTTATTTTTTATTAAAGCTAAAAGAGTAAGATTATCGACATTTTTGTAAACTTTTTCAAGCATATCATAATCGTAAGTTTTTCCCGTAGAGTGAGTATCAACCGCTATAATTCCTTTATCGATTAAATTATCGTTTAATAAACTATCAGAAATTCTCGCTAAAAAACCTCTGAATATATTTCCCGCTCCGAAATGAATCCAAATAGGATTTTTTTCTGTATTATCTCTAACTTTTTTTATATCGTATTTTGGAATTTCTATATTCGCGTTTTCCCAAAAAGATTTATTATTTAGGTTATTAATATTTAGTTTCATTTATATCCTTTTTTATATTAAATCATATTTACTTACATATTAAATATTAAAAATATTTTATATTTACAATATAAACTGTCAAGTAAATATGATTTTATAATAACTAATAGGCTTTTTATTAATCAGCCTTTTGCTTTTATTTCCGCTATCGCATTTTGAATTTCTTCCATTTTTTCTTTCGTTAGTGGATAAAATTTCATAGCCACTAAATTTATGAGCCAACCTATTATTGGTAAAATAAACATACATATCATTGTAATAATAAATATTTCATTACTGTAAGGAGTATCGGGTTGAGGTTGAGTGGTTTTAAATCCTATCATTGCTATCATTAAACCTACTATTGTGGTTGCAAATGAAGATATTATTTTATCCACACAACTAAATAAAGTTCCCATAAGACCAGGCACATATTTTCCCGACCTGTATGTTTCATAATCTGCGCAGTCCGCCGTCATAGGAATAACTATATTGCCTGATATTCCCGAAAAACCTTTAATTAATATCCATAATAACATAAACGCTATAGTAAAGAAATTAATATTTGTAAAACTCATGCTTTTTGGATTTCCAAAAATAAACAAAAACATAAGCAATAAAGAAAATATTATACTGCCTATTGAACCAAATAATAAAGCATTCTTTTGTCCTCTATTGCTTGCTATAAATTTCATTCCTAATATTATAATTATAACGCTTGGAATTGTCATATAAAGAGAAACCTGTCCGCTTAAAGCGTAATTTCCGCATATTATACCGTATAGCATAACCGTCACTATTGAATTAGATTGAAGGGTTAAAAATAATTTATCGGAGCATGCCGATATTATTAGCATTTGTATAGCCCTATTATTTTTTATAACTTGCCAATAATCTTTAAAAGTAATTAATTGAGGTTTTCCAAAGCCAAAATATTCCGTTCTGTCTTTTGTCCATAATCCTATTATTGCTAAAATACTTAAAAATGCCGATACCGTTATAGTAAATAATAAAAATGTATTAAAAAATTCGCTATTAAATCCGCCATATTTTATAGCCCATACCTGTGAAACCAACGCTTGCATACCCGCAAATAAAACTACATTATAGCTTCCGTCAAAAATTGTAAAATAAGGACGCTGTTTAGGGTCGTTAGTTAAACAAGTTTGAGCAGATTTTGTAACAACGCATTGTAAAGTATATCCTATAATATAAACTGCATAAACCAATATAAATAATAAAAGTCTTAAAGCTTGCGGACTTTTATATACGAACTTAAACATTATTATGCAAGAAATCATCATTATTATATTTCCCGCTATTATAAATGGTCTATTTTTTCCCAATTTACCGTCAGTTTTATCTAAAATATATCCCGCTATAGGGTCGGTAAAAGCGTCCCAAATTCGCATTGCAGTCATTAGGGTAGATACAAGAACTACACCCAAGCCTAACATTCCCGTTGCATAATACGAGATAAAAAACATAAAAAACATATATAAATTTGTAGCCGTATTATTAAAAGCAAAAAATCCTATCTGCCATATTTTTGCTCTATGATAAGTATTTTGATTTGACATAAAATTATCCTCCATTTTTTAATTTTAATATATGCGGAAAATAAATATCCTCCGCATATATTCTTATAATATACTTTCACACTTTTAAGATTTATAATCCATAGGAAGTTTTGTCCATCTCCTTCTTATGAAATGCGCCGCCGCTTTGGGCTGTCTGTTTCTGGTAAATATGCCTTTTTTATTTCCGTCTACTCTAAAAATTCCTTCTGTAGTTTGGAAATCGGCAAAATTCCATAACTGTTCGCCTATAATGAATTTATAATCATCGAATACTCTAAAACTCATATCGTAATATTCGCATTGATATTCTTCGCTCCACATAACTGAAGGAAGTTTATGAACTCCAGACATAGTATCCGCTCCAAATTCTGTAAATATTACGGGTTTATTAATATCCTTGTATAAATTCATCTCTTCTCTAAATTTCATTTCGGCTACATCAATCTCATAGCCTCCGTTTGCATACCATCCGTAATATCTGTTTAAAGTTATTACATCGCATAGATGCATGCATTTGCATTTTCCTGGCATAGATTGCATTATAGCCGCAAAAGTTTTAGGTAGATTTTGTTTATCAAGCTTTTTTGCATGATTAAATATATCCTCGAAATAAGGAACTGCATCCTCTTTAGTAGTATCGGGTTCGTTTAATAAACTCCACATTACCACGCAAGGATGATTTTTATCTCTTTGTATAAGCTCTTCTATAGCTTTTTTATGCGCTTCTTTAGTTTCAGTATGCACTTCTTTTTGAGAGAAATAATCCATTTTGGAAGCTCCAGGATTTAAAACAGAACCTACATCAAACATACCGACAGCGGCGACTTCGTCTATAACTACTATTCCCTCTCTGTCCGCAGCTTGCATTATCTCTTCGCTATAAGGATAATGGGAAGTTCTAAAAGAATTAGCTCCAACCCATTTTATAAGCTCAAAATCTCTCTTTATTACGGGCGGATTATATCCTCTTCCCGCAATTTCGCTATCTTCATGCTTTCCAAATCCTGTAAAGTAAAAAGGTTTGCCGTTAATTAAGAGTTTCGTTCCTTCAACTTTTACCGTTCTTATTCCAAAATCTAAATAATATTCGTCTATCAATTCGTCTCCGTCTTTTATAACAGCTACAAATTTATACAAATAAGAAGCTTTTGGATTCCATAATTTAGCGTTTTTTATGGTTATGTTTCCTTTCTTTCCTTCGGATTTTCCTACCTCGTTATTTTCTTTATCGAATATAGAGACAAATATTTTACCTTTTTCAGAAGATGCTTTTACTTCATAGTTTACTATGCCGTCAGAATCTTTTATATCGGTTAAAATATCTATATCGTTTATATATTCTTTATTTGTCGCCGTGATTTTAATAGGACGATTTAATCCCGCATAATTAAAAAAATCAAACGAAGGACGAATATATTTTTCTCCCGTAGGTTTCGTTTCGGTATGTCCGCAAGGAACAGTTGTTTGATAAAGTTCATTGTTTACCGCTACTACCAATTTATTTTTTTCTCCGAATATGCCCGCTTCGTTTACGGGAGCATTGAAAGGAGTAAATCCGCCGATATGCATCGCAACCTCTTTACCGTTGATATAAACTATAGCCTTATGAGTGGCGCATCCGAAACGAATATTAACATCCATATCTTTCCATTCCAAAGGAAGATAGAAATCCCTTTCATACCATACATATCCAACATGCTCTCTAATTTTTTTATCGGTAAAAAGGTCGTTATAACTTGAAGGAACGGGAATAAAATCGCTTTCTTTTAAGCCTTTATAATATTCTTTGCTTATTCCTTCGTTATTAACATCAACTTTGAAATCCCATATACCTGATAAATCAACGACTCTTCTCGTTCTGCTTTCAACGGGATATAACATAGAATTATTCATACAATTAAAACCTCCAAAGTTTTTATATTATTATATATTATATATTAGTCAAAAAATAATTTTGTTAAATCTATTCCAACTTTAAGCTCTATAGCCCAACCATTTTTATTAAAGTCAGAATATCCAAAACCCAACGGCGAAAGGTCTCTTTTCCATAATCCGCCGTAGAATAATCTTGGCTCAATAAAGAATGTCCATTCTTCCAAGAAAAATTGGAAACGAGGATTAAATCTTATCCAATACCAATTATTAAATTGAGTTTGAGCGCCAGAGAATATTTTAAATTGTAATTCTGGTCTAAATGCAAACCATTCGTTTATTCTCATTTGATAAGCGATTCTGAATTCCGTTCCGTCATACCAACCTTGAGTTAAAGTTCTGCCTCCGCTCGTATTATTCGTATATTGATTTCCTCTAATATAAAAATATTGTTGAGCCATAAATGTAAGCGAATGGGACCTAAAAGCGGAAACTTGAGGAAGTCTTTTATTTAAATAAATTGCCAACCCTAAATCTCCGCTTGAACTTAAACCCAAACTAAATGTATTTAAAAAAGTTACATTTGCCGTTAATTCAACCATAGAAAAAGGATTACTATTATTCTTTCCCGCTCTGCTTCCTTCCTTCCAAGTAGGACTATAAGCGTTAGGCTGGTCAAATTGAGCTTGTAATATAAAACCAAAACCAAGCCAAGGAACTTTTTTAAGGGTATGCAAATATGTAAGTTTAGTGTCAAAATTCTCCCCTCCCCTCTTACCTTTAGGGTCTTTTCCCAAGCTCGACAAATCTCCCGAAGCATATTCTACATAGAAATTGAGCATCTTAAAAGAACCGTTATAAACTCCGAAGAAATCATAAACGGGATTTCCAGAACTCTGACCTTGGGCAAATACTAACCCATAACTTAAAACTGTCGCTAATAAAGCAATTTTTACTTTTTGCAATTTCATAGCTATTCTCCTTAAAATTTAATAATATACTAGTATGTTAGTAAATTTAATTGCAATTGTCAAGTGAAAATTTGAATTTTTTTGCTTTTTTAACGAAATTTTTTAAATTATTCTTTGATTATCATACATTTACTACATTTTTTAACGATTATAGAATTTAAAAAATAATTTATTTGAGATATTTTTAGTAATTTGTAGGCATGTTTTTTATTTTGACAAATAAAATTATTCTGTTATAATATATTTTATGGACGAATTTGAATATTTAGAAAAAAGCAAAAATGAAATTATTACTATTGATAGTTTAAACAAGAATAGGCTAAAGCCCGCCTTCGGCGACGACTGCTTTATTCGTTATCTTTTTTCTGACGAAGGAAACGAAAATATTGTTTTAGATTTTATAAACGGAGTAATGATTGATTTAAATTTTCAAACTTTTAATAATGTTGTAATTTTAAATCCGTTTAATCTTACAAAATATTTAGACGGCAAAGAATCAATCGTTGATGTTAAATGCATTACCGAAGATAATCAAACCGTTATAATAGAAATTCAATTGCAAGGAAATCAATATTTTATCCGAAGAAGTCTTTATTATTGGGCGAATAGTTATAGCTCACTTTTAAACAAATCGGAAAATTATACAAAACTTTCGCCCGTGATTAGCATTAATGTTTTGGACTTCACGCTATTTAACGATATTAAAGATTTTCATTCTTGCTATTTATTAAAAGAAATTAAACATAATAAAATATTAACCGACCATTGCATGTTGCATTATATCGAATTACCGAAATTTAATTTAAATAACGATAAAGAAAAATTATCAAGTTGGATAAAATTTTTCAAGGGGGAAAATATGTCAAATTTAATAAAAGAAAATAATATTTTTGAAGAAGTTGAGAAGAGATGCCAAAGTTTTATCGATAGCGACCCGTTGATAAATGCCTATAGAAAAAAAGAATGGAATGAATATTTTTATAAGGATATGATAAATGTAGAATTAAAAAAACGAGACTATGATATAGCAAAAAATTTAAAACAAATGAACATTGATAAAGCCTCGATAAGTAAAGCAACGGGATTAACAATTGAAGAGATAGATAAATTATAAAAATTGTAAAATATATTAAATCAATATGGCTAAATTAAAAAATTACGATAACAATTTAAAAAAAGTTACTGTTTTACAAAAAAAAGAAAACGAACCGATTGGCGATTATGCCTCAAGAGTTATAGAATATAATATAATAAATATGTTTCTTGCTCCAGGAACTTTTATTAGCGAAAAAATAATAAGCGAAATACTAAATATAAGCAGAACTCCCGTGAGAGAGGCTTTTTCAAGACTCGAAAAAATTAATTTTATTGAAATTTATCCTCAAAAAGCTACAAGAGTTTCTTTAATAGATATTAATATAATAGACGAAATGAGTTTTATGAGAAGAACTTTAGAAAAAGAGATAATTAAAATAGTTTGTAATAAACGCGCAGAAAAAGATTTAGAATTATTGAACGATAATATAGACAAATATAAGAAAAATATTAAAAATAACGATTTATATAAATTATTAGATATAGACAATAACTTTCATAAAATATTATTTTTGATAGATAATAAAAAGCTAGCTTACAATATTGTTAAAGATTCTATGAAACATCTTAACAGAGCGAGAATTTTTAATATTATAGAAATGGATAAAAACGAAACCTTAACGAATAGAAATAGAACATTAAAAGAACATCAAGATATACTTCAAGCAGTTAAAGAAAGAAATTCTAAAAAAGCCGTTTCTTTAATCGAAACTCATTTAACTCATGTAACCGAAGATTTGAAATTATTAAAAAGCAAATTTCCCGATTATTTTAAAAATTAATTTATCTTTTTACATCCAATTTTTTGGAACTTTCCATAAGCGATATAACCTCTTCTTTTGTGGTTAAATTCCAATCGCCAGGAATAGTATGCTTTATACAAAATGCAGCAGTCGCAAATTCCAAAATATATTGATAATCTTTAAACATATTTAAACCCGAAAGTATTCCAGCAGCAAAAGAATCTCCCGTTCCTATTCTATCGACTATATTTGTAATATCATATTTTTTTGATTTATAAAGATTTTTATTATTATAAAGCAAAGCCGATATATTATTATGATTTGAATTAATAATCTCTCTTCTTGTCGTTATAACGATTTCAAGAGAATATTTAGAAATTAATTTATCCATTATGATTTTATAATCTTCATCGCTTATATTTGAATCTACATTTATATCGCTTTCTACTCCTAATATTTTTATCGCATCGTATTCGTTAGCAAAAACTATGTCGGAATATTTAACTATTTCGGGCATAATCTCTTCTATTTTCTTTCCATATTTCCATAATTTTTTTCTATGATTAATATCGCAAGAAACTTTTATATTTCTTTTCTTTGCTTCCTTAACCGCATATAAAGTTAAATCGGCAGCGCTTTGAGTGAGTGCTGGCGTGACTCCGCTTACATGAAAATAAGAAGCGTTATCAAAAACTTTATCCCAATCAAAATCTTTTACGCTCGCTTCCGATATTGAAGAATGTTCTCTATCGTATATAATATTTGAAGTTCTATAATTATTTCCTTTGTCTACAAAATATATTCCTAATCTTTTTCCTCCCCAAGCTATAGCGGAAGTATCGACTTTATGACTTAAAAGCAATTCTTCAACTTTATGCCCTATCGCGTTATCGGGAAGCATCGTTATATATCTGCTGTTTAATCCTAATATTGAAGCCAAAACGCAAATGTTCGCTTCAACTCCTCCAAAAGTAGCGTTTAATTTTAAAGATTGAAAAAGTCTCTCGTTATCGATTGACGAAAGTCTTAACATAATCTCTCCAAATCCTACTATATAAGACATAAATATCTCCTTAAATAATATATTATTTATTAATATACTACTATTTTAGTAAATTAATTAATATTTGTCAACTTTAAGATACAAGGATTATAAAAAATTCTTAACTATAGCTCAAAAATCTCTAATAAAAGTTATCATAATACCGATAATTATGTTAACAATTATATAAAATATTAGGACTATTTTATAATGAAGAATAATATATCTTCCAACGCTTATAAATTAATTAAAAGAAAAAAATACAAAAAAGCGAAGAATTATCTTTTAAATAATACTAGTAAATTAAATCATAATGCGGAAGCTTTATCGATGCTTGCTTTTGCGAATATTTTTTTAAAAGATTTTTCGGCGGCGGAAGAAGTATCGAGAAAGGCTTTGAGAGAAGATAGTTTTTGCATTAACGCCACTTTAGCAAAAGGATATATTAGTTTATACAACGGACATAGAGAAAACGCTTTAAGAGAATATTTTAGAATATTAGATTTATCGCCCGACAATAAAATCGCTTCCGACAATATAGAGAGAATAAGATTTTTAACTAATAACGCCAAAGGAAACGAAATTAAACCTCGTCCTTATTTATTAGGAAAAAAAGAATTTTCGATTTTTAAATTTTTAATTATAATTCCAATAGTTTTTATTTTATCTTTAGGTTCTTATTTAATTATAGATAGAGTTTATCCTATGATTAAATATGTTTTGCTTGATAGAGAACAAAAAGAATTGAGAGAAAAACTTGAAAATGTTTATTTGTTTGAAGGATTGGAAAAAGGAAAAATTCCCGAAAGCGCAAAGAGTCCGACATATTCTCCAAGAGAAGTTGCAGAAATGTTTGATAAGGCAAAGAAAAATATGAGAAGCGCATCTGTAAACGAAGCGGTTATGATAATAAACGGAGCTTTAGAAAGCGATATAAACGATTATTTAAAAGAAAGATTTAGAGTTTTAAAAAATTTTGTTATAGCTCCCGATTATAATATTTTTAAAGAAAGCCCCGATTATTTAACCGTAGTAAAAAATTATAATTTATACGAAGGCGGATTTATAAAATGGAAAGCGGATGTAAGCGGAATTTCAAAAACAAATATAGACGGCGTTCCAAAAAATAAAGCGAGACTTTTAATTTACGACAATAACGGAAAAGAAATAGTCGGAGTTGCCGATTTAATATACAGTCAAAATATTTCGCTTGAAACTAAAAGCCATATAGAAGTTTACGCTAAAATTTTAGGTTATGATAATTTGAGCAGAGCGGTTTTGTTGGACACGCAGATAATTAAGCATTTGCCTAATAAGTAAAAAAATATATTAAAAATAATAATACATAATTTATATATTCTACTATAAACATCAGTCATATATGAAAAACAAAAAAAATCAATAATATATAATTATAGCTATTTCATTTTTATAAAAAATATTGTAATATATCAATATAAATAATCTTTTAACAAGGATTTTACTATGCCTAATATAAACGAAGATTATGTAGTCGAAATGCTCGGCATTACAAAAAGATTTAAGGGAATAATCGCAAACGATAATATTACCGTTCAATTAAAACAAGGCGAAATACATGCTTTGCTCGGCGAAAACGGAGCGGGAAAATCCACTTTAATGAGCGTCCTATTCGGGCTTTATAAACAGGAAGAAGGAATCATAAAAGTTAATGGAAAAGAAGTTAATATTGATAATCCTAACACGGCAAACGCTTTGGGAATAGGAATGGTTCATCAGCATTTTAAACTCGTTCATAATTTTACCGCTTTAGAAAATATTATACTCGGAGTTGAAACCGTAAAAAACGGAATTTTAAAAATGGACGATGCAAGAAAAAAAGTTTTAGAATTAAGCAAAACTTACGGACTTGAAATTTATCCCGATTCTTTAATTAGCGATTTAACGGTTGGAATGCAACAGAGAGTTGAAATATTAAAAATGCTTTATAGAGATAACGATATACTTATATTTGACGAACCGACTGCAGTTTTAACGCCAAACGAAATTGAAGAATTAATGAAAATAATGAAATCATTAACGAAAGAAGGAAAATCAATTTTATTTATAACGCATAAATTAAACGAAATAAAAGAGGTTGCCGACAGATGTTCAGTTTTACGAAAGGGAAAATATATAGGAACTATAGATGTAAAAGAAGCCACAAAAGAAGAAATGTCAGAAATGATGGTTGGAAGGAAAATATCTTTGGTAGTTGAAAAAAGCGAAGCTAAACCTAAAGATATAATTTTATCGGTTAAAGATTTAAATATAAAATCTAATAAAAGTTCTAAAAATATTATTGAAAATGTTTCTTTTGAAGTTAGAGCGGGCGAGATTGTTTGTATTGCGGGAATAGACGGAAACGGGCAGAGCGAATTAATATACGCATTAACGGGATTGATAGAATTAAATTCTGGAAACATAAACTTAAAAGGACATAATATTACCGATTTAAGCATTAGAAAAAAGACTTTAAGCGGAATAGGACATATTCCCGAAGACAGACATAAATACGGTTTAGTTTTAGATTATACTTTGGGAGAGAATTTAATTCTTCAAACTTATTTTACCGAAAGATTTCAAAATAAAGGATTTTTAAATTTTAAAGAAATGGAAAATTATTCAAATTCTTTAATAGAAAAATTCGATATAAGAAGCGCCGAAGGTTTTAAGACGATAGCAAGAAGTATGTCGGGCGGAAATCAGCAGAAAGCTATTATAGCAAGAGAAATTGACAGAGAACCCGATTTACTTATAGCCGTTCAACCGACTCGCGGACTCGATGTTGGAGCGATTGAATATATACATAAAGAGCTTATTAATCAGAGAGATAAAGGAAAGGCGGTTTTACTTGTTTCTTTGGAGCTTGACGAAGTAATGAATTTAAGCGATAGAATATTAGTTATGTTTGAAGGCGAAATAGTTGCAAATCTCTATCCTAACAATTTAACTGTAAACGAACTTGGATTATATATGTCTGGCTCAAAGAGAAGCGCATAAAGGAGAAAATAAAATGAAAAATCAAATAATTAATATACTCGAAAAAGACGGATTTATTAAAATATTTTCTTCTTTTCTTGCAATAATAATAGGACTTTTGCTCGGACTAATAATACTTCTTATAAGCAATCCTAAAGACGCTTTGCCCGCTTTTATTACAATACTTTTGGGCGGATTTTCAGGCGGAAGCAGAGGAATGGGACAAGTTATATATACTGCTACTCCTTTAATATTAACGGGGCTTTCTGTCGGTTTCGCTTTCAAAAACGGACTCTTTAATATAGGCGCTCCTGGACAATTTATAGTCGGAGCTTATACGGCGGTTTTGGTTGCGGTAAAATGCGTTTTCCTTCCATCTTGGCTTCATTGGATTTTGGCTTTATTCGTTTCTTTTATCGCTGGCGGTTTATGGGCTTATTTGCCAGGAATTTTGAAGGCTAAATTTAATGTTAATGAAGTTATATCGAGTATTATGATGAATTATATAGGAATGTATTTGGTTAATTATCTTGTCACTCTAACGGTTTACGATATGTTAAAAAATCAGTCTCAAAATATTCCGCCATCTGGAACAATTCCAAATATGGGATTAAACGCAATATTTAAAGGCTCAAGCGCAAACGGAGGATTTTTTATAGCGATTCTAACAGTTATAATAATTTATATAATTCTTTCAAAAACGACTTTCGGATTTGAGCTTAAAGCCTGCGGATTAAATAAAGAAGCTAGCAGATATGCGGGAATAAACGAAAAAAGAAATATAATTTTATCTATGGTTATAGCGGGAGCTTTGGCTGGACTTGGCGGAGGATTATTATATTTATCTGGAGTCGGCAAACATATTGAAGTCGTAGACATTTTAGCTGAAGAAGGTTTTATGGGAATTCCTATAGCTTTATTAGGTTTATCGCATCCTTTTGGAATATTAATAGCGGGAATATTTATCGCTTATATAACGGTTGGAGGATTTTATATGCAAATGCATGATTTTACTCCCGAAGTTATAGAAATGATAATATCGTCTATAATTTATTTTAGCGCTTTCGCTTTAATGTTTAGAAGCATTGTAGGATTTATTTCTAAAAAACTTAAAAAAGAAAATTAATTAAAAAGGACAATTTATGGAAACGATTTATTTTTTAGTTCAACAAACAATGTTATTTTCAATTCCTCTTTTGCTTGTCGCTTTGGGAGGAATGTTTTCAGAAAGAAGCGGAGTCGTTAATATAGCTTTAGAAGGAATAATGATTATCGGAGCTTTTACGGGAATATTTTTTATAAGCAGATTCGGAAATTTATTTTCGCCAACAATTACTTTATTTATAGCTATAATAATTTCGGCTTTGTCTGGTTTAATATTTTCTTTGCTTCATGCTTACGCTTCGATTAATATGAGCGCCGACCAAGTTATAAGCGGAACGGCTTTAAATATATTTGCGCCCGCTTTTGCAATATATGTTACGAGAGCGATTCAAGTAGTTCAGCAAATATCTTTTGTAAATAATTTTAGAATAGAATCCGTTCCCGTTTTAGGAAATATTCCAATTATAGGAAATTTGTTATTTAAAAACGCTTATATAACGACTTATTTGGGATTTATAATTTTAGCTTTATCATGGTTTGCGCTTTATAAAACTAGATTCGGTTTAAGATTAAGAAGTTGCGGAGAGCATCCTCAAGCCGCCGATTCTGTCGGAATTAATGTTTATAAAATGCGTTATTTTGGAGTTGCAATTTCTGGAGCTTTGGCTGGAATCGGAGGTTTGGTATTCGTTATTCCAACTTCGACAAATTTTAACGCTACGGTTGCAGGATACGGATTTTTAGCTTTGGCGGTTTTAATATTCGGGCAGTGGAAACCAATGAGAATACTTTATGCAGCTTTCTTTTTCGGATTAATGAAAACTTTAGCGTCAGCATATTCGGGAATTCCAATACTTGCAAATTTGCCGATTTCCAACAGCGTGTATAAAATGATTCCTTATATAACGACTATAATAGTTTTGGCTTTTACTTCAAAAAACTCTCAAGCTCCGAAAGCTTCGGGTTTGCCTTATGATAAAAGCGTAAGATAGTAATTTTGAAGAAAAACTAAATTTATTTATTAAACCGTTATCTAATATTTATTATATAATTTCCGATAATATAAAAAATATTAATTATACTTTATGGAGTAAAAAATGTTGAAAAAAGCTTTATTAATGTTTTTATCTTTAATACTATTATCTTTTATTGCCTCTTGTAAAGATAATAAAAATGTTCAGGATGATTATATAAATCAAATAGAACGAGAATATCAACAGTCTACTAATCAGGATGTTATTTTAGAATCAAATAATTTTAATTCGAGTCCTTTTTATGACGATTTTAGCGTTAATGATTATAATCAAAATAACGCCCCAAAAAAGCCGACTCCTACGGTTAGAACTTCAGCGCCTATAAGGAGAGGACAAAGAAAAGCGACTATATACAATTTTTATAGTCCTTGGGCAAGCACGCATAAAACCGACCCTTTGATTATTAAAGAGATAAGAGTAATGATTGCAAATAAAGAATATACGAGAGCAAGAAATTATATAAATAATTTAGATTTGAATAATTTGCCTGTTGGAGTTGATTTGGGACAGATTTATCAATTTAAAGGAATAGTTCATTATTTTCTTTCAAAAAGCAATAGAGCAAATATATCTATAGCTAACGAATCGTTTAAAAATGTTATGAATAATACGACTATAGAAAAATTTAAACCTCTGTCTTTATTATGGAACGGAATGCTTTATCAAACTTATTCTACCGATATGAACGAATTACAAAGCGCGGTAGATTTATTTGATAGAGTTATTAACGAATATCCAAGCACAAGATTTGCAAACGATGCGACTTTCTATAAAGCGGTTACATTAAAGAAAATGGGAATGGCGGAAAGCGAATATAACGATTTATTCTTGTCGGTAAAACGAGGAGGATTTGCGGATACTTTAATTTTCTCTCAAGTTGTTAATGATTATGTTCCTGCAAATACTTTGGTAGATAGAGAATTATTAAGATAAATTAGATAAGGTTTTCATTTTTAATATAGGCAGGGTTTAAAAGCTCTGCCATTTTTATTTTAAACTTTTCTTTTTTTCAAAACAAAGAAATAAAAATTATGTTATTTTTTTGTTAACATGTCAAAGACTGGCAGACGCCAAAAGAAACAAAAAAATAACAATTTAAATTGAAAGTCAAATAGCTATTTGTTTATTTATTTTAAATCTTATTTTTCAAGTAACAGAAATTTTACTACCTCGCTGAAAGCGGGATTTATCCTATTTATGAATATAAAAAATTTTATTCGAATTTTTTACTTCACAAAAGACTGTCACTACAAGCAGAACGAAGTGATGCGTGGCAATCTAAAATTAATAAAATTCTATTTTAAAATTTAACTTTATTAATAGCGGATTGCTTAACTTTTGCCCGACTATTTTGCGTCTAAATATTCTCAATGACTGTAAAATAATATGCGATTATAAAATTTTATTCAATGAAAATAATTTAAGAATTCTGAATTCCTGCAGTTTTTACAAATTCTTTATCCCAAACTCCGATATGCTCTATTAAAAGTTTTTCCAAAAGATGAGAAAAATCTTCGGCGACTTTACGCCAATCGAGGCTGTTTTGGAATTTTTTATATTGTTCGTCTATTTTATTTTCAAACATTCTATGCTCTCCAAAATGCTCTTTAACTTTATGATATCTATCTTTATGTTGAACTTGTATTTTCTGCTCTTCTGAAAAATGGAATTTTGTATATTCGATAGCTCCTTTAAAAGCTTCGTCAACTTCTTTTTTATTTTCGCTATATAAAGCGTTATGAACTTTATTCGCGTATTCTATTATTTTAATATGTTGCGAGTCTATAGTTTTATTTAAAGTGTTATATTTATCAAGCCATTCAATTTTTCTCGCTCCTATTTGGAAAAAACTCATAGCTTTAAATAATTCTTCCATTTGACTTTCAAGCTCTTTTGAAGATTCTCCCATAGAACCGACTAAACTGTCATTTTCTTGATTCCTCAAATCTATATCCGTCATAGCTTTATTAATATTTCCTATTCCAATCATTTGCTCTTTAGTTATATCATGCATATCGGATATTAATTTTGTAGTTTCTGAAATTTTATTTTCAATATCTGCAAATAATTCTCTTGAAAAATTAGCCGATTCTGTAGCTTTCTTTACTCTCTCATTGCTTCCCGAAATAAAAGAAGTTATATCATGAACGGAGCTTTGAGTCGTTTGAGCTAAATTCCTAACTTCAGAAGCGACTACGGCGAAACCTTTTCCATGCTCTCCCGCTCTTGCAGCTTCAACCGATGCATTTAAAGCTAGCAAATTAGTTTGAAAAGCTATATCTTCAATAAATTTTACAAGTCCGCTTATTTTTTCGCTATATTCAAAAGCTTCTTCCGTATTATTAACCGTTTCGGATATTATATTTCCCGCTCTATCGACAGATTCTTTAGCTTCTTTCATCATTTGATTTATTAAACCCGCGTTTTCGGCGGACTTTTTTATAGTTCCTGAAATCTCTTCCGTAGCTTCGGCGGTTTTTTCTAATTGTAAAGTTTGCTCCGTTGTTCTTTGTAATAAATCTTTATTAGAATAAGTCAAGGAATAAGCCGTTCTTTTTGTCAAATCTATATTTAAATTTGCAGTTTTTATAATTCCTTTTAACACATCGACAACATTATTTAAACTTCTTATTATATCGCCAATTTCGTCTTTTCTATTTAAAAATTTTTTAGAAATTTTAAAACTAATATCTCCTTCGGATAATAAATGCGAAACTCTTAAAGCTTCATTCAAATAAGAAGTTAGTCTTTTTGTAAAAATTATCGCCATTATCGTAAGAGAGATTACTATAATTAATCCGACTATTATGGAAAATAAAATCATTCTTTTTAATGGAATATAAACTTTATCTTCTAATTCGTTATCCGAAACATTTTCATTATTTAATTGCATTTTATATTCGTTTAAAGTTGTATTAAAAGTTTTTATATAAAAAGCGTTGGATAATATTATGCTTGAAGAAGTGGCTATTATAATTGCGATTGCAAACATAATTGGAATTTTATAAATTAATTTTCTCATTTTTTAATCATACCTCTTTTTTATTTGTGCATTTATAAAATATATTTTATAAAATGTATAATATTTAATTTAAAATGTCAATTATAAATTTTAATATTAAAAAAATCCTTCACTTTTAGCTTCTTTGCTCATTAAATCGTTTAATGTTTTACGAATATTAGCATCGTTAAATAAAACATTATAAACCGCTTCTGTAATCGGCATATATATATTATTTTTTTTAGAATAATCATAAGCCGCTCTCGTGGCGTAAACTCCTTCGGCAACCTGTCCATGACTTTCCGATATAACCTCTTCGTATTTTTTTCCTTTTGCAAGCTCTCGCCCTAATCTATTATTTCTACTTAATCCGCTTGAACATGTTACAATCAAATCGCCTATGCCAGAAAGTCCATACATTGTGTCGATTCTCGCTCCTTTGCTTAAAGCGAATCTCACTATTTCATGTAATCCTCTAGTTATTAAAGCCGCTTTTGTATTATCGCCAAGTTTAAGCCCATCGACTATTCCTCCAGCGATTGCTATAATATTTTTTAAAGCTCCGCCTATTTCCACTCCTTTTTGGTCGGTAGAATTATATATTCTTAATTTTGGCGGAACTGTTAAAATATCTCGCGCGTATTCTGAAATTCCTTTTTCGCCTCCGACTACTATTGCAGTAGGAATTCCTTTTGCAGTTTCTTCTGCATGAGAAGGTCCCGATAAAGTTAATATATTCAAATCGCCAGAGATAACGCTTCTTGCAACTTCGCTCATAGTTTTTCCCGTTTTTCTATCAAGTCCTTTTGTAGCCGAAATTAAAATTTGTTCGTTTTTTATAAAAGGTTCTATATTTTTACAAGCTTCATAAAATGCAAAAGAAGGCGTTACTATAATTATAATTTCAGAATCGTTTACGACTTCTTTAATATCCATAGTGAAAAAAATATTTTTATTTAATTCAATATTTTTCAAATAATTATCGTTTCTATGATTTTCGTTTAATAATTTATAACTTTTTTCGCTGTGAACCCAGACTTTTATATTATGCTTTTCAGAAAAAATATTTGCAAGCGCAAGTCCCCAACCGCCAGCTCCAATAACGCTTATATTTGACATAATAACTCACTTATATTAAATTATAATAAAATAAATTATCCGCTAAATTGCAGATATGTTTTAAAAATTCTATAAATAATTTTATTTTTTATCTATATTCTATATTCAAAAAATAATACTTGCAATAATATTAACTTATAAATAAAATATAATATCTTTAAATTATTTCAAGTATATTTAAGTAATGGAGAAGTTTAATGATAAAAAATATAGCTCATATAAAATTTAGAGATTCTAATATTGGAAAATTTGAACATTTGCATATAAAAGATGTAAAAGTAAAAGATAATTGCGTTATAGAAACTGACGATGGAATAGAACTTGGAAATGTAATTAATTTTGAAGATGTAGATTTGGATTTATTAAATAAAATTGACGAAGAAACTCATAAAGTTGAAGACAACGAAGATAATAATATAGAAGGCGAAGATGTATCCGAAGAAATTAAAAATATGGTTGATAAAGAAACCCATCATAAAAATCATAGAAATAAAAATAAAATATTTAATATAATTAGAATAGCGGACGAAAACGATATAGAACAGTTTAATATAAATAAAAAAGATTCTATAGAAGCTTTAAAAATATGCAAGGAAAAAGTAATTAATCATAATTTGGATTTAAAACTTATAAGTTCTTATTATTTTTTAGACAGGGCGAAATTATTATTTGAATTTATCGCAGAAGAGAGAGTAGATTTTAGAGAATTAGTAAAAGATTTGGCTTCTCATTTCAAAATAAGAATCGAATTAAGACAGATAGGAGTTAGAGATGAAGCTAGAGCAATCGGCGGATGCGGAATTTGCGGAAGAGAATTATGTTGCAGAGTAAAGAGGAGCAAATTTGAAACGATAACAATAAAAATGGCTAAAGAACAGAGTATTCTATTAAACACAATGAAAATATCGGGGCAATGCGGAAGATTAATGTGTTGTTTGGCTCATGAATATGACGCTTATTGTTGTTTGAAAAAAGATTTGCCTAAAGTTGGAACAAAATTAATATTTAATAGCGTTCCTGCAATAATAAAAGATTTAAATCCTTTGAGTAGAAAAATAATGATAGAAACCGAAGATAAAAGAATAATTTATATAAATGTTCATGATTTGAAAAATAAAAACGGTTCTTTGGTGGCAAATATAAAGACTGAATAAAATTTTATTTAATTAAACGAGGTTATAAAATGTCAAAAAAAATAATGTTAAGTGGAATACAACCTACGGGAGCGCTTCATATAGGAAATTATTTGGGCGCTTTGAAAAATTGGGAAAATATATTAAACGAATATTACGGATTCTTTTTTATTGCAGATTATCATGCTATAACTATAGAATATGACGCGAAGGAAATGCAAAAAAGAATAATCGACACGGCGATAGAATATTTGTCATGCGGACTTAATTTGGAAAAATGCTCTATTTTCGTGCAATCGGATGTAGAACCTCATACGGAATTGGCTTGGATATTTAATTCTATTATTCCCGTAGCAGAACTTGAAAGAATGACTCAATATAAAGATAAATCAAGAAAGAATGCGGAAAATATAAACGCCGCTCTTTTAACCTATCCTTCTTTAATGGCTGCCGATATTTTGCTTTATCATCCCGATATAGTTCCCGTTGGAGAAGACCAAGAACAGCATGTCGAACTTACAAGAATGATAGTGAGAAAGTTTAACAATAGATACGGAGAATATTTTAAAGAGCCAGAAACTTATCATGGAAAAGTTTTAAGAATATTAGGGCTTGACGGCGCAAACAAAATGAGCAAATCTTTAAATAATCATATTCCTTTAAGATTAAGCGCCGAAGAAACTGAAAAATTAATTTTGCAAAAAGCCGTTACCGACCCAAACAGAAAATTAAAAACCGATAAAGGAAATCCAGAAATTTGCAATGTTTACAGTTATCATAAAATATTTTCAAGCGAAGAAGAACAAAAAGAAATTTGTAAAGATTGCCAAAGCGCAAATATCGGTTGCGTTCAATGTAAAAAATCGCTCTCAAAAAATATAAATACGGAATTAGCACAGATAAGAGAAAAAATAGAAAAATTTTCAAACGATAAAGATTTTGTTTACGATGTTTTAAACGAAGGAAAAAAATCCGCTTTAAAAGTCGCTCAAAAAACTTTATACGAAGTTAGAGATTTAATGGGATTATTAGACAAAAGAAGATTAAATTAATAATTCAAATTAATATCAAATTTGTCATTTAATAAAGGAATAATATTTATAACAGGCTCTTCATAAGGATGAACTTCTTTAATAACTTTAATAATATTTTCTATATTTTTTATGTCGGTTGAAAATTCTATTTTATCTTCGTTTGCTTCGGATATTTCATTAATTTTTCCATCAAAAGGATTAGCGCCGACAAGAGGACGCCAAAAACCTTTTATTTTCGTAATAGAGATAACATTATCGTAATTGCCAACTCCTAAAGCTCCAATATTATTTAACTCTTCTCTTAATTTATTCGTATATTCTGCGGGAATAAATATTTCTATTTTTACTTTTTTGAAATTCATATATTCTCCTTAAATATTAATATTCGCTTAAAAATTAAATTTTCCAACTTAAACTCTCTTCTTGCATAGAAACGAGTTTTGAATATAAAGAATTATTTTGCATAAGCTTCTCATGTTTTCCTTCTTCTAAAATTTTTCCGTTATCCAAAACTATTATTTTATCGGCGTCTCTTATAGTTTTTAATCTATGCGCTATAACAATAACGGTTTTATTTTTAATAAGATTTGAAATCGCCTCTTGAACCAAACTTTCGTTTTCGCTATCCAAATAAGAAGTTATTTCGTCCAACAATATTATCGGAGCGTTTTTGAGTAAAGCTCTCGCTATTGAAATTCTCTGCCTTTCGCCGCCCGATAAAGTTTCGCCATTCTCTCCAAGCATCGTCTCATAACCGTATTTTAAGTTATTTATAAATTTATCGCATTGAGACAATTTTGCGGCTTTATAAATTTCTTCTTTAGTCGCGTTTCGTTTTCCAATTTTTATATTATTATAAATCGTATCGTTAAATAAAATTACATCCTGAAAAACTACGGATATATTTTTTAATAAAGTTTCTGGCTCTATAGTTTTTATATCGACTCCGCCTATCGTTATATCTCCTTCTTGAAAATCCCAAAATCTTGCGGCAAGTTTAGCCAAAGTCGATTTTCCGCTTCCGCTTTTTCCGACTATCGCCGTCACTTCGTTTTGTTTCGCTTCAAAAGAAATATTTTTTATAACTTGATTATTGTCGTCTTTATAAGAAAAACAAACATTATTGAAAGATATATTAAAATTATTTAATTCGATATTTTCTCTTCCTTTTTGTATTTCTACATTTTCTATCGCTCGCATTCTTTTATATATAAGTTTAAGCATAAATATTTCCGCTATTCTATTTAGCATAATTTCTATTGGCGAATATATTCTCGAAGCGATTAACAAAAAAGCTATATATTTATAAATCGTTATTTCGTTTCTTATAAATAAATAAGCTCCGAAAAATATAGTTAAAGACATTCCGAATTTCAATATCGCGTTCCCCGACATTACAAAAGTTCCCGTCACAACTTCGATTTTTAGAAAAGCGTAAAACGATTCTCTTAATTTTTCTTTAAGAGTTTTCAAATAATCTTTTTCTATATTGTAGGACTTTATTATTTTAACGCAATCCAAAGCTTCTTGAATAGCGTCAGAAGACTGATTTTTAATATCCAAAGCTATGTTCCCGTATTTTTCCATTATTCTTCTGCTTGCGAAAACTATTAATATAGCTATAGGAAAAACTATCGCCACGCTCAAACCCATTTTAAAATCAAAAATTAAAAGCAATATCGATATTAATACAATAGTTATAGCCGAACCTATAAATTGAGGAACGGCATGCGACAATAAATTTTCCACTATCGTTATATCTTTCATTAATGTGTTTGTAAATTCTACCAAATCTTTTTTTTGAAAAAACGATAAAGGCAGTTTTCTAATCGTTTCAGCCATATTCACTCTTTTAGCCGAGCTCTCGGAATATACGGAAATATATAAATATTTGTATTGAATATAAAAAGCTATATATATACAAAAAGCTATCAATAAAGCTATTAAAATATAAGCTATCGCGTTTTCGCCCGTATATTCTTTAGATTCTATAATCGGCTCTATAAAAATTTTTAGAACCATAAACAATACGCTAACGGAATCCATCAAAGTTATGTCGGATATTACGGACCAAAATATAGCCTTTCTCATATCTTTTACTCCTCTATCCGACAACATAAACATATTTTTAAGCATAAGATTTTCTCCTTTAATTCTATAAAGCAATTATTATTTTTTATTTTTTACGCTCCAATTTAAAGCCTTTTTATAATTATCATACATTATTTTATATTTTCCGTTTAATTCTATAAGCTCGTTATGATTTCCTCTTTCTATTATTTTTCCGTTATCCAAAACCAATATTAAATCGGCGTCCTTTATAGTAGATAATCTATGAGCTATCATTATAACGGTTTTATTTTTGATTAATTTATTAAGCGCCAAATGTATTTGATATTCGTTTTCTGGGTCGGCAAAAGATGTCGCTTCGTCAAAAACTATTATCGGAGCGTTTTTAAGTATCGCTCTCGCTATAGATATTCTCTGAACTTCTCCTCCCGATAAATAAACTCCTTTAGTTCCTATTTTTGTATTTATTCCATCGGGGAATTTATTTATTATATCTTCGCATTGAGCCAATTCCATCGCTTTAATAACTTCCTCTTTTGAAGCGTTTGGGTTTCCGTATTTAACATTTTCAAATATAGTCGCTTTTAATAATTTTGAATCCTGAAATACGAAACTAACCGTTTTCATTAATTGAGAATAATTTATATCTTTTATATCGACTCCGCCTATTTCTATAGCTCCTTTATTTATATCGTAGAATCTTGGAATCAAATTCGCTATAGTGCTTTTCCCCGAACCAGAAGCCCCAACCAACGCCGTTATTGTGTTTGGCAAAGCGTCAAAACTTATATTTTCTATCGCGGGAATATTCGTATTATCGTATTGAAAAGTTACATTTTTAAAACTAATGCCAAATTTGTTAAGTTTGATTTCTTTAGTGATATTGTCTAACGGTTTTTCTTCCAATACTTTATATATATCGTCCACAGCCATTTTTAACATAACGGAATGCGAATTAACATACATAAGTTTCATTAAAGTTAAAGAAACCAAAGCGCTTGCAATAGTATAAAATATAAAACTTAAAACAAAGGCTCTATAATCGTTCGTTTTAGTTATAAATATTAATCCAAATAAAATAAGAAAAAAGAAAGAAGAATTTACTATAGCTATAAAAGAAGACATTGGAACTCTCCAAGACATAGCGTATTTTTTAGCGTAATCTCCGTAGCTTATTATAGAATCGTAAAAAGTTTTAAATGAAAAAGTCGTTTGCCCGAATACTTTTATAACAGAAATCCCTCTAACATATTCTACGGCTGCGTTATTCATTTCGCCCAAATATTTTTGATAAAACTCGACAAATTTACCAGCCCCTTTATTTCCCATAAGAATACTTTGCATTATGAAGGCTATAACAATCGGAATCAAACAAGCTATAGCCATTCTATAATCGAAATATATAAATAAAATTATTAAAGCTATAGGACTTACGAAAGCGTATGCTATATCTGGAATATTATGAGCGATAAAATTTTCTATTTCTTCCGAGCTAACTTCAACCAATTTTCTAATTTTTCCGCTCGGGTTTTTTATGTGAAAACCCAAAGGCAACGAAATTATATGTTTCATAAGTTTTAATTTTGTCGAGTGTATCGTAGAAAACGCGCTTATATGAGATAATAATAAAGCTATCAAATATGCGGCTAAACTCGATAACGAAAATATTAAACTTATTTTTGCATAATAAGTTATAATTTCATAATTATTTGAATATAATAATTCTTTTATAATCATATAAATAAAAACAAAAGGAAACATAACGAGTATCGAGCTTATTATAGAAAATAAACAAGACAATAAAAGCAATATTTTAAATTTTCCCGCAAGTTCCATAAGTCTAAAAAACCAATGCTTCATAATAATCTCCGTAATTAATTTTGTCTATTAAAAATTATTGTTAGAATATTCTAACTTATAGAATAAATTTTGTCAATATGAGTTTTACAAATAAGTTAACATAATATTTATTTTTTTTTCGCTAAAAAATTTATTATTAACATAATACTAATTTCGAAAATAATACAAAATAATTTGAAATTCATATATTGCCCTTTGTATTTTATTATATATCATATATTAAATAAAATAACCCGCGCTTTAGTATGATTTTAAATAAAAAATTATCAATCTTAAGCCATAGCATTGATAATAGAGCCAATCTGAGAAAAGGCAAATATAGAAGGTTTGATTATGATGATTCCTTATTTGAAAAAAGTTATATACGAAAACACGAAAGAAATAACTTATAAAAGAGAATATATTTTTTATATGCCAAATAGTTATAATATTTTTGGAAATGTTGAAATAAGTTTGCTTAAAATTGGTATGGATAGAATGAGTAAATAAAAACCCGAGCCTTTACTAAAAAGAACTCGGGTTTAATTTTCATTGAATTAATAAACATTAATTTTGTATTCTACACCATAATGATATTAATCAAGAATTTACTGCTTTGTTAAATTTCCTGCCCAATATCTCTTTCCTTCAGGTCCGAAAGATATACTCAATTCTCCGCTGTATATATTATAAGAAACTTGGAAATAATCTGTAGTAGGCGAATTAATAGTCACTTCAGATTTTTCTGTTCCGTAGCCGTTAATACCAGCATAATGAGTGCTGGAACTACCACTATCAACATCACTATAGTAATACCACCACTTTGTTACGGTGATAGAAAAATTTTGGAAAACCGTCTTATCAAAATAAGCTTTTCCCGTTATGGTGCAAGTGCCGTCATTGTTTATTGTAACGGTTGCATTAGCATTAGGATAAAGTGAATTTGTAGATGCAGTATAAAGCCCTTGAGAAGGATGATATGAGATGGTAGAACCAATATCTTGCGGCTCTTCGTTCGATTTACAGCTTATAGATAAAGCTATAACTAAATCTCCTACAACCATGTAGGTAAAAAGTTTTTTGTTTTTAGAATTTTTCATTTTCAAATTCTCCTTTTGAAATAAATTTTTATTTATAACTAAACAAGGATTTTTTATTTTCCTTGATAAGTTATCGAAAGTAAATTTGATTGAAGTTAAAAAAGTTTTAA
>ERZ1673700.1069-NODE-1069-length-29854-cov-10.718648_pt1 | contig 29854 bp, 24 predicted proteins | sample MGYA00580230_ERZ1673700 | MGnify/ENA primary metagenome ERZ1673700 (study PRJEB41218, sample SAMN15661782) | gut metagenome | host: Homo sapiens | place: Canada: London | collected 2015-08-20/2019-03-30 | study: EMG produced TPA metagenomics assembly of...
GCGGTCGCCGCGGGCGTCCTCGTCGCGGAAGCAGGGGGCGATCTGGAAATAGCGGTCGAAGCCGGAGGTCATCAGCAGCTGCTTGAACTGCTGGGGCGCCTGGGGCAGGGCGTAGAACTTGCCGGGGTGCTTGCGGGCGGGCACCAGATAGTCGCGGGCGCCCTCGGGGGAGCTGGCGGTCAGGATGGGGGTGGTGATCTCCAGGAAGCCGTGCTCCATCATGGCGGCGCGCAGGGCGGCCACCACCTGGCAGCGCAGGATGATGTTCTGCTTGACCGCCGGGTTACGCAGGTCCAGATAGCGGTACTTCAGCCGCTGGGTCTCGTCGGCCTCGCGGCTGCGGTTGATCTCGAAGGGCAGGGCGTTATAGCGGCAGCGGCCCAGCACCTCGATCTTGGTGGGGACCACCTCGATCTCGCCGGTGGGCAGCTTGGGGTTCTTGCTGGCGCGCTCGCGAACGGTGCCCTCCACGCTGATGGTGGACTCCTTGTTCAGGCCCTTGATGACCTTCAGGTCGGCCTCGTCCTCCACCACCACCTGGGTGGTGCCGTAGAAGTCACGCAGCACCACGAAGGCCAGGCTGCCGCCTACCTCGCGGACATTCTCCATCCAGCCCACGATCTTCACGGACTTGCCCACATCGGCCAGCCGCAGCGCATTGCAGGTATGTGTACGCATCTGCATCATTGTTGTTTTCCTCCCATTTATGATTGTGTTTTGTATAACCTTATTGAATTATTACGGATTGTTTATCAAAAACGCCGCCCCCTACACCCGTCTGCCGGAAATGCTTTGCGCCGTAGGGTAAGGCGCTTATTTCTCCACGATGACCTTGCCCTTGTTCCTCTCGGCCAGGCCGTCGCGCACCCGCGCCAGGGTGGCGGCAAAGTCCAGGGTGGTTTGCTCGCCGCTGGTCATATCCTTGCAGGCAATGACGTTGTTTTTCACCTCGTCCTCGCCCAGGAACACCACATAGGGCACGCCGGTCTTGTCGGCGTAGTTCATCTTGGCCTTGAACTTCTTTTGCTCGGTGTACAGCTGGGTCCGTACGCCGGCGTCCCGCAGCTTTGTGGCCAGTGTGACGGCGGCGGACAGGTCCTCGGTCATGGGCAGGATCAGCACATCCGCCGGGGCGGTGGGCAGATCGCCGTTGAGCATTCCCTGCTCGCCCAGCACGTAGAACAGCCGGGTCAGGCCGATGGAGATGCCCACGCCGGGCAGCTGCTTGTCGGTGTAGTATTCCGCCAGGTTGTCATACCGGCCGCCGGAGCAGACGGAGCCGATCTCCGGGTGGTCCAGCAGCGCCGTCTCGTACACGGTGCCGGTGTAGTAATCCAGGCCCCGGGCAATGGTCAGGTCCACGGCAAAGTTCTCCTCCGGCACGCCGAAGGCGGATAGGTATTTCACCACGGTTTTCAGCTGGTCCAGGCCCTCGTCAAACGTCTCGTTCCGGCCGGCGTAGCCCTCCAGGGCGGAGAGTACCTGATCGTTGCTGCCGGTGATGGCGATGAATTTCAGGATCTCATCGGCGCTTTCGGCGGACACGCCCACCTCGTCGATCAGCAGGGTATGGACCTTCTCCGCGCCGATCTTGTCCAGCTTGTCCACGGTACGCATGATGTCGCCGGCCTTGTCGGTCAGGCCCAGCATGGCATAAAAGCCGTTGAGGATCTTGCGGTTGTTCACCCGGATGCAGAAGCGCCTGAGCCCCAGCTCACTGAACGCACGGTAGATGATGGCGGGCATCTCGGCCTCGTTGGTGATGTCCAGCTTGCCGTCGCCGATCACGTCGATATCCGCCTGATAGAACTCACGGAAGCGGCCGCGCTGGGCGCGCTCGCCCCGGTAGACCTTGCCGATCTGGTAGCGGCGGAAGGGGAAGGACAGGTCGTTGTAGTGCAGGGCCACATACTTGGCCAGCGGCACCGTCAGGTCAAACCGCAGGGCCAGGTCGGCGTCGCCCTTGTTGAAGCGGTAGATCTGCTTCTCCGTTTCGCCGCCGCCCTTGGCCAGCAGCACCTCCGCCGCCTCGATCACCGGGGTGTCCAGCGGGGTGAAGCCGTACAGGGAATAGGTGCGGCGCAGGATGTCCATCATGCGCTCCATCTGCTGCTGCGGCTTGGGCAGCAGCTCCATAAAGCCGGACAGGGTCCGGGGGGTCATCTCAGCCATTTTCCGTCTCTCCTTTATCTTCGGTGGTTTCGTTTTGCTCGCCTGTCTCCGGCAGCTCCTCCGCACCGGGCGTTAGCGTGTGGGCGGCGGCCTCGCGGGCGGCCTCGGCCTCCGCCTCGTGCTTCAGCTCCCAGGCGACCTCGCGGTAGATATCATCCAGGGCCCGGCCCTTCTTCACGCCGACGCGCTGGCCGATGATGCCGCCGACTATGGCCAGCGCCAGGCCCGCATACCACAGACCCGGTACAATGACGGGCAGCAGAAGGCCCGCCAGCGCGCCGAACCAGACGCCCAGCTCCTCATAGTGGCCCCGGACGGCGTGGTAGGCGCCCTTTTTCTCCCGAAGGCGCGCCATGCGCTTCAGCTGCGCCAGGCACATACCGACCCGCAGCAGCGCCAGCGCCGTCAGCGGGATGAAGATGTCCCGCACGTGGTTGTTGATGAAGTCCAAAACAGCCTGCATAGCGTTCTCCTTTGTGTTTGTGTCGGCGGCGCGGACGAAAAAACGCTCCCGTCCCTGCATTGGGACGAGAGCGTAAAACACTTCGTGGTGCCACCCAAATTCGGCCTTGCGGCCCTTTTTGCTCCTGTTACGGGGAGCGCGCCGTGGATGTTTCCATCCCCGCTAACTCGCTGTCTTCACCTGTGCCTTGCCGCGGTGCACTTTCAGCCGATGGCGCACCTCTCTTGCAGCGGCGGTGTACAGGTTACTCCTGCGAGGTCTGCACGGTTATCCCTTATTGTATGCGATTTGCCGATGGTTGTCAAGCCGTAAAGGGCTTGTTCTTGGGGTTGACGATGTCACGCCAGTCCAGGTCGCCCCGGTCCAGACCCAGCACCAGCATCTCGGCGGTGGCCAGGTTGCTGGCAAAGGGCACGTTGTTCTGGTCGCACAGGCGGGAAATATACGTGATGTCTGCGTCCGGCGTTTTCTGGTTGGGGTCACCGAAGCACAGCACCATATCGATCTCATTATAGGCGATGCGGGCGGCGATCTGCTGTCCGCCGCCGTGGGCGAAGGACAGGAAGCGGTGTATGGTCAGCCCGGTAGCGTCGGCGATCTGCTGGCCGGTGCGGGCGGTGGCGCAGAGGGTGTGCTTGGCCAGGATGCCGCAGTAGGCGGTGCAGAACTGGACCATCAGCTCTTTCCGGTTGTCGTGTGCCATCAATGCAATATTCATGGAGGGCTCCTTTCCTTATATCTTCATCAGCGGGGTTTTCTGCCCCATGATGCGTTTCGCAATGTTTTCATAGGCCCGGGCGGCGTAGTAGTTCTGCTCCCGCAGCACCAGCCCGCGGTTCAGGCAGTAGGGGACGTCCGGGTCCTCCGGTATCACGCCCAGCAGCGGCAGGCCCGCCGCGTCGATGGCGTCGTCGATGGTGGTGTGCAGCTGACGCAGCACCTTTTTGGACACGCGCCCCACCACCAGATGCACCGTCCCGCTGGGAAAGGCGGACAGCTCTGCGGCGGTGCGCTGGGCGTCCCGCATGGCGGACACGTCCGTGGTGGTGATGACGATCACCTGGTCGGCCATGCACGCTGCCATCTGGAAGCCCTGGCCCAGTCCGGCGGGCGCGTCGATCAGGCACCAGTCGTAGCTTTCCCGTATCTCACGCGCCAGCGCCTGCAGCTTCGGCACCGACAGGGACAGCGGGCGGTCGGCCATGGGTGCGGTCAGCAGGGAGAGGGAGGGGTATCGCTCATGGGGCACCGCCGCCTCATGCAGGGTGCAGCGGCCCTCCAGCACGTCGGAGAAGTCCATCAGCGCCCGGTCGCTGAGCCCCAGCGCCAGATCCAGGTTCCGCAGGGTGATGTCACAGTCCAGGCACAGCACCCGCTGCCCCATGTGGGCCAGCGCCAGCGCCACGTTGGCGGTGAAGGTGGTCTTGCCGGTGCCGCCCTTGCCGGACGCCACGGCGATGATCTTGCCCATGGACTTCCTCCTTTCACGGGCCGCCTATACCAGCGGCGCTTTTTTGATCCGGGCAAAGGCCCGGGGAAATTGCTTCGGTGTGTGCTGTGTTTTTTCGATGGATACGATGCGGTGCACCACGTCCGTCTCCGGCACGGTGTAGTCCGTGACGCCGGAGAGCTGTCCGCCCAGCTGGACGATGGCACTGTGGGCCTGACGTATCTCCTCGTCGGTGGAGACGGATTTCATGGCGGCGAACTGTCCGCCTACCTTTACCAGCGGCAGCGTCAGCTCGCACAGTACGTTCAGCTGGGCCACGGCACGGGAGGCCGCCAGATCGAACTGCTCCCGGTGCTGCGCGGCGAATTCCTCCGCCCGGGCGTGAACGCAGGTCACATTTTTCAACTCCAGGTCCGTCTGGACCTCCTTCAGGAAGTCCACCCGCTTGCCCAGACTGTCCAGCAGCGTGAAGCGGGCGTCCGGCGTCAAGATCGCCAGCACCATGCCGGGAAAGCCTGCGCCGGTGCCTACGTCGATGACGCGCTTGCCGGACAGGTCCAGCTGCGCCGCCAGCGCCGCGCAGTCCAGCAGGTGCAGGGTGGCTACGTCATGGGGAACGGTGATGGCCGTGAGGTTCATCACCTTGTTCTTTTCCAGCAGCAGTTCGGCGTAGCGCGCCAGCTTGTCCGCGGCGGCGGGGTCCAGGTCCAGGGCCGTCAGGCCGGCGGTCAGGAGGTCTCTCATTTCTGCTGCTCTTTCAGCAGGTCGCGGATCTCGGTGAGCAGCTCCTCGCTGGTGGGAGCCGGTTCTTCCTCCTCCTGCGGCTCCTCGTCCTTTTTGCCCAGCTTGTGCAGCTGGTTGATGGTCTTGACCATCAGGAAGATGACGAAGGCCACCAGAACAAAGTCAATGACCGTGCTCAGAAACGTGCCGATGCCCAGGGTAACGGCCTCGGTGACCACCTGGCCTGCCTCGTCCAGCACCTCCGGCTTCAGCACGATATTCAGCTGTCCCAGATCCACGCCGCCGATGAGCAGGCCGATCAGGGGCATGAACACATCGTTCACCAGAGAGGTGGTGATCTTACCGAACGCGGTACCGATGATCACGCCGACGGCCATGTCCATTACGTTGCCGCGCATGGCGAATTCCTTGAATTCCGCAAAAAACTTCTTCATGTGTAAAAGCTCCTATACTAAAAGTATAATTACGGATAACTATTACGATACGCTATCAGTGCAGCGGTACCAGGCGCTCCTTGCCGCCCATGTAGGGCTGCAGCGCCTTGGGCACCAGCACGGAGCCGTCCGCCTGCAGGTTGTTCTCCAGCAGGGCGATGAGCATACGGGGCGGGGCCACCACGGTGTTGTTCAGGGTGTGGGGCAGGTACAGTTTGCCGTCCTCGCCGCGGACGCGGATCTTCAGGCGGCGGGCCTGGGCGTCGCCCAGGTTGGAGCAGGAGCACACCTCGAAGTACTTTTGCTGCCGGGGGGACCAGGCCTCGATGTCGCAGGACTTGCACTTCAGGTCAGCCAGGTCGCCGGAGCAGCACTCCAGCTGCCGCACAGGGATATCCAGGCTGCGGAACAGCTCCACGGACCAGCGCCACATCTTCTCGTACCAGGCCTTGGAGTCCTCGGGCTTGCAGACCACGATCATCTCCTGCTTTTCGAACTGGTGGATGCGGTACACGCCACGCTCCTCGATGCCGTGGGCGCCCTTTTCCTTGCGGAAGCAGGGGGAGTAGGAGGTCAGCGTCTGGGGCAGCTTGTCCTCCGGCAGGATCTGGTCGATGAACTTGCCGATCATGGAGTGCTCGCTGGTGCCGATCAGGTACAGGTCCTCGCCCTCGATCTTGTACATCATGGCGTCCATATCCGTCTGGCTCATCACGCCCTCCACCACGTTGCCGTGGATCATAAACGGCGGGATGCAGTAGGTGAAGCCCTTGTCGATCATAAAGTCACGGCCATAGGCGGTGACGGCGGAGTGCAGCCGGGCGATGTCGCCCATCAGGTAATAGAAGCCGTTGCCGGATACACGGGCGGCAGCGTCCATATCCACGCCGTCAAAGCGCTCCATGATCTCCGTGTGGTAGGGGATGGGGAAGTCGGGGGTCTTGGGCTCGCCGAAGCGCTCCACCTCTACGTTGCAGCTGTCGTCCGGGCCGATGGGCACGGACTCGTCGATCATCTGGGGGATGACCAGCAGCAGCTTGTTCATGGCGGCCTCGGCGTTGGCCTTCTTCTCCTCCAGCCGGGTCATGCGCTCGGCGTTGGCCTTTACGGCGGCGTTGTTGGCGTCGATCTCCGCCTGAAGGGCGGCCTTCTCCGCCTCGTCGGCGCACTTTTTCAGCCTGCCGAACAGGGGACCGTTGGCCTTGGAGATCTTGTTGCGCTCGGCCTTCAGGGCCTCGCCCTCGTTGATGGCCTCGCGGCGCTCGCTGTCCAGGGCGATGACCTCGTCCACCAGGGGCAGCTTGGCGTTCTGGAACTTCTTGCGGATATTTTCCTTTACCAGGTCCGGGTTCTCCCGGATAAACTTGATGTCAAGCATATTCTATACCTCTATTCGATGATGTTTCACGTGAAACGCTTATCGCTTTCCCAGCTTCTCCAGAGCCTCCAGCAGGGCGTTCAGGTCCTCGGTGCCGTAGTATTCCAGCTCGATGCGCCCCTTCTTTTTGCCGTTGACGATGCGGCAGGGGCGGCCCAGCTTTTCGCCCAGCTCACGGGCGGCCTCCTCAACATAATTGACGGAAAGCGCGTCCTTTTGGGGCTTTTCTTTTTTCTCGGCGGTGAGTTTTTTCACCAGCAGCTCCGTCTGGCGGACGGAGAGGGCGTCCTTGACCACCGTCTCCGCGGCGGCCTGCTGCTGCTTGCTGCCCAGCGTCAACAGGGCGCGGGCGTGTCCGGCGGAAAGCCGTCCGTCCTCTACCATGGCCCGCACCGACTCGGTCAGCCCCAGCAGGCGCAGGGCGTTGGCCACTGTGGGGCGGGACTTGCCCACCCGCTGCGCGCACTCGTCCTGGGTCATGCCGTACTGCTCCGTCAGCACCCGGTAGCCCTCGGCCTCCTCAATGGGGTTCAGGTCCTCTCGCTGGAGGTTTTCGATCATGGCCAGCTCCATGGCCTTGCGGTCGTCGGCCTCGATGACCACCACGGGCACCTGTGTCAGCCCGGCCATCCGCGCCGCCCGCCACCGCCGTTCACCGGCGATGATCTGATAGTAGCCGGATTGCAGCTTCCGCACGGTCAGCGGCTGGATGATGCCGTGTATCCGGATGGAGTCCGCCAGGTCACTGAGGGCCTCCGGCTCAAAGCTCTTTCTGGGCTGGGTGGAGCAGCTCTCCACCTGGCTGATGGGCAGCAGCAGGGAGGAGGCGCGCTCGTCCTTGGCGGCGATGACGTCGTCACCAAGCAGTGCGCTTAGTCCCTTGCCCAGACCTTTTGTGTTCGCCATACCGCGTCTCCTTTCAGCAGTTGTTCTTCCGCAAAAATTCCGCCGCCAGCGCCGTGTATGCGTCCGCGCCCCGGCAGGTCTTGTCATAGGCGGTGATGGGCTTGCCATGGCTGGGCGCCTCGCTGAGCCGTACGTTCCGCGGGATCACGGTGCTGTACACCTTCCCGGCAAAAAACCGCTTCAGCTCCTGGGCCACCTGAATGGACAGGTTGGTGCGGCCATCGAACATGGTCAGCAGCACGCCCTCGATGTCCAGCCCCGGGTTCATGCTGCGCCGCACGATACGCACGGTGTTCATCAGGTCGCTGAGTCCCTCCAGCGCGTAGTACTCGCCCTGCACCGGGACCAGCAGACTGTTGGCGGCGCACAGTGCGTTCAGCGTCAGCAGCTCCAGCGAGGGCGGACAGTCGATGAAAATGAAATCATAGCTGTCCGCTACCTGCCGCAGCGCGGCCTTCAGCAGGAACTGCCGGTCCTCCATGCTGATCATCTCCACGCCGGCGCCGGCCAGCGCCTTGCTGCTTGGCAGCACGTCGCCATAGGGCGTGGTCACGATCAGCTGGGCCGTCTCTGCGCCGTTGATGAGCGCATCGTAGACGCCGTTGCTGGTGGTCTTGTCCACGCCCATGCCGCTGGTGGCGTTGGCCTGGGGGTCAAAATCGCACAGCAGCACCCGCTTGCCAGCGGCTTTTACGGCAGCGGCCAGGTTTACGCAGGTGGTGGTCTTGCCCACGCCGCCCTTCTGATTTACGATCGCAATGATTTTCGCCACAGCAAATTCCTCTTTCTGTCTGAGTTCATTATGATAGTATATACCACCTGCATGGTTGGTTTCAAGAGGGAAGTTGCAAATTTTCGCCCTTTTGTTTCACGTGAAACATAAAGGGACAAAAGCAGGGCGGCTGTTTCACGTGAAACAACCGCCCCGTTCCTTATACCAGTATCACGCCGTTCAGCGGCGGCAATGTCAGATGCGCTTTCCCGTCGATGACCAGAAATCGCTGTCCGGTCATCGCGTCCTGCGCGGTGGGCGCGTCCCAGGCCAGCGTCAGGTCTGCCGGCGCGTCCCCGGCGTTCAGCGCCGTTACCGTGCGCTCGCCTCCGCGCTCACGCTCGATGGCCAGAGCGCCGCCTCGGGCCAGCAGATAGCGCAGGGCGCCCGAGCACAGGCTCTCCCGCGTTCGCCGCAGCTGTCCCAGAGTGCGGAAGAAGTCCGTCAGCGCCGCGTCCTCGCTGCCCCAGGGGAAGGCGCCCCGGTTCAGCGGATCCTCGAAGCCCTGCACGCCGGCCTCATCGCCGTAGAAGAGGGTGGGAGAGCCGGGGAAGCTGTAGAGCAGCATTCCCGCCAGACGGAGCTTTGCCAGGCCCCGGGCCAGCTCAGTGGGGGAGAGGCGGTACGCCGCACGCTCCGCCTTGGTTTCCGGTGTGCCCTCCGCGCCCAGCAGCGTCAGAATGCGCGCTGTGTCGTGGGTGCCCAGGAAGTTCATGGCGCCATAGAAGGCGAAGGGCGGGTAGTTCTCACGAATTGTCTCCATGCTGTCGCGGAAGACCGCGGCGTCGCCGCCGGCCAGCCAGTTCAGCAGGGCCGTGCGGAAGGGGTAGTTCATCAGGCCGTGGACCTGGCGGCCCAGCAGGTATCTGCGCCGTTGGGAGTAGGCGATCTTGTTGCTGCCGTCCTCCCAGACCTCACCCAGCAGGTAAGCCCCGGGCTTTTCCGCGTCGATGGCCGAGCGGATGCCCTCGATAAAGTCGCCGGGCAGCTCGTCGGCCACATCCAGCCGCCAGCCGTCCGCGCCGCAGCGCAGCCAATGCCGGACCACGCTGTCCTGATCGCCGAAGATGAAGTCACGGTAAGCCGGCTGCGCCTCATTGACGGCGGGCAGGGTCTTCACGCCCCACCAGGCGTCGTAGTCCGACGGCCACGGGTGGAAGCTGTACCAGTTGTAATACTCTGAATTCTGGCTCTGGGCCGCCCCCGGCTCCGGATAGTAGCCCTCGGCGTTGAAGTACCGGCTGTTGCTGCCGGTATGGTTGAACACGCCGTCCAGTATCACACGCATCCCACGCTGATGGGCGGCGGTGCACAGGGCGCGGAAGTCAGCCTCTGTGCCCAGCAGCGGGTCGATGGCCCGATAGTCGCCGGTGTCGTAGCGGTGGTTGCTGGCGGCCTCAAAAATGGGGTTCAGATACAGTGTCGTCACACCCAGGCCCGCCAGATAGTCCAGCTTCTCCGTGATGCCCTGCAGCGAGCCGCCAAAGAAGTCGCGGTTGGTGATCTGCCCGTGCTCGTCCGGAAGGAACATCGGCTGCTCGTTCCAGCCGCGGTGCAGCCACCGGTGCCCGGGCATATGGCTCACGTCCGGCATGGATACACGGCGGAACCGATCCGGGAAGATCTGGTACGTCACGCCGCGCCCGAACCAGTCCGGGGCGGGGGAGGGCTCGTATACCGTCAGCTGCCAGCGTGCCGCCTTCTCCGGCGCGTCCTGCACGCCATTTTTGCCGTACCACACGCAGTGCCCGTCCACGTCCGTCAGCCGGAAGCAGTACCAGCACAGCTCACCGCCAGCCGGCGCGGTGTATGTGCCGGCGAAGCCGCCCTCCGCCGGCGGCAGGGCGCACGTGTCCTCCGTACCTGCGAACTCCCGGAGCACCAGCAGCTCGCAGCCGTAGTAGGTGTCGTCCGTCAGCGCAAAGCGCACTTCGGCGCCGCAGGGGACAGCGCCGAAGGGGTCTTTGTAATGTATGTCTCTCGAATTGAAATAGGGTCCCATGTGTGCCTCTTGTCTCTATAACAGATTTACCGCATCAGCGCGTCCTCGCCGGCGGCGGTGGCGCCGGTGCCGTCCCGGGTGAACCAGGCGTTGATGATGTCCACGGCCGCATTGGCCAGCAGACTGCCGCTGCCGCCCTTCTCCACCACGATGGCGATGGCGATCTCCGGATCGTCATAGGGGGCGTAGGCCACAAAGGTGCCGTTGGCGATATCCGTACCCACCTGGGCCGAGCCGGTCTTGGCGCCGGCCTCCACCACACAGCGGGAAAAGGCGCTCCGCAGGGAGTCGTAGGTCAGATCGTGCATACCCTTGGTCACCGCCGCCATGGTGCTGTCCGAGATGTTCAGGTCGTTCAGCGGCCCCTTGCCATATACGCCGATAACTCGTGAATTATCATAAGATTTTACGTTTTTCAGAAGATGTGCCTCATAGTGCTCGCCGCCGGATACCAGCGTAGCCACATAGTTGGCCAGCTGCAGGGGGGTGAACAGGTTGTAGGACTGGCCGATGGCCGCTGTAATGGTTTGGCCGTCGGTCCACTCCCGGTCGTGGGCCTCCGCCCACTCCGGGGAGGCCAGCACGCCGCTGACATCACCGATCTCAATGCCCGTGGATTGCCCCAGGCCGAAGGCTGTGGCGTACTCGTCCAGCTTCTTGATGCCTGTCAGCCGGCCCACCTCGTAGTAGAAGTAGTTGCAGGAGTCCACGATGGCCTGACTGACGTTGATGCGCCCGTGGGTGGTGTGGGCCTGCCGCCAGATCCAGCACATGGGCTGCGGGTCCACATAGTAGGTGTAGATACCCTTGTCCTCAATGATCGTACTGGGGGTGATGATGCCCTCCTCCAGCGCCGCCACGGACGTGCACAGCTTGAAGGTGGAGCCGGGGGCGTACACGCCCTGGGTGGCCCGGTTAAACATGGGCAGGCGTTCGTCCTTCACCAGCTCATCATAGTCCTGGTTGAACGTCTCCAGATCGTAGGTGGGGTAGCTGGCCATGGCCAGTACCTCGCCGGTGCCGACCTGAATGACCGCCGCCGCGCCGCCGCGCTCGTTGCTGTCCTTGTCGATCATGCCCTGAATAGTACTGGCCAGCGTGTCCTCCACCACCTGCTGCAGGTCGATGTCGATGGTCAGCGCCACGGTGCCGCCGGGCTGGGGCTCCCGGGTGTACAGCTCGCCGGTGATCTTGCCGTTCTCGTCGGTGGTGATGAGCCGTTTGCCGTCATTGCCGTGGAGATATTCCTCAAAGGCCTTCTCCACGCCGTCCTTGCCCACCAGGTCATTCATATTGTAGCCCCTGTCGGCGTAGCCCACATAGCCGGTGCTCTCGTCGCTGCGCCACTCCTCCTGCCATATGGCGCCCACGGTGCCCAGAATGTGCGCCGCCAGCTTGGTGTTGTACACCCGCGCCGCCGCTGTCTTGATGGTCACGCCCCGGTACTTTCCGTCGGTGATGCGGCCCAGCAACTCCGTGGATACATCCTCGGCAAAGGTGTAGCTGCTGCGCCCGTCCAGTTCATACCGCACGCCCACGATCAGACGCGCCTGCGCGTCGGTATAGCTGTCATCGACCTTGTAGAGCTTCCGCATGGCGGCCAGCACTTCCGCGCTGCCGCCGTCCGTGGGCAGCTTGTTGTCGTCCAGATACTCCCGGAAGCTCTCGGTCAGGCTTTTGCTGGTCAGCTGGGGAGAGGACCCTGTGGTCATGGGCAGGGTGTCGTTCCATGTGACGCCCTGCTCCTGACACAGCTGTATCAGCTGCCAGATGGCGTCGTTCAGCGCGGCCTCGTCCTTGCCGAAGCTGCCCTTGTCTACCACCAGCGTATAGGCCAGCCGGTTGCTCACCAGCACCTTGCCATTCCGGTCGGTGATGATGCCCCGGGAGGCGGTCACCGTTTCGCTGGCGGTGTTGCTGGTGATGGATCTGGCCCGATTTTCGCTGCCGTGTACCACCTGTGCGTCATACAGCACCGCAAAAAACAGCACCAGAAACGCACAGAAAAACCCCAGCAGCACATATACCCGCCGCCGGGAGGGGTGAGGATTTTTCATCATAGCTTGGTTCTCCTATGGTCATTCGCTCAGTGTCCGTCGCTGGGCCCACCGAAATAGCGGGTGCGCTGCCGCCGCGAAGGGCAGCGATACCGCCAGCTCCCTGCCCAGCAGCAGGCCCGCCGCGGTCAGCCCTGCGCCGCTGTGTCCCGCCAGCACCGCCATGTGCAGCAGTCCGCAGAGCAGCATACATACGCCTGTCACCACCAGCGAGCACACCACGCCCGCCATGATGACCTGCCCGCTCAGCAGCCACGCTGCCGCCGCGCCAAGCAGGAACGCCAGCGCGTAAAAGCACGGCAGGCCCGCCACCGGCGAGAGAAGGTCGCACGCCAGCCCGAAGAATACCGCGTACAGCAGCGCCTGCTCGTTGCGCTCCAGCGTGGCCGGTATCACCGCGATGGCCGGCAGCAGGAACGGGTGCACGCCCCATACCCGCACGTATACCAGCACCAGCCCCTGCAGCAGTGCCAGCGCCAGCGCGCACAGACAGTACAATATCCACTTCAGCAGTATCGCCCGCCGTGTCATAGCCGTCCTCCGTCATTGGATCACGTCAAAATCCGTGATAATAAACATCTCCTGTATCGCCGCCACATCGCACTTGGGCGAGAGCACCGCGTACCGCGCCAGCCCGCCGTCATCCGTCTGCACGGACTCCACCGTACCGATCACCAGCCCGGCGGGATAGTAGCCGCCCAGTCCGGACGTGACGATCACATCGCCCTTGATCAGGTTCGCGCTGTCGCTGAGGTATTGCAGCCGCAGCCGGCCTTCGGCCATCAGCGCCAGGTCGCCGCCGGCCACCGCCGTCTCGCCGGTGCGGAATACCCGCGCGCCGAACTGGGAGTCCGTGTCCAACACCGTGGACAGCCGGCACCAGTTCAGGCCCACGTCTGTGACCACACCCACCAGGTTCCCGGCGCTGTCCACCGCGCAGTCGCCTATGGCCACGCCGTGCTGACTGCCCCGGTCCAGCACCAGTGTGCTGGCCCAGTTGGATACGTCGCGCTGGGTGACGCGGGCCGCCTCGAACACCAGGTCACTGCGCTGCTGCCGCAGGCCCAGCAGCTGGCGCAGCTCTTTATTCTCGGTCGCCGCCGGCTCCATCTGCCGCAGCTGCTCCTCCAGCTCCGCGATCTGCTGCCGCAGCTCGTCGTTCTCCTGCTGTAGGGTCTCCACGTCCTCAAACCGCTGGCTAATGCCGCCGACCCAGCTCGCCACGGCAGAACCCGCCGCCCGGAAGGGCGAGGCGATCACGCCCAGGGCGTTGTGCAGCAGCCCCGTTCCGGAGCTCAGGGCCGACACCACGCACAGCACCACCGCGATGGTGGCCGCCGCGGCCAGCAGCCATATTCCCGTTTTCGTAAAAAATCGCTTCATGTGTCGTTTGTTCCTCTCTGAAGTCTCCCCCGGCAGGGGAGGCGGCAGCGCACCCTCTCAGAGGGAGCGAAAGGGGCATTATCCCAGCAGCTGTATCCCGAATTCGCCCAGCATCTCCGCCAGCAGCACCACCGGCAGCCCCATCACGTTGAAAAAGTCGCCGTCGATGCGTTCCACCAGCAGCGCGCCCTGTCCCTGTACGCCGTAGGCCCCGGCCTTGTCCATGGGCTCGCCCCCGGCGATGTAGGCCTTCAGCTCCCGCTGTGTGGCCGGACGGAAATACACGTCCGTGTGCTGGGCGCGGGTCAGGGCTTTCTCCCCCTGCCGCACCGTCACACCGGTACAGACGGTGTGGCGCCGACCCTGCAGGGCCGTCAGCATTTGCAGGGCCTCCGCCTCGTCGGCGGGCTTGCCCAGCTTCTTGTCGTCCAGAAACACCATCGTATCCGCCGTGATGACGATCTCGTCTGCGTCGGACGCCACCGCCTGGGATTTCTCCCGGGAGATGTAGCACACCGTCTCCTCAGGCGTCAGCCCGGCGGGGAAGTATTCCTCCACCTCCGGCACCCGGACGGTAAAGTCGGTGATGCCCATCCGACGCAAAAGCTCCTGCCGCCGGGGGGACCCGGAGGCCAGCACGATCTTTGCCATATACGTCACCTGCCTGTGGAGCCGAAGCCGCCGGCGCCCCGGTCCGTCTCGTCCAGGTCCTCCGCCACCGTCACCGTGGGCTGCACCACCGGCACCACCATCAGCTGGGCGATCCGGTCCCCGGGCTGCACCGTGTACGGTTCGCTTCCCAGGTTCACCAGCCCCACGCCGATCTCGCCCCGGTAGTCGCTGTCGATGACGCCCACGCCGTTGGAAAGGCACACGCCCTTCTTGATGCCCAGCCCGCTGCGGGCGAACACCAGCGCCGCGTAGTCCGCCGACGGCAGGGCGATGGCGATGCCGGTGGGCACCAGCCGCCGTTCCCCGGCTGCCAGCGTCACCGCCTCGTCGATGCAGGCACACAGGTCCATGCAGGCCGCGCCGGCGGTGGCAAAGCGAGGGAGGGGTATCTCCGTCCCGATCTTGGGGGACAGGGCTTTGATCTTCAGCTCCATAGTAACACCTTTTTCTCCTGAAATTGAATACGGTTTGTAAATTATAACGAGTGTTATACCATTTGTTTTACTCTACGCCCCGGTAGAACAGCCCGCGTGTGCTGTTGTCGTCGGCGGTGACGGTCCCGGCCCTGTGGGCGCGGAGAAGCGCCGCGCACTCCGCCGCCGTCTCTGTGGTAAACCGCAGGCGTCCGTACCGCAGGCCGCACCGGAACACCTCCGGCTTGTCCGCCAGCACCAGTGTCTTTCCGTTCTCGATCTCGCACCGGCACCCGTAGGCGCACAGCACCGGGAACTGCTCGCCCCGCCGGTCGGTCAGCACGCTGCCCGCCCCATGGGCGCAGCCCACGCTGTTCTTCGTCACGCAGTTTTCGGTGATCATCAGCGGCAGACGGCCGTAGACAAGGGCCTCGCAGTCCGCATATTTTCCCAGGTCCCGCACCTGCTGCCACCGCAGCTCAAAGCTGGCCGTCACGGACGACAGCCCCTGCTCCTGCCAGAAGCGCACCGCCCGGCTGTTGTACACGTTCAGGCCGAAGTCGCCGCGGAGCGTTTTGCCCAGTCCCTTCACGATGGCCAGATGGCCCAGGTTGCCGATGGCCGCGGAGGCGACCTCCGGGTGCCGCTGCAGAATATCCCGGAACACAGGCTCGTCCGCCGTGCGGAATATCCGGGGCAGCACCGCGCAGAACTCCGCCTGCCCGATATAGGGCATCAGGTCCATCTTATCCAGCAGCTCCGCCGGGATATACACGATGGCGGGGCGTTCCGCCAGCAGCTCGGCCGTCAGCTGATCGGGCCTGCTGATGGACACGGTAAAGTCCAGCTCCGCCGCGCCCGCCGGGGCCTCCGGCAGGGGAGAGGCGGGCAGTTCACGGCGCTTCGGAGTGTCCATCCGCCGATCTGCCAGCTCGTCCAGCAGCTCCCGCCGCAGCGCGTTCACCGCGCTGGCGGACACCATCAGCCCCTCGTCCAGCTCTATTTCGATCTGATCCGCCGCGAACACCGTGCCGCCGGTCTTGGTCAGCCGCTGCCGCAGTTCCTCCTCCGTCACGGCGCGGTTTCGCGCCTCCTCCGGCGCATCGCCCGTGGCTAAGGCTATGGTCACGCCGTTCCGGACGGCGCACGCGCCGCTCAGCCGCACCGGTTCGCCCCGGCGCACCGTCAGCCGCAGGTTCACCGGTATCCTCCGGTTCTCTTTTCCGTTTTCGTATGTCTCGCGGGCGCGGGCGAACAGCTCCTTTGGCTCCGGCACGTTCTCCGGCCGGGTGCCGAACATGGCCTTGCCCTTCCTGCCCAGCCAATAGCCGTCCGTAAAGCCGCTGCGGGAGAAGGCCTGCTCCAGCGCCCGGGACTCCTCCGCCGTGGGCAGCCGCCTTTCGTCCAGCAGGCGGCGGTAGATGCCCGTTACCACGGCCACGTATTCCGGCCGCTTCAGCCGTCCCTCCAGCTTCAGGCAGTCCACGCCCATAGACGCCATATCCCGCAGATAGGCGGACAGGTTGGCGTCCTTCAGGCTCAGGGGATGCGCGTCCCGGCAGGGGCCGTTCACACCGTAGGGCAGACGGCAGGGCTGGGCGCAGGCGCCCCGGTTGCCGCTGCGCTGTCCCAGCACGGCGCTCATCTCGCACTGGCCGGAGTAGCACATACACAGCGCCCCGTGGCCGAACACCTCGATCTCCGCGCCGCAGCCGGCGCAGATCTCCCGTACCTCGTCCCGGGCCAGCTCCCGGGCCAGCACCACGCGCTCCATGCCCAACGCCGCGGCCGCATTGGCACCGCCCAGCGTGAACAGGCTCATCTGCGTGCTGGCGTGAAGAGGCAGGTCCGGCACGATCTCCTTTGCCAGGGTCAGCAGGCCCCAGTCCTGCACCAGCACCGCGTCCACGCCCATGGCGCTGGCCTTCCGCAGCGCCGCGGCCGCCCCGGGCAGCGCCCGGTCGGTCAGCAGGGTGTTCAGGGTCAGGAACACCCGCACGCCCCGCAGATGGCAATACCGCACCGCCGACGCGAATTCCTCGTCGGTAAAGTTTTTCGCGCTCCGCCGCGCGTTGAACGCACCGAAGCCCATATACACCGCGTCCGCGCCGTTCTGCACCGCGGCGGTCAGTGCCTCATATCCCCCCGCGGGGGCCAAAAGCTCCATCATCACCGGCGGTTATTCTGGTTCTGGGCGTTCTGCAGCTTCCGGCGCAGCTCCGCCGCCTCGTTCTTAGCGCGGCTGGCCTCGTCCAGATAGGTCTTCACCTGCCGGCGCAGATTTTCCGCGCCCTCCTGCGCCTTGGTGAGCTGGTCCGCCAGATTGACCGCCGCCAGCACCGCCGCCGCGTCACGGCTCATGTGGGCGCTGTCCATCAGCTTCTGCATCTCCGCATCCACCATGCTGCCGATCTTCTCCATGTAGGCGGCGTCCTCCTCCGCTACGAGGATATACTCCGTGCCGCAGATAGACATCGTTACCCGGTTCGCCATGCCAAAACCCTCCTTAATTCATTTCGTTGGGTATATATACTTATACGAATAGCATTATACCACAAAACCCGCCGGAGAAAAGTCTATTTTGGCGAAAAGCGGAAATTTGTAAAAAGTTGTCCCGCCCCGCTTTACGCCGACCCCTTTTTCGTGTAGAATGGAGAGCACGAATGAGAGGGGAGGTCATCGCCATGGACGGCTATATACTTCGGAACAGGCAGGAGCAGCTGACGCTGCCCGCCGACGCGGCCGACAAGCTGCTGCAAAGCGGGCAGGGCGACGCCGCCCTGCTGTATCTGGCCCTGCGCCGCTTCGGCCGGGGCGTCACGCCGGAGGAGCTGGAAAAGGTCCTGTCCATCAGCCGCCTGCGGATCGACGCGGCGGAGAAGGTCCTTCAGGACCTGGACCTGCTGCCTCGACCGGCCCGCCAGGCACCGCCCGATCCGGCGGACGAACGCCCGGTCTACACCGCTCAGGACATCGCCGGACTGCTGACGGACAACGAGGGCTTCCGCCTGCTGGTGCCACAGACGGAGCAGCAGCTGGGCAAGAAGCTCCGCACCGCCGACTTGCAGATATTGGCCGGTCTTTACGATGACCTGGGTATGCCCGCCGACGTGATCTATCTCCTGGTGTGCCACTGTGTCGAACGGGCCCGCAGCCAGTGGGGCGAGGGCAGACGACCAACCATGCGCCAAGTGGAAAAAGAGGGCTATCGCTGGGCACAGCTTGGCATATTTGACCAGAATTCTGCTGCAGTATACCTGAAAAAATGGGCAGAGCGCAACAGGAAGTACACTTCCTATTTGTCGAATTTACGAATTCTTAACAGGCCGCCGGTGGAGGCCGAACGCCGCTACATCGACCAGTGGATGGACATGGGCTTCCCACCGGAGACGGTGGCTCTGGCCTATGAGCGCACGGTGTTCTACAAGAAGGACCTGAACTGGCGCTATCTTAACGGCATCCTGCGCCGCTGGCACGACGCCGGCTGGCATACGCCCCGCCAGGTGGAGGAGGGCGAGGCGGCCGGCAAGCGGCCCGCTGCCGCCGGTAAGTCCGCCGCCCCCGCCGGGGACAAGGACGCCTGGATGCGCCGCTATATCAAGAGGTGAGAGTATGTCATACGACGGTATCATCATGCAGCGGGCCATTGCCCGCTTCGACCAGGCCCGCCAGCGTCGGGAGGCCGAGCTGGACCAGCGCCGCCGGGAGGTCTTTGCCCGCCAGCCCCGCCTGCGGGACATCGACCGCACCCTCCGCACCACCATGAGCCGCATCGTGGCCGCCGCCGCCAAAAAGGGCGAGGACCCGCTGCCCGCCCTGCGGGTCCTGCGGGATGAGAACCTCTCCCTGCAGCGCGAGCGCGCCGCCCTGCTGGAGGATATGGGCTATCCCGCCGACTATCTGGAGGACAAGCCCGCCTGCTCCCTCTGCGGCGACACCGGCTACACCCGGTCCGGCGTCTGCGCCTGCCTGAAGCAGTACTACGCCCGCGAACAGCTGGCGGAGCTCTCCCGGCTCCTGCCGCTGGGCGAAGCCCGGTTCGACACCTTCCGCTTCGACCTGTATGACAGCGCCGTGTGGGACAGCTACGGCGTTTCGCCCCGGGCCAACATGGAGCGCAACTTCGACGTCTGCCGGGACTTTGCCCGCCAGTTCTCCCGGGGCAGCGGCAGCCTGCTGCTCTCCGGCGGCACCGGCCTGGGCAAGACGTTCCTCTCCGCCTGCATCGCCCGGGAGGTCAGCGACGCCGGCTTCTCCGTGGTCTACGACACCGCTATCAGCGTTTTCTCCCGCTATGAGGACGCCAAGTTCCGCCCCGACGAGGTCAGCGATGCCGACGTCCGCCGCTGCGAGAGCTGCGACCTGCTGATCCTGGATGACCTGGGCACCGAGATGACCACCGCCTTTGTCCAGAGCGCCCTCTATCAGATCGTCAACGGCCGTATGCTCTCCGGCAGGTCCACCATCATCAGCACCAACCTGGCCCCGGAGGAGCTGGGCCATCGCTACGGCGCGCCCATCCTCTCCCGTATCGAGGGTGCCTACCAGATCCTGCCCTTCTTCGGCGAGGATATCCGCACAAAGCAGTGACCGCCGCACCCGTCCCGACAGGGGCGGGTGCATTTTTTTATTTCCCGACGGTCTTCGCCCGCTTTCGACAGGCCTCCCGCCGTACAATAGGCGAAAAAAGGAGGCGACTGCCATGAAAAAAGACCAGAAGACCGATTTCCTCTCTGCCCGTGTGCGATACATACCCATCAACGATATCCGTCCCAACCCCCAGCAGCCCCGCCGCCGGTTCGACTCGGAGAGTTTGCAGGAGCTGGCGGCCAGCATTGCCGCCTACGGCATTCTGCAGCCGCTCACCGTCCGGCAGCAGGGCGCAGTCTACGAGCTGGTGGCCGGCGAGCGCCGCTGGCGGGCGGCGCGGATCGCCGGGCTGCGGCAGGTGCCCTGTCTGCTGGCCCGGGTGGATGAGGAGGACGCCGCCCTGCTGGCCCTGATCGAGAACCTCCAGCGCCGCGACCTGGACTACATGGAGGAGGCGGCCGCCATCGCCCGCCTGCTCCGCCGCTACGGCCTCAGCCAGCAGCAGGCGGCGGAAAGGCTGGGCCGCAGCCAGTCCGCCGTGGCCAACAAGCTGCGTCTGCTGCGGTTGGAGGAGCCGGTGGCGGACGCCCTGCACCGCTACGGCCTGACCGAGCGCCACGCCCGTGCCCTCCTGCGTCTGGAGGACCCGGAGCAGCGCCTTGCCGCCGTCGAACACATCGGCAAAAACCAGCTGAACGTCGCCGATGCCGAGGCCTACATAGACCGTCTGGTCACACAGAACCAGACCACGCCGATCCGCCGCCGCAGCACCTATATCCTAAAGGACGTCCGGCTGTTCCTCAACAGCGTGGACCGGGGCGTCCGGCTCATGCAGACCGCCGGCGTCGGTGCCAAGGTCGCCCGCCGGGACACGGAGGACGCCATCTGCCTCACCGTCACCATTCCCCGCGCAAAGCCGCAGAAAGATGTGTCGTAACGCTTTTGTAACCCATTCCTTGACAAACCGTGATACAATGCAGTAACGGCACGGCATTTTGCCGGTATTGCCCAAACCTGATGATACAAAGGAGGGGACACCATGAGCGACGAGTTGAATATGTCCTCTGTTACCGCCGATCCCGCGCCGGAGACGGCCGGCAAGCGCGCGGCCCCGGAAGAAAAGCCTCCCAAGACCCCCGGCAAAAGAGCCGGACTGATCATCGGCATCATCGCTGCGGTGCTGGTGCTGGCCTACGCGGGCTGCTGTGTGGCCGCCAACGCGCTGTATTCCCACACGGCGTTTCCCAACACCTCCGTGCTGGGCATGGATATGTCCGGCCTGTCGGCGCAGGAGGCCGAGCAGCGCTGGACGGAGCAGGGGAGTGCCCTGCTGGACGGCATGACCATCCGCCTGACCCGTGACGGGCAGGAGATCGGCAGCACCACCCTTTCCGACCTGGGCGTCACCGTTCTGCCCGTCTATGTCTCCAAGGCTGCCGGCTGCGACGTGCAGGACCGGGGCTGGGGCAGCGATGTGACCGCGTTCCTCCGCGGCGGCTGGCGCTTTATCGAGAGCTGGTTCAGGGCCGTGGATGTCACGCCCCAGCTGGACGTGGACGAGGCGAAGCTTACCGCCGTCTGTGAACAGCTGTCCGACACCGTGGGCTGCACCGTAACGGACGGCGGCTACCGGCTGGCGGAGGGTGAGGGCCTGTACATCACCAAGCCGCAGGACGGCGAGAAGCTGGACGCGGCGGCGCTGCGCGCCGAGTTGGCGCAGCGCTTCGAGAGCCGCGACCTGTCCGCGGCAGCCCGGTCCGTGGAATGTGTGTTCGCGGCCCACACCGCCGCGCCCATGGACGTGCAGGCGCTCCACGACGAGATCGCCGGCACCATGGCCGCCGCCATCTGCGACAAATCCACCGGCAAGCCCACCCAGTCCCGCGTGGGCGTACAGTTCGATGTGGAGACGGTGCAAAAGCAACTGGACGCCGCCCAGCCGGGCGAGGAATTCCTGGCTGACGCCCAGGTGCAGTTCCCGCCCGCCGCCACCGAGGAACTGGAGCAGGCCATGTTCCGGGACGTGATCGGCACCTGCACCACCACCTGTGCCGGCCCCTGGGGCCGCCGCCAGAACATCAAGCTGGCTTCCGCCGCCATCAACGGCCGTATCTATAACCCCGGTGAGGAGTTCTGGTACAACGCCACCGTGGGCCAGCGCACCGAGGCCCGGGGCTTCCAGCCCGCCGCCGCCTACTCCGGCGGCAAGACCGTTACCTCCATCGGCGGCGGTATCTGCCAGGTATCCTCCACGCTGTACTATTCCGCCCTCATGGCGGACCTGCAGATCGTCCTGCGCTACGCCCATATGTTCGACCCCGGCTATATGCCCGTCACGGGCTGTGACGCCACGGTCAGCTGGGGCGGCCCGGACTTTGCCTTCCGCAACAGCACGGACTACCCCATCAAGATCACCACCAGCTACAACGACGAGACCAACCAGCTGACCATCACCCTGCTGGGCACCAAGACCGACGACAACTATGTGGAGATGACCAACCAGTTCCTCTCCTACTCCGAGCGCAAGACGGTCTATCAGGAGTCCGAGCGCATCGCCCCCGGCACCACCGAGGTGGAGCAGTACGGCCACAACGGCTACGCCGTCCAGACCTACCGCAACGTCTACGCCGGCGACGGTACGCTCCTCCGCAGCACCAAGGAGGCGTACAGCGACTATGACCGGGCCGACAAGATCATCCTGGTCGCCCCCGGCGAGCTGCCGCAGTAAATAAAGAAACAGCCCCCTGCCGGGGGCTGTTTTCTGCTTTCGCTGTGTCTTCGCCGGGAGCAGACAGAGAAAAAGACCGGCGAAAGCCGGTCTTTTCTTTCTGCGTATCATTCTCTCCGTAGGGCTTCGATGGGGTTCAGCTTCGATGCCTTCATGGCCGGCACCAGGCCGAACACCACGCCGATGACCATGGAGAAGGCCACGGCGATGATGCACGCCGGTACGCTGATGGCCACCGGTGTTCCCATGATGTGGGACATCATCTCCGCCAGGCCGATGCCCGTGGCCACGCCCAGTATGCCGCCCATGCTGGTCAGCACCGCCGCCTCCGTCAGGAACTGCCAGAGGATGCGGCTCTGCTGCGCGCCGATGGCGATCTTCAATCCGATCTCGCGGGTGCGCTCGGTGACGGACACCAGCATGATGTTCATCACGCCGATGCCGCCCACTACCAGCGAGATAGCCGCGATCCAGATCAACTGCTTGTTGGTGCTCTCCGACAGGCTCTGCAGATCGCTGGCCTGCTGCAGAAGGTCCTTGGACTCGTACTTGTACTTCGTGGTGCGGATGGCGTTCTCGTTCAGGTACTTGGCCACATTGTCACCGGCGGCGGTCATGTCGTTGGTGCTGGTGGCGCGGACGGCGGCGTACTGCGGCTCGTCGTACCGATACGGCACCGACCAGCACACGTCCGGGATGAAAATGGTCCCCGCTGTGCTGCCGGCGTACATCTGATAATCCTTAAAGCTGTTGATCACCGGTCCGCTGCTGGACCGGGAGGAGACCACACCCACCACGGTGAACGGCATCCCGTTGATCTCGATGGTGCCGCCGATGGGGTTCTCGCCCTGGAACAGCGACTTTGCCGACTTCGCGTCGATCAGCGCCACATTCCGCCGGTTCTCATAGTCCGCCGCCGTGAAGGAGCGTCCGTAGTTCACCGCGTAGTCCACGGCCGTCAGATAGTGGTCGTCCACGCCGTACAGCGAACCGCTGAACGCCGTATTGCCCACGTACACGTTGTCGCACCAATCCCGGGAGTAGTACATACTCACCAGCGACACGCTGCCCAGCTTCTCCATCTCATCCCGCATCTCCCGGGTCACTGGGTCGATACCCTCCGGCAGCGCCGAGTAGTTCAGGTCGAAATAGTTTTGGCTGTCCGTGGCGCCGATGGTCACCCGCACCACGTTGTTGCCCGCGCCGATCAGGTTCTGCTTGATCTGCTCGTTGGTGCCCTGAATGGTGGACACGATGGTGATGATCGCGGCGATACCGATAATAATGCCCAGCATGGTCAGAAACGACCGCAGCTTGTGGCTCCACACGCCCTGAAAGGCGAGATTTATATTTTCCAACATATGGTTATCCCGCCTCCTTTATATGCCGTAGTTGTACAGCTGGTCGGTCGTGGCCTCCTGGGTGTGGGCACCCTCCACCACGTCGCGCCCATAGGGGAACGCCACATAGTCGTCGATGGTCAGCCCGCCCCGTATCTGGGTGTAGCTGCCCCACAGATCCCGGCCGGTCTGTACCCACCGCTGCTCCAGTCTGCCGTCCTCGCCCCGGGCCATCACATAGCTCTTGCCGTTGTCGGTCCGGATGAACATGCTCTGCAAATACAGTGAGCTGCCGCTTTCTTCCGCGCTGGTGTCCTTCTGGTACTGTATATCCACATAGTCATTGGGCTGCAAATTCGCGTCCTCGGTGACAAACACCTTGAAGGGGTAGTAGGACACGTTACTGTTGCCGTCGCCCCAGTTGTTGCCGTTGCTGGTGGGATAGTCGTCGATGGACACGATGGTGCCCTCGCAGGCCGCTCCGGTCATCCAGCTGCTGATGGATACGGTGTCGCCCACCTGCACGCTGCCCAGATCCATCTCGCTGAGGGTGCCGGTGACGTAATATCCGCCGCCGCCGGACAGCTCCACCACGGCCTCGCTGTTGTTATAGGCCTCGTCCGGGTCCCGCACGGCCTTCACCGTGCCGTCGAACTCCGCGTACACGTTGCCGTCGCCCAGCTCCGCCAGCTTCTTGTCCAGCTTCAGCTTCGCCACCTTCAGGTTGACCTCCTGCTCCTTTACCGCCTGAGCCTTCTCCAGAATGGCCTTGTTCAGATCCAGCTGGGTCATGGAGGTGTCCAGCAGCTCCTGAATTTGGGCGATCTTCCGCTGCAGCTTCTCGATCTCGGCCTTCTTGTCGCCGTAATCCGGCGCGCCGTCGGTGAACTCTTTGAAGCCGTTGTTCCACGGCTTGACGGTCACAGATACCAGCTTTTTGGCCGTTGTGCCGCCGCCTTCGCCGCCGGTCTCGCCGCCGCTGGGCACATCCTCCGTCACCGCCGTCAGGATATAGCCCTCGTTGCCCATCACAGCTCCGCCCAGCTTGTTGCCCGCACGGGTGACAAACACCAGATACAGCGTGCCGTCCGTCTTGCCCAGATTGCTGAAAATGCGCATCAGGTCAGCCTGCGACAGCGCGAAGCTGCCGTCGCTGTCCGTCGTGCGGTAGTAGTAGATGGCATTGTCCTTGTCGTTGCCGCTGCCGGTGCCCAGCTTCATGTCGTCGGTAATGATGATCTGCTTCAGATCCACCACGTCCGTGTTATCGTCCTGGCTTTTCGTGGCGTCCTCAATAAGCTTGTTCAGCTCCTTTTCCAGCTTATCATACTCCGCCTGCAGCGTCTCCTTGTTCTTCGCCTTCTTCAGCAGCTCCAGCTCGTTTTTCATGACCTCCAGGTTCTCCGTCTGCCGGTCATAGTCGATCTTGGCGCGCTCCACGGTGGCCTGTGTCAGGGTGGAGTCATAGCTCACCAGCGCCGTGCCCTTCTTGACGCTGTCGCCCTCCTTGACCCACACCTTCTTCACCGTCTGGCTCTGGGAGATGTAGATCTTCTGCAATTTGTCCGTGGTCACCATGCCGCTGGTGTTGGAGGTGTCCCCCCAGTAGTCGGTCATGGCGCACTCGTTGACGGCGTATACGTTCACGTCGCCCCGCTGGGCGTTCCGGGCGATGGTCAGTCCGCCCCACACCGCGCCGCACACGCCCACCACGCAGGCGGCGGCGATAATGCCCTTTTTCAGCTTCTTGCTCATGCGCGGCTTCTCACCGTCGGGGCGCTTTTCGCCGATATGCAGCTTTTCCCGCAGCGTCAGCTTCTCACTCATAGTCGTCACCTCCCGACAGTACGCCGTCCCGTATGGTCATGACCTTGGCGGCGTGGTTGGCGATGGAATGGTCGTGGGTGATCATGATGATGGTGGAGCCGCCGTCATGCAGCTGCTGAAACAGCTCCATCACCGCCGCGCCGCTGGCACTGTCCAGCGCGCCGGTGGGCTCGTCGGCCAGCAGCAGCTTCGGATTGCCCACGATGGCCCGTGCGATGGCCACCCGCTGGCACTGTCCGCCGGACAGCTGGTCCGGCCGGTGGTCCACCCGGTCGGAAAGCCCCACCGTCTCCAGCGCGGCCCGGGCGCGCTCCAGCCGTTCCGCCTTCTTCACCCCACCGTACAGCAGGGGCAGCGCCACGTTTTCCAGCGCCGTCAGCTTCGGCAGCAGATTAAAGCTCTGGAACACGAAGCCCAGCTCCTTGTTCCGCACCTCCGCCAGCTGCTTGTTGTTGCAGGTGGTCACGTCCCGTCCGCCCAGCAGATAGCTGCCGCTGGTGGGCACGTCCAGACACCCGATCAGGTTCATCAGCGTGGTCTTGCCGCTGCCGGAGGGGCCCATAATGGCGAGGTATTCCCCCTCCTCCACGTCAAGGTTCACGTTTTTCAGGATATGTGCCACGGACTTTCCCATGGGGTAGTCCTTGCATATATCGCGCATTTCCAAAATCATGCTCAGCCCTCCATCGGCGGAATGACCGCTGACGCGGAGGCGGCCTCGCCGCCGGGAATCACGGCTGCGGTGCTGCCGTCGTCCGTGACGGTGTCGTTCTCAGCGGGCATATCGCCGCCGTCCATGCCGTCCATGGGCACGTTTTCGTCGATTTTTTCACCGCCGCCCTCGGGGTATACCTCGCCGCCGCTGGCGCTGGGGTCAAAGGTGGCGTCGTCATAGGTGATGCACGTCATGCCCGCCTTCAGGCTGTCGTCGGGATAGGCGATGTAGTCCTCCGCCGTCAGGCCGTCCGTCACGGGATAGGTGTCCGTCTCCGTGTTGTACTCGCCCAGGGTGATGCTCCGCTTCTCCAGCTTGCCCTTGCTGTTCTGAGCCCACACCCAGGGCTTGCCCTCGGCGTCGTTGATGAAGTAGCTGGGCAGGTTGATCAGGCTTTCGTCCTGGGTGTCCTCCTGACCGTAGTCCGGCTCTATGTACACGTGCTGGCCCATCAGCAGGCCCTCGCCGTCGCCCTCCAGCGTCACATAGAAGGGGTACTTGCTGGACATGGCCGTGTCGCTGTCGCCGTAGTCGCTGCGGCTCTGCTGGGCGTTGTTCCAGTCGATGGAGCTGATGCTGCCCTTCCACGTCTGGTCGCTGACCCGGGAACGGATGACCACCGCCGTGCCCTCGGTCAGCACGCTGGCGTTGTTTTCATTCACATAGCCCTTGATGCGGAAGCCGCCCGTCTCCACGATGGTCATGAACGGCAGGGCGTTGCCGGAGTTGTCCGTGCCGCCGTCCGGGTTCAGGGACTGCACCTCGCCGTCCACCGGGGACTTGACGGTGCTGTCGGCGGTGTTGGCCTTCAGCTTCTCAATGTCCTTTTTCTTGGTGGCGATGTTGGCCTTCGTCTCCAGCACCTTCACGTTCTGCTCCCGCAGATCCAGGGCGTACTGCCGTTTGGTGGCGTCGTCATAGGTGCTGTCCATCAGCTTCTGTATACGCTCCAGCTCCGCCTGCTGGTCCTCCAGCGTGGCGTTCAGCTGCTCCAGCTCCAGCTGGGCCATCTCCAGGTCGGTGCGGATCTGGCTGAGGTCATAGGTCAGAAGCACGTCGCCCTTTTTCACGCTGTCGCCCACCTTCACCTTGATGGTGTCGATGGTCATGGCGTCGTTTTTCTTGATGGTCGTCTCGCCCAGCGGGCTGACGATGCCCGCGAACCGGTCCGCCAGACCTACGGACCCCAGCCCGCAGATCATGGACACCGACTGCACGGAGGCCTCGCCCTCCACTGCGCCGCAGCCGGACACACAGCCCAGCAGCATCACCAGCGCCAGTACAAAAGCCGCTTTTTTCATGTCGTGTTCTCCTTTTTCCTTCCCGCGCGCCCGCGGGATGATTTGCCTATTTACTTAGACGGCAGAAATTGTCATTCCGTTCCGCCGCTGCCCCCGACAATATCATATCATGCGCCTGGCCCTCAAAATGTGAACAAATCGTGAACACACGCTTAAGACCTTACTAAGGTTCCGTATCAAAACGGTGGCAAAACGCCCCGCGGAATATTGACAGCGTGCGGGGGAGTGTCCTATTATTATGGTGTGCCGTGTCCATTCCGGACATCTTACCGGTGTACGGGCGCCTTTCGGCGGACACGGCCCGCGTACGATACCACCGGCAGGAGGTTTTGCCATGAACAAAAAACGTATCCGCCAGATGGACCTGGCCCTGCGCCGCCGCCTTTCCGACCGTCCCGCCGCGGACTATTTTGCCCCCGGGGACGCCCTGCTCCGCACCCTCGAGACCGAGGGCTATATGCAGCGCTTCACCGGGCTGTTCAACGGCACGCGCCTCCGCTGCGCCGACGTGCTGGCCCTCTGCCGCCCGGAGCTGGAGACGCTGTGCCCCGGCGAACCGTCCGAGGGCTGGCTGGCCTATGCCTACGACTATGCCCGCCGCCTGCTCTACCCGGAAAAGACCGATGCGGAGCCCTTCGCCCCCGGTGCGGTGTTCCTGCTGTCGGTGCTGCAGGTGCTGTTCGCCGCCGAGGCGGAGCTGCTGCCCCACGACCCGGCCTGGACCTTCGATTTCCTGACCGATGATGAGCTGGCCGGCAGTCCCTGTGCCCCGTCCTATCAGCGCTTCCTGCGCCTGTGGAGGCGGGAGTTCGTCTATGAGCTGATGCGTTTGGGCCTGGAGGTCACGCCCTACCGCACCCTTGAGCATATCGCCGGTGTCCACCACCTCGCCGTCACCGCCGCCCGCGCCCTGCGGAAAAGCGGCGTGGCCGTGGACGTGGCCCTGGTCTCCGGCGCCGCCGCCGGCCACGATCTGGGCAAGTTCGGCTGCCGCCCCGGCGAGCGCGTGCCCTACCTGCACTATTTCTACACCGACCAGTGGTTCCGCCGCCGCCGGATGACCGATATCGGCCACGTGGCCGCCAACCACTCCGTCTGGGACCTGGAGCCCGACTACCTCTCCGTGGAGGCGCTGCTGCTGATCTACGCCGACTTCCGCGTCAAGCAGCTCCACGATGCGCAGGGCCGGGAGATCACACGTATCTCCACCCTGGCTCAGGCCTTTCAGGTGATCCTGGATAAGCTGGATGACGTGGACGGCGAGAAGCAGAAGCGCTATACCCGGGTCTACGCCCGGCTGGAGGACTTCGAGCAGTTCATGGTCAGCCGCGGCGTGGATGTCACCATGTCCGGCGGCGATACGCCCCCGCTGCCGGAGAAGCACACCGCCCTTATGACCGACGACGAGGCCCTCCGCGCCCTGACGCTCCGCTGCGTGGGCCACAATATGGAGCTGATGCATCGCCTCACCGATCAGCGCAGCTTCGCCCGTCTGCTGGAGGAGGCCCGCGGCGAGACGGATTGGCGCCGTCTCCGCGCTTATCTGGCGGTGATGGAGTCCTACTCCCTCTATCTGCATATCCCACAGAAGGTCCAGACCCTGACGTTCCTCTACGAGCTGCTGATGCACCGCGAGGGCGATATCCGCCGTCAGGCGGCGGCGCTGCTGGGCGAGATCATCGCTGGTTTCCACGCCGGCTACGCCAAGGAGCGCCCCGCCGACATCCGCCCGGGCCCCCGGGCCATCACCGACGTGGACCAGTGGAGGCTCTATCTGGACAAGATACTGTATCCCGACCATAAGCTCATGCCCCAGCACCGCCGCTGGATCGGCTATACCCTGAAATTCGCTGTCGGCTCCCTGCTGAGCCACTGCCCCGGCCGGGAGGAGCGCTTCCTGACCCCGGTGTTCGCCTACTACCGCAGGCCGGAGGATCTGGACGACTACACCGCCTTCCAGCTGCTGGATACCGCCGCCGCCCTGCCGGATACGGCCTATACGGCCAGCCGCGCCCGGCAGATGACGGACTTTGCCGCCGCCCTGTCCCTGCGTAAGGACCTGACCATCCGCATGGCCGCCGTGCTGTTGCTGGACCGTCTCGCCCGCCTGTACCCGGAGGACGGCCGCGCGCTGGAGGCCGTGACCGCCGTCCCCGACGGCGACAGCGGCACCCTGCGCTATCTCAAGCAGGATGTGCTCTCTCAGGGCGCGCCCCTTCTTCTGCCGGAGGACGTGGTCTCCGAGATCTTCCTGGACAACCTGAAGACCGCCACGCCGTGGATCACCAAGCAGGGCAACCTGCGCCTGCTGACGGACTTTGCCCGCAGCGGCAAAAGCCCCGCCCTCCATATCGCCACCCACCTGTCCAATCTCATCAAGGTCAGCGACCGCGTCACCGTCCGCCACAGCGCCGGCAACGCCCTGCTGGCCCTGGCGCCCCGCCTGACGGCCGACCAGCGCAACGAGGTGGCGGTGGAGCTGTGCCGCGGCCTGGAGCTGGGCCAGC
>ERZ1673700.1087-NODE-1087-length-29524-cov-8.752995_pt1 | contig 29524 bp, 30 predicted proteins | sample MGYA00580230_ERZ1673700 | MGnify/ENA primary metagenome ERZ1673700 (study PRJEB41218, sample SAMN15661782) | gut metagenome | host: Homo sapiens | place: Canada: London | collected 2015-08-20/2019-03-30 | study: EMG produced TPA metagenomics assembly of...
GGAAGCCGCGCTGTTAAATCCGGATGAACTGCCCGGCCAGATGATTTTTGATGGAATGGAGGCGTCCGCGCTATGACAGGGCAGGAAATCGTGAAGGCGCTGCGGTGCTGCGCGAAGGGGCTTGGACACGACGACGCATGCGAAAACTGCAAGGTCGGAGAAATCCAAGATCGGCGGGAATACATCGAGTTTGCGGCTGCTAACGTGATCGAGCGCCTGACCGCCGAGAACGCGGCGCTGCGGGAGAAGGAGCCGCAGTGGATCAGCGTGGAGGGACGGAGGCCGGAGCCGGGGAAACGCGTCCTTGCTACGGACGGCGTATTTGTCGGCGAGGCGTACCGCACAAGCGCGGATACATGGAGAAGATATGACGGAATAGCCATGCGGGACTGCCTTGGCAGTATAGTCACCCACTGGATGCCGCTGCCGGAAGCGCCGGAGGAAGGAGGCAAGGCATGAGTAAAGCTGTTTTGATCAGCATTCGCCCGGAGTGGTGCGAGAAGATCATGGAAGGGCGGAAGACTATCGAGGTGCGCAAGACTCGACCGAAGACGGATACGCCGTTTAAGTGCTACATCTACTGCACGCAGAGCGCTGATATGCTTTGGATTTTGAGGGAAAGGGAACGGTCTCTCTGCCCTGATAAAATAGCGGATGTTTTCAAGGCTGCTAAATGCGGCGGAGCATATCGGGGGAATGGCAAGGTCATCGGGGAATTTCTGTGCGATGAGATCATCAACATTAACGGCGCAGGAAGGATCCCGTCGGATGCTGCGCGGCCAACCTGCCTAGAGCCTGCGGAGCTGCACCAGTATCTCGGAGCTGCCACCGGCTTCGGCTGGCACATATCCAACCTCAAGATTTACGATACCCCGCGCGAACTGCGGGAATTTTACGCTGTGCCAAATGAGGTAGAGGTAGCGCTCAAGGCAAAACCCAAGCCGGTCACCCGCCCGCCGCAGAGCTGGCGGTATGTGGAGGAAGAGCTATGGAATGACTGACTAAATGGAACGAATCATCGCATATTTCAAACCGTTGGAGAGGCCTAAAAGGCGAGAGGAGAATCAATGAAGCAATACTGCCGCTACTGCGTAAATGCTTATCTTCAAGGTGATGACATGATTTGGTGCGAGCCAAAAGACGAAATTCGAACTGACCGTCAGATAACGCGGATGAACCGTTGTCCACACTTCGAATTTTGCTCGATAGACGTTCTTAACCCAGAACGGGAGTACAGGCCGGCAGAAAAACGTAGGTCGGCGCAGACAAAGGAACCGGACATGGAGCAAACGACTATGTTTGGCGGATGGGAATAGGTGGAACGGAAATGAGTAAACCCAAATATATGAAAGGCGATTGCATTCGGTCGCTGGACGTTACGCCAATCAGCAGGCTCGTAGAGCTTGCCGAGGCCGACAAGGACGGCCGGTGCGTCGTGCTGCCGTGCAAGGTGGGAGAACGCTGGACAGATGAGGACGGTCGAGCAGTGCGAATAACCGCAGTAATCGTCAGCATAGAGCCATTTGGGACGAACATCAACATCTACTTTGATTATGAGGATGCAACGCCGGACGATGCGGGAAGCGACTGCATGGCAAATTGGGATTATTTCAGCCGCCACTATACCTGCATTGAGGTCGAGCGGGCGACGGAGGGCAGGCCATGACCAGAAAACGCGCAAGAAAGATCCTCATGTCCATCGGCACGAGCCGGAACCGTGCAAACTGGGGGCTGACGGCAAAGCCGCGCTGGAAGACAAACGCCGGTGTGGTAGAGGACACGCTGATAATCACCCTGTACGCGAAGCTGCTGCGGGCAAGAATGGAGGGCAAGAAGGATGGCTGAACTGAAACCGTGCCCGTTCTGCGGCGGTGAAGTTAGCATTGTTTTGTGCGATGACGAAGGGAATCTGCATGATGAGTCATATAGAGAACATCCCTATAGTGGGCTTGGATTTATGCTTCACCATGCTCACGAGGACAACCCGGAATGCCCGATTGCAAGCTATGAGTGCGATGGCGGGATTTTGGGTGGTGTGTATATTTACGACACGGAAGAACAAGCCGTTGAGGCATGGAACAGGAGGGTAAATGATGGCTAAGTTTATCTCAAAATCGCAGATGGAAGAGCTGGAAGATGCCTGCGCGTTTGGAATTGAGGGGGCGAATATACTGCTCAAGAAATACGCCGGAATCCAAGCCAGAGCATACACGGCTTACAGCTACTACGACGAAAATGACAATTTCCTCGCGAACAGCGATGAAGCGGACATTTACGGGTTGCTTGAAATGGCAGGCGTGGAGGTGCGGCATGGCGGGTGATTATATCAGCCGCGAAGCGGCGCTGAAAGACTTTGAGGCAAACAACGCAAGGAACCCGTACTGGACGCCTCCGCGGGTGAAAACGCTCCTGCTGCGCCAGCCCGCCGCCGACGTTGCGGAGGTGGTGCAGGGCAGTGGGAAGGTGAGGGCGACGGAGGAAGCGGAAACCACGCAGATCATTGGCGGATGCTGCACCGCCTGCGGTGCATTTATGGATTGCATCGAAGCGGCAGACTATAAGTTTTGCCCGTATTGCGCGAAACGGATAGTATGAAAGGCTTGCGGTTTGCTCGTGGGAGCGCGAAAGGAGGAAAGCTGATGCAGGATTGCTGCTTGACTTGCAAAAATCTGGAATACAGAAAGAACTACGTTTATCCGTACCGGTGCTTGCTGAATAAGGCAGAACGGTTCTCAGAGAATGAATGGCTTAGACGGGTAATGGAAGCCTATAAGTGCGACAAGTACGAGGAAGCAGATTTGGATGACTATTGTAGTCGGGGCGAGAAGAAGGGCGCGACGAATGAGCGGACTGCGGTTTGAATCAATGGCGGACATGCCGCCGAGGATGCGGGAGCTGTATGCCATGCAGCAGATCGACCTCTCAGGCGCTGCGGCGCCAGCTCCCCTTCGCAAGGGGAGCCGGGGGAATACGAAGTACCACAACGCGCCCGCCGAGCGGGCCGGGGTCCGGTTCGACAGCCAGAAGGAGGCGCGGCGGTATGACGAGCTGATGGTGATGCTCCGGGCTGGCATTATCTCCGATCTGCGCCTGCAACCGCAGTTCACCTTGCAGGAGAGCTACATCACCGAAACAGGCGAGCGCATCCGCGCAGTGCGGTACACGGCGGACTTTTCGTACAAATTCGGCGGCAAGCTTGTCGTCGAGGATGTGAAGTCCAAGCCGACGCGGACAAAGGAGTATCTGCGCAACCGGAAATTCATGCGCTCGAAATTCGGAATCGATATACAGGAGATTTAAAAATGCCGGAAGAAAAAAACGAATGCCGGACGGGAATGCCGTGCGGCCTGCCGAAAAGCGGGAACGCCTGCATGAACCGCACGACGGCCTGCTGCCTGAAATGCGGCTGGAATCCAGATGAGCAGGTGCGGCGCAGGGCGCTGCCGCTCAAAAAGAGCGAGGACGGCCTGCTGCACAAGGATATCAGCACCAAGGAATAGGCAATCAGCCGGGGAACCATATTTTATCGGACTTATGCCGCAGCCGCTCCGCCATGAGACGGCTGCGGGAGGAACCCCCGGCTTTGCACCCGGCGCACGGCAAGCTCCCTCAAGCCCGTGCGCCGGGGATAAAAAAGCGCGTGTGGAACGTGCGCGCAAACGGAACCCGTCAACGTTACCCCACACGGGGGTCTCGCATAGCCTCCGTGCATCGCTTGCCTCCTTTTTATAAGCCGCCTGACGGCAGTCAAGGGCGGCTCGCCCGGAAATGCGCAGCGTTTGTCAAGCGAGCGCGGCGCGCCGGTGCGCAGGCGGTGAAAGCCCGTCCTGCCTACGGGGGCCGGAATACCGGCCCCCAGACGAAGGAGTGTGAAACTATGGGCAAATCCAACAAGGTCGCGCTGGTCTGCCAGGTCTGCGGGGCCACATTTTACAAAGTGCCGAGCGCGATCACGATGGAGACAAGGTGCTGCTCGAAGGAGTGCCGCGGGAAAGTGCAGGCAGAAAGACTGGAGCAGCGCCGCCGGGAGCTTGCAAAGGAGCTGGAGGGCCTGCGCACCGAGAGTCCGGAAGGAGAAAAGCGCCTGCCGCACAGGCTCGTCCGAATCCGCATAACGGCCAAAGTCCCGGTATGGCCGGAATACCAGCCAAGGATCGGAGCCACATACCGGGAGGAGCGGTACCCAATGTTCAAAGCGCCGGGATATGTGATCGAGTCCGGCGGCAAAAGAATCAATATCCGCGCCGATGAGTGCGTGGAAGTATGAAAGGAGATCAAAATGGCAGAAATCATGGGAACTTTTGCGCACGACCTCGATAATTTTGTCGCGTACTACGAAAAGCTGAATTGGGATACCAGCTTCCGGGGCGAGGCATACCAGCCGCGCATCGTCATGGAGCAGTCCACGCCGCCGCTCTTCGAAGTGGGGGCGGACGGCGCAAAGACGCTGGTGCCAAATCCGACGATTCAGATTATTGGCCGCCCGGAGACTGAAGTTGTTACGACCGGCAAGCTGCAGATCGGCAAGAAGGATTTCACAAAGCTGTGCAACCGCGCCGCCGCTCTGCTGGAGCTGTTCCTGCATGGCTTTATGCAGGAGCGCAAGGAAATGGAGGCGGCGAATGCTGATTGAAATTCTGGAGCTTGCCGCCGCGCTGGAGTGGATCGTGCTGGGCGTGCTGGCATACCTCAAGGCGCGCAGCCTGAGCCGCAGACTGGATGCGCTGTGCGGCAAACTGCCAATCGGCCCGGGGCCAGCTCCTGCGGGCAAAAAGGGCCCGTGGGGGATCTGCCCGGAATGTGGGGCTGTCGGCTATTGCTACTGGGATAAAAAAACAGATACGTGCACGTGCATGGCGTGCGGGCACAAGGACAACGGCACTATCCGCTGAACGCATGGCCGGAATTTCCGGCCACGCTTTGAGCGGGCAGAAAAAACAAAGGAGGACTACAGCATGCAATGGGAACAGGGATGCTTATTCGATGATAATTTGGAATACGATGCGTTCACGGAGAAATTCAAACCAAAAAAGACAACGGACGACTGCTACACGCCACCGCTCGTTTATGATGCGATCAGGGATTGGGCGTGCAGTGAGTATGGGATCGATCCGGCCTGCATCGTGCGGCCGTTCTACCCGGGTGGGGACTATGAGCGTTTTGACTATCCGGACGGCTGCGTCGTGCTGGACAACCCGCCTTTTTCGATTCTTACAAAAATCTGCGAATTCTACATAGAAAGAGGGATTGCGTTCTTTCTTTTTGCGCCATCGCTCACGGCGTTCTCCGGCCGATCAACTGTGCTGAGGATGAACCATATCATTTGCGATGCAGACATCACGTATGAAAATGGCGCAGTCGTTCGCACGGCGTTTGTAACAAGTTTCGGAGGAAACATCGCGCAGAGCGCCCCATCACTCAGAAGGGCAGTCGAGCGGGCGATGCGGCAGATAAAGTCGGAGACGAAACGGGAGTTGCCGAAATATACATATCCGGACCATGTGCTGACGGCAGCCATGCTGCAGAAATATGCGCACTACGGTGTAGAGTTTGCGGTTAAGCGCGAGGACTGCACACAGATTGCGAAGCTGGACAGCCAGCGCCCGATGGGGAAAGCGATTTTCGGCGGAGGCCTACTGCTATCCGAGAAAGCCGCAGCAGAGAAAGCCGCAGCAGAGAAAGCCGCAGCAGAGAAAGCCGCAGCACATATATGGGAATTATCAGAGCGCGAACGGCAAATTGTCGCAAGCCTCGGAAAATAAGACAAGGCGGGAGAAATTATGGCAAAGAGACACAAGCGCCGCCTGTTTACAGGGGCGGTATGTACGCAGATCGTGTATACCGTGTCCGATGGCGCGGACAAGAAGACCAGCAAACCGCGAAAGCCGCGCTTCCAGACGCAGGCGGAGCGCGATGAATTCAACAGCAAGCAATCGCTGGATCGGCTCGTTGCGCTGATGAACGCCAATTTCTCGCCCACAAGCCTGTATTCCACGCTTACGCTGGATGCAGAGAATGAGGTACATACCGCAGAGGAAATGCGCAGGGTGCGCGACAATCTTGTGCGCCGCATGCAGTATCACTATCCGGAGGCCAAAATCGTTGCTTTCTACGGAAGAGGAAAAACAACCAATCGCTTCCATCTGCACCTGGTAACAGAGGGAATCCCGGAAGAAGCCATCGGCGGGCTTTGGGGGCTCGGCAGCGTGATCGAGGTTCGGCACCTGCGAAAGCACAACTATTATATAGATGAGCAGGGAAACAAGGCCGACCACGGCCAGGACTACACAGCACTTGCCAGTTACCTGCATGCGCACTGGAGAAAAGAATTCGGCGGCCACCGGTACAAGGCGACGCGAAATTGTATCCGCCCAGAGCCGGAACCTGCGACCGAGGCCGTGCGCGAGTACAGCCCAAAGCATCCGCCCGTCGCCCCGCGCGGTTATGTCCTCGTCGAGGCCCGGACGACGAAGTACGGGTATCAATATTATAAGTATGTAGTCGATCCAAGATCAGAGCACAAGCGGAACGGGAGCCGCTTAAATTAAGCCTTGTATATGCGTAAGGTTTTAAGACGAAAGGGTGATAGGGACGAGCGACTACTGGCACAGGGAGTATATCTGCCCATTTTGGCAGGCAGCCGGGAAAAAGACGATCCGCTGCGAGGGAGAATGCGTGCTCGCATTTCCTGAGCGGCGGGAGACGTCAGACTACATCACGCGATACTGCGCCAGCTTTGACTACGTGCGGTGCAGCATCGCGGCGGCGAAGCTCCGATACTACGAAAGAACAGAATGAGAGCCGAAGCGCATGCGGAACGCCGTATGCGCTCATTCTGCGTGCGTGGGGTGAAAAGATTGTCCGGATACGCTATGCTGGAAAACAGAAGGGAGGCGTGAGCCATGGCGAGGAAACCGAAGTATGAATCCGTGGAGCAGATCGAAAGGCTGATCGAGGCGTATTTTGAGAGCTGCAAGGGAGAGATCCTGCGGGATAAGGACGGGGACATCGTTTTCAACCAGAAAGACGGGACACCGGTCTGGGTGAACCGGAAGCCGCCGACGATCCCGGGGCTTGCGCTGGCGCTGGGATTTTCCAGCAGGCAAAGTCTGTACAACTACAAGGCCAGGAAAGAATTTATGGACACGATTTCGCGCGCGCAGACGCGCGTGGAACAATATACGGCCGAAAGACTGTTCGACCGGGATTCTCAGCGTGGGGCACAGTTCGCGCTGGAGTATGGGTTCCGCTACAGACGGGATGCGGAGGGCGAAAAAAAGGATGAAAGCCAGAGGATCACGATGGAGGCGGAGGCGGAGGCTTACGCGGGATGAAAAAGCGCTGCTTCGGGGAACCGAACGAAAAGCAAAAGCTGTTTCTGCTGGATCATCACCGGCATGTGGCCTATGGCGGTGCGCGCGGCGGAGGGAAAAGCTGGGCTGTGCGGACGAAGGCAAAGCTGCTGGCACTGCACTTCGCAGGGATCAAGGTTCTGATCGTCAGGCGCGCGATGCCTGAGCTCCGGAACAACCACATCGAGCCGCTGAAAAAAGAGCTGGCGGGGATCGCGAAGTACAACACCACCGACAAGACCTTCCGGTTCCCAAACGGATCGACGATCACGTTCGGTTACTGCGACAACGCGGGAGATCTGGGGCAATACCAGGGCGCGGAATACGACGTGCTGTTCATTGACGAGGCCGGGCAGATGCAAAAGGAGTGGATCGACCAGATCAACGCCTGCGTGCGCGGCACGAATCCGTTTCCAAAGCGGACGTACTACACGCTGAACCCGGGTGGCCCGGCACATGCGTATTTCAAGCGCCTGTTCATTGACCGCAGATTTGAGGACAAAGAGAAGCCGGAAAACTACAGCTTCATTCAGGCGCTGGTGCAGGACAACAAAGTCCTGATGCAGATCCAGCCGGAGTATATCGAGCAGCTCGAAACACTGCCGCCAAAGCTGCGCGAGGCATGGCTGTATGGCAGGTGGGACGTCTACGAAGGGCAATTCTTTGAGGACTTCCGGGACGATCCGGAACACTACAAAGACCGGCGCTGGACGCATGTCATTGAGCCGTTTGAGATCCCGGACGGGTGGACGATCTGCAGGAGCTATGACTTTGGCTACGGCAAGCCGTTTTCCTGTGCGTGGTGGGCGGTCGACTATGACGGCGTGATCTATCGCATCCTGGAGCTTTACGGATGCACGAAGACACCGAACGAGGGCGTCAAGTGGAACCCGGACAAGCAGTTTGCGGAGATCAGCAGGATCGAGCGGACGCATGCGTGGCTCAAAGGGAAGAACATCATCGGCGTCGCCGACCCGGCGTGCTGGGCGGCGGATCGCGGAGAGAGCATCATGCAGACCGCAGCGAAATACGGTGTATATTTTTCACCGGGAGACAACGAGCGCATTGCGGGGTGGATGCAGTGCCACTACCGGCTACAGTTTGACCCGGATGGATACCCGAATATGTATGTATTTGCAGGGTGCAAAGCGTTTATCCGGACGATCCCGATGCTCATGTATGACGAGCACAAGGTGGAGGATCTGGATACGAAAATGGAGGATCACTGCGCGGACGAATGGCGGTATATGTGCATGTCGCGGCCAATCAAGCCGACGGTACCGGCAGAAGCACCGCCGGTTCTGTTTGATCCCCTGGACATGATGAAAAGGAGGTAAGGCCATGCTGGCACCACAACTGACGGAGACTGAGAAGCAGACCATGATGACGGAGGTCTTTCTCGGATACAACCACAACCTCGAGCTGGCGGACGGGGAGTTTTACGACATGGAGAATCTGTCGGCGGATGATTATCCACTGCTCGCGCCGCGGCCAAGGCGGGGGACGGCGCAGGCAATCGAGGGGGTGCAGGGCATTCTGGCGAAGGATGCGCTGTGCTGGGTGCAGAACCAAGTGCTTTATATCAACGGCGCTTCGATGGAGGCGTATATGCCGTCCGTGTCGATCTCGGCGGGGGAAAAGCAGCTCATTTCCATGGGCGCGTATCTGTGCATCTTCCCGGACGGGATCTACTTCAACACCGAGAAGTACTCGGACAACGGGTACATGGGGCAGGAGAATGTGGTCGACGCATCGAGCACGAACGTGGAAATTTCTCTTTGCCTCGTCGACGGGACGGCGCTGACGGTCAGCTACACGCAGGCCAGCCAGCCGGAGAGTCCGTCGAACGGGCAGTACTGGCTCGACACGTCCGGCAAGCTCCACACGCTCAAGCAGTGGGCGGAGGCGACGAGCCAGTGGGTATCCGTGCCGACGGTGTATCTGAAGCTTTCTGCCAATGGCATCGGTCGAGGTTTCAAGCAGTATGACGGCATTCAGCTTTCGGGCCTCAGCGGAAACGAGCAGGTCGAAAAGCTCAACGGCAGCCAGATCCTGTACGACGTGGGCGAGAGTTACCTCGTGATCGTGGGCCTCGTCGACGAGACGACGAAGGTGACGAGCGGGACCGTGAAGACGGCGCGGAAGGTCCCAAGCATGGACTTCATCACCGAGAGCGGGAACCGGCTGTGGGGATGCAAGTACGGCGTGGCGGACGGCGAGACCGTCAATGAGATCTACTGCTGCAAGCTGGGCGATTTTAAGAACTGGGAGTGCTACCAGGGCGTGTCGACGGATTCGTGGCGCGCGAGCTGCGGCACGGACGGAAAGTGGACCGGCGCGGCGACGCTGGCCGACAGTCCGATTTTCTTCAAGGAAGACTGCTTCCATCGGGTGTATCCGTCGGCGACGGGGGCGCATCAGGTGGTCGTGCAGAAGTGCGCGGGCGTGCAGAATGGGTCTGCCAAGAGCCTCGTCGTGGTGGACGACCGGCTGTATTACAAATCGCGGATGGGCGTTTGCGTGTACGACGGGAGTCTGCCGCAGGAGATCGGCAGCTGCTTCGGGACGAAGCTCTACTACAATGCCGTGGCCGGCGGCGCAAGAGGAAAGTACTTCATCAGCATGGAGGATGAAGGTCATAACTGGTCGCTGTTCGTCTACGACACGAGAAAAGGCCTGTGGCACCGGGAGGACGTGACGCACGCGGAAGCTTTTGCCCGGGTGGACGATGAGCTGTATTTCCTTGAGGATGGAACGCTCAGGACCGTGTACGGCAGCGTCGGGACGCTGGAAGGCCCAGTAGGCTGGATGGCGGAAACGGGGATCATGACGTATGGGCTGGTCGGGAAAAAGTATGTGTCCCGGATCAACCTGCGGATGCAGCTGCCGAAGGGCTCAAGCGTCGACTTCTGGGTGCAGTATGATTCCGACGGCGTGTGGCGGCACTGTGGGCACATTGAAGGCCGGGGGCTGCGGACGTTCCTGCTGCCGATCCGGCCCGCGCGGTGCGACCATCTGAAGTTCCGGCTGACAGGGAAGGGCGAGATGAAGCTGTTCAGTCTGGCGCGAGTCCTGGAGGCAGGAAGCGATGCGTAAGACGGGAGGTGCAACATGGGTAGTCTGACACTTGCATACCCGTCCATCGCGGGGAAGACGACGCAGGAGCAGCTGGAGAGCATGCGGCGGTATCTGTGCAGCGTGACGGAGCAGCTGAACCTCGCCGACTGGTCGGCAAAGGCGACGCTGACGGAAATCTCACAGGCCATCGACGCGGACAGCCTCTCCGAGGCGGAGAAGAAAACGACGCTCTCCGGCTATGGAGCGCTGAAAGCGCTCATCATCAAGACGGCGGACTTCGCCGCGGCGAACTCGGAGACGTGGTCGACGAAGCTGTCCGGCAGCTATGTGGCCATCTCGGACTTCGGAAAGTATCTCGAAAAGACGCAGCTGACGATCGAGGGCAATTCCGTCGGCATCAAACAGCTGTATGACTACACGGCGGGCGTCAACAACCAGTTTTCCATCAATTCGAAGCAGTATATCAAGACGGGGCTGCTCTACTACAAGGACGCTGCGCCGGTGTACGGCGTGGGCGTGGGGAACATCGAGACGACGGTGACGGACGGCGGCGAACGGGTCATCGACCAGACGAAGAACGAGCTGGTGACGGTGACGCCGAGCCGGGTGAGTTTCTGGCAGGACGGGCAGGAGGTCGCGTATTTAAGCGACAAGAAGCTGCATTTCCCATCCGGGACGCTGGAGGCGGCGGGGGCGGTGCTGTCGGGGAAGATCACGGCGGCAGCCGACTCGACCTTCGGGCCGTGGACGATCTCGGAAAGCAGCATTTTCCGCACGGCCAATGAATTTGGAGGCAGCGCAAGCATGTACTTCGGCACGAGCGGGCTTTCCATCAAGGACAAATTCAAAGTCGACGCGAACGGCAAGCTGACGTGCACGGCGGCTGAGATCGGCGGAACGATCAACGCAACGGATCTGAAGCTCGACGGTACGAGCATCCAGACGAAGCTCAAGCAGATCATGAATGAGATCGAGATCATTACTGAAGGGCTTGTGACTGTTGGGCTGGAGATCGCGGGCACGAATTTTTCCGATGGCAAGATCAGCACGGAGGCAGGCAGCCTGAACTTTACGGGCTCGTCGTCCGCGGATTACGCCGTGGAACTGTCCAGCCCTGCGGTGCGCATCAAGTCGACAGAGGGCTCTGTGTATCTGCAGAACAAGGATGAAAGCGCGTGGATCCAGCTGCTCGCAAGCGGGAAGATCATTTTCCATGCAGCGTCCATCGAGGGGATCAGCACCGCAACGCCGGTGTTTGGGTGAGGATATGGCGACGTATACGGAAAAATGCTATACCGACAATGGTGGAACGCTGATGGCGACGTTGACCGAAGAAATTGAGGGGACAGAAATTGCGGTCACAGATACGCTGGCCTACAAAACATATGGGAAGGCATATGTTTTTATGATATGCAGAGGCGCGGGGCAGATGGATCGCTGGATCAAGGGCGAAAGCATCAATTTAAACCGGATACAACAAGGCGGATCCGTGATAAGATTTTACTTTGTCCGTCGCGTTCAAGTTTCAGATTTTGCGTGGACAGACAATGATGATGAAAAAATCAAGGCTGGGCAGCATGTGTCGAATCTGACCGCAGCTGCGATGAATGACTTGTATCAAAAGCTGATCGCTATGGGCGAGCTGACATTAGTGCGGACTGATACTGTTCCTACAATTGTGCCTGGGGATACTATAACGGCAAGCATTGTCAGCCAGGCGTTTAATGGGATAGGGGGAGGGCTGCGATATGTTGATGAAGATGCGAGGCAAGCAATGTATGATGGGGTTAAGCCTGACAGCATCCAAAAAGGAGCCCCGATTTATGCACGGATACTGCTGAACATGAAGGCCGGAGTAAACAAGCTGATTCAGGCAATGCGGCCATAGCGGCGGAAGGAGATTGAAATGAACATCACAAAGGCAATCGTGCAGCTGCGTGGGCAGCTGGTAAGGGACATCAACCGGGCGGGGCTGCCGCCGGTCGTGGTGGGGCTTGTGCTGGACGGGATCCGGCATGAGGTCGAGCTGCTGACGGCAGCAGACATGCGGAAGGAGGACACAGAGGATGCAGGAAGAGCAGATGCAGCTGAGAATGCAGAATGAGCAGGCGAGCGGGCTGATGGCGCGAAAGGCCATCGGCGAAGAGCAGGCCAGAAAGGCCATGGACACGCTGCAGAAATACCGGCAGGGCAAGAGTGCGCTGGAGGCGCGGGTCATTGCGTCGGAGGACTGGTGGCGCATGCGAAGCTGGCAGCGGATCCAGAAGGGAAACCCGGAGGATGACAAGTGGACGTCGGCGTGGCTCTTCAACGTCATCATGGGCAAGCACGCGGACGCGATCGCGGCCTATCCGGCCCCGGCCATCCGCCCGCGGGAACCGGACGACCGGGAGGAGGCGGCGAAGCTTTCCTCGGTGCTGCCGGTCATTCTGGAGCAGAACGACTTCGAAGAGGTCTATTCGGACAGCCAGTGGACGAAACTCAAGCAGGGGACGCTCATCTGGCATGTGAAATGGGATTCTTCGAAGCTGAACGGACTCGGGGATATCTCGGTGCAGCCGGTGGATATCCTGTCTTTCTTCTGGGAGCCGGGCGTCCGGGATCTGCAGAAGTCGAAGAACATCTTCCTGACGGAGATGGTGGACAACGATCTGCTGGTCGCGAAGTACCCGGAGCTGCAGGGAAAGCTCAACTCCAATCCGCAGATCCAGCAGAAGTACAACACGGACGACGTCATCAGCTTTGACGGGAAATCCATGGTGGTAGACTGGTATTACAAGAAATATCAGAACGGCCGGCAGGTGCTGCACTTCGCGAAGCTGGTGGGCGATACGGTTTTGCAGTCGACGGAGAACGATACGGAACAGAAATATGTCACGCTGACGCTGCCGGACGGGAGCATTGTGCAGCAGCCGGCCGGGCGGCCCATGGCCGAGACGGGGCTGTATGACGACGGGGAATACCCGTTTGTGGTCGACGCGCTGTTTCCGGTGGAGGGCAGCATTGCCGGGTATGGGTATATCGACATCGGCAAGTCGACGCAGGAGCAGATCGACCGGATGAACCAGGCGATCGTGAAGAACGCGATCATGGCGACGACGCCTCGGTGGTTCAAGCGGTCGGACGGGTCGGTCAACGAGCAGGAGTTCGCGGACTGGACGAAGCCGTTCGTGCATGTGGACGGGAATCTGGGGCAGGACAGTCTGGTTCCAATCCAGGTGAACATGCTCAGCAGCAATTACATTGCGATCTTGCAGAACAAAATTGAAGAGCTCAAGTGGACGACGGGAAACACGGATGTCAACAACGGCGCGACAAACTCGGGCGTGACGGCAGCCTCGGCCATTGCGGCCTTGCAGGAGGCATCCGGCAGGAGCAGCAAGGATTCCACGAAGTCGGCATACCGGGCGTATGCGCGGATGATCCGGATGGTCATTGAGCGCATCCGGCAGTTCTACGATCTGCCGCGGCAGTTCCGGATCGTCGGGCAGCGCGGGGCAGAGCAGTTCGTACAGTACAGCAATCGGGGATTGCAGCCGCAGACGCTCTACGGCGCGAACGGGCAGCCGGATGGGCTGCGGAAGCCGGTCTTCGACATTGAGGTTTCGGCGCAGAAGGCAAGCGAGTACACGTCCATGGCGCAGAACGAGCTGGCACTGCAGTTCTTCCAGCTGGGATTCTTCAACCCGCAGATGGTCGACCAGGCGCTATCTACACTGGACATGATGGACTTCGACGGGAAAGACTCGATCATCCAGAAAATCCAGGAGAACGCGGATCTGCAGCAGCGGCTGGTCGAGTGGCAGCAGCTGGCGCTGGCGTTGGCAGACCGGTACGATCCGGTCATGGGTGAGGGGCTGGCGCAGCAGATCCTGCAGGAGGGCGGACAGGCCGTCCCGCAGGCGAGCGCCGCGGCAGCGGAGAAGCCGGAGATCAACACCGGCGAGGCGCAGGAGCCGAAGATCGTGGAGAATGCGCGCAAAAAGTCGGAAGAAAGCACGCAGCCGGGATAAGAACCGACGATTGCGGCGGCACGTTCTGGCGGGATTATTTCTGCCGCGGCGTGGGGTGAAGTTGGGAAAAGTTTGTGCTACGATGATTTTAGAATAAACGCCAGAAAGGAATTTACAGCATGGAAGGCGAATTCACGGGCGCAGGCGCTCAGACTACGGGCGCAGCTGACGTCGCCGGTCAGCAGAGCGGGCAGGAGGCAGTTGCACAGGCGCAGGTGCAGCAGCAGCCGGCCAACGTCCCCGACGCTCAGGGACAGGGTACACAGGAAGAAACGTTCGACAGTCTGATCCGGGGGCGCTACAAGCAGGACTTTGATTCTGCGGTGCAGAAGGTCGTAAAGCAGCGCGTGCGCGGGCTGAACCAGTACAAGGGGCAGGCCGAGGCGATGGCGCCGATCATTGACCAGCTGGGAGCGCTCTACGGGATCGACACGTCGGATCCGCGGAAGACGGACTTCGCGGCACTGGCACAGCGCTTTTCCGCTGACGAGCGGCTTTACAGCGCGGAGGCCATGGAGAAGGGCACGACGACGGACGCGCTCAAAAAGGAGTACGCCGGCAGGGCCGAGAATACGGCCATGCGGCGGCAGCTGCAGGAGTACCAGATGCGAGAAGCCTTCACCGGGATCCAGGCAGACTTTGCCCGGGATGTGACGGCGCGGTACGGCGCGGACTTTGAGACCGAGATGCAGAACCCGGATTTTGCGCGGCTCATGGGCGCGGGCGTGCCGCCGAAGACGGCCTATGAGGTCATCCACCAGCAGGAGATCGCACAGGCACAGGCGCAGCTGGTGGCGAACCAGGCGCGGGAGAACGTCATGCGGACCATCCAGGCGCAGGGCGCGCGGCCGCAGGAGATCGGATCCGGCGCTGCGGGCGGAGAGAACGTCCCGATGAAAACACACTGGTCACGCGCGGAGGTAGAGGACATGCGCCGCCGCGCGGCAAGAGGGGAACGAGTGATCCCCTGAGAAAGGAGATAGGAAACCATGTTACCAATTGGATTTCAGTTTTTTGCTGACGCCGGTACGCTCGTCAACGCGACCGGAAACTACGTAAACGCAGGCACCGGTCAGACGACCGCATTCAGCGGCAACGACACGCTCGCGCCGACCATGAAGACGTTCTACGACACGCAGCTGCTCGAAAACGCACGGCCGAACCTCGTGCATGCGCAGCTGGCAGGCCGTCAGGCGCTGCCGCGCAACCACGGCAAGACCGTCGAGTGGCGCAAGTGGAACACGCTGAAGGACGCGGAGGAGCTGACCGAAGGCGTCATCCCGACCGGCCAGAAGATGGGCCAGACCAGCACGACCGGCGCGATCAAGCAGATCGGCCTGTACGTGACGGTCTCGGATCAGCTGGAGCTGCATGCGCTGGACAACGTCATCCTGGGTGCGACCGAAGAACTCGGCGCTTCCGCCGGTACGTCCATCGACAAGCGCGTGCGCGACGCGGGCGTGGCAGGCTCGAACGTGCAGTACTGCGACAAGATCGGCACGGGCGGCGCGCATACGGCAGTCACCAGCCGTGCGGGCCTCGACCTGACGGCGAAGCTAACGCCGGACGAGGTCAACAAGGCCGTAACGACGCTGAAGAAAATGAAGGCTCCGAAGATCGACGGCAAGTATGTCGCGATCATCCATCCGTCGGTCGCATACGACCTGCGGTCCTCGGACGCATGGGTCGAGGCGCACAAGTATGCAGACGTCACGCCGCTGTTCTCGGGTGAGATCGGCGAGCTGCACGGCGTCCGGTTTGTCGAGACGACGGAGGCGAAGATCTTCAACAACTCGACCTGCCCGGTCAAGACTGCAGCGTCTGGCGGAGGAACGACGGTCTACTACAGCGTGTACGCGACGCTGTTCCTCGGCAAGGACGCATACAAGATGATCGACCCGGAGGGCGGCAATCTTGAGATGATCGTCAAGGGCAAGGACGAGATCGGCGGCCCGCTGAACCAGTTCTCGACCGTCGGCTACAAGGCCGAGATGGCGGCGAAGCTGCTGTACGAGGACCGCATGGTCCGCGTGGAGAGCTGCAGCGCATACTCCGGTACGGACGAAGCCAACTGAGAAAGGAGCACATACAATGGCAACTGAGAAGACCGCTGCGGCGGCTGCACAGGCAAACCCAGAAGACGTGTGGGACGTCATGAAGACGATCTATCTGCCCCGCGGGCAGGAGAACGAGGAGCAGAGCCGCTTTGTGGCGGTAAACGGACGGACGTTCATGGTGCCGAAGGGCAAGGACGTGCAGGTCCCGCTGCCGGTGTATGAGGTTCTGATGAACGCGCGGATGGCGGAGGAAGAAGCCTTCCGCCGCGCGCAGGCGGACAACTGACAAGTGAATGCCCATGACGGCATGAAGCAGAGGAAGGGGCAGAAATGCCCCTTCTTTTGGTAAGGAGGGGACTATGAAAATCAGAGAAGCAATCGAGACGGTCGACCGGTTACTGCAGAACCAGTACGAGACACCGGATAAGGTCCGGTGGCTGTCGGAGCTGGACGGGATCGTGTACCGGGATATCATCTGTACACACGAGCACGAGAAGGAACCGGAGCCGTTCACGGGCTATGGGGAGGACGTGGATCTGGAAACGGAGCTGCTGATCCCGTGGCCGTATGATGAAATTTACCGATGGTATCTGGGGATGAAGATCTGCGACGCCAACGGGGAGACGACGAAGTATGCAAACGAGGCGGCGAAATACAACAGCTACTATCAGGGGTATTTCAACGCCTACAACCAGGCGTACATGCCGAAGCAGTACGCGACACACTTCAAGCTTTAAGGCGGTGAGACTATGAGCGTATATCGAGTAGAGTCGGGCGGCAGGGCCCCGGCGGGGCTTTCAGCCGGCGACGAGGTTGTGACCGGGGGCGGCACGTACCGCATTACGGGCGTGAACGCGGACGGAAGCTATCAGTCGCAGCTGGTGAACAAGAACCAGACGACGAGGAACTACGGCGGCAACTATCAGACCAGGAACAGCCCTTACACCATGTCCGGCGTGTCGGACTACACGAGAAGCAAGCTGAACGGGCTGGAGAGCGGGTACACGCCGTCGGGCAGCGTACAGGCGGCGCAGGCGTATCTGGAGCAGGTCAAGGCCAGCAAGCCGGGCGCGTATCAATCGCGCTGGGACGATGAGCTGACAAGCCTGTATGACCAGATCCGGAACCGGAAGAAATTCAGCTATGATATGGGGACGGATCCTCTGTACCAGCAGTACCGGGAGCAGTATCAGCGTCTCGGGCGGCTTGCCATGCAGGACACGATGGGGCAGGCGGCGGTACTCACGGGCGGCTACGGATCGACCTACGGCGAGCAGGTGGGCCAGCAGGCGTACAATGCGTATCTGCAGAACCTCAACGACATCGTGCCGCAGCTGCAGCAGCAGGCATATCAGCGGTATCAGGATGAGGGGACGGACCTTTATAACCAGTACAGCCTCGTGAAGGGCCGGGACGACACGGACTATGGCCGGTACCGGGATACGGTGAGCGATTATTATTCGGATCTTTCGGATGCGCGGAGCGCGTACAACTCGGAGCGGTCGCTAGACCAGAGCCAGTGGGCGACGATGCTCGACTACTGGGCGCAGAAGGCAAACAACGAGAACGCGGCCTACCTGCAGGCGCTGGCGGCGGAGCAGGCGGCAGCGAAGAAATCCGGCGGCGGTGGCGGCGGAGGAAGCAGCTCTGCGGGGCTGAACCTCATCAACGGCTACGGGAACCGGGACGAAAATGTGTCCATGCTGGACGCAAGCTACAGGGGCGTGATGCAGACGATCTCGACGCTGCTGGCGCAGGGAAAGACGGAGCGGGCCTATGATGAAGCCGTGAACGCGCGAAGCCAGATGAGCAAGCAGCAGTGGAACAACCTCGCAAATCTGATCTGGGAGCGCACGGGGCAGAAGATCGACAGCGGCGTCAGCTATAAGCAGGCGAAGGTCTCAAAGAGCAGAAAATAAGGAGGGCGGAATGAGCCTTATTTCGAAGAAGAAGTTTATGAATGGCGTCGAGAAGAACCAGTCGAAAGCGGCTGGTTCTTCCGGCGGTCTTATGAACCGGACGGATTTTGTAGCGGGTGTACAGAACGGGAACGAGGAAATGCGCAGACGGCAGGCGGCGTTTGAGGCGTATCGCGCTGCTGTGCAGCTTTATTCCAGAGATGGCGAGAGCGGGCAGAAAAAGGCGGAGAGTGCGGGGGCGGCAATCAGCGGGAAAATATCGCAGCAGGAATACAGCCGGTCTTCCGCGATGCAGACACAGTATGGCTCATACCAGAATTACCTGCGCGGCGTGGAGGCGGCGCAGGGGCGGCAGCTTGGGCTGATGGCACTGCGGCAGCAGAGCGCGGCGCTGGGAAACGCGTTCCGCCCGTCGATAAAGAGCCAGATGGACGATGTGAATGCGGCGGTCGAGCGGGCGCGGGCGATGAAGACCGTGGAGCGGGACCAGGTGCGCGGCATGCGGCGGACGTCGAAGCTGCTGGAGGGCGAGATCTACAATCGCGAGGTCGAGCAGGCGGACACGCATTTTTCCGGGACGGGTTTGTCTGAAAACGGAAAGAGCGTGACGCAGCTGCAGAACGAGATCGACGCGCTGCAGGAGCGCAAGGCGCAGGTCGACAGCCAGAGCGTGCTGGCCCGGGCACAGGAGGCAATCGGGAACCTGAGCGAGGAAGATCAGGATCTGCTCCGGCAGTACCGCGGGAAGGAACTGAACGGGTATCAGGTGCGGGCGTATGCAAAATACGACGCGAAGACGGCGCTGAACGAGAAGGGCTATGACGACGAGAAGCTGAAGCAGCTCGCGGAATGGCAGAAGGTGCTCGAAGACTATGAGAATGCGCAGAAGCTTGATGAGGCGGCACGACAGATCGGGCAGCAGACGCCGATCATGGGAACGCTTTTCTCGGCGGTGACAGCCCCGGCGAAGGCGCTGGGCAATCTGGAATCGCTGCGCGGCGTGCTGCCAAGCTGGGCGGGCGGCTATCAGAACGAGGATATGCCGACGAACGTTTACAGCCCGGCATACAATGCGACGCGGCTTTCCTCCGGGATCCGGGGGAGCGTGATGCAGGGGATGAACCCGACGGGGCAGTTTCTGTATCAGGCGGGCACGTCGGCACTGGACAGCGCGGTCAACATGGCGGTCTCGACGGGGCTCGTCGGCACGGTCGGCGGTGCGGCCGGGGCTGGCGCGAAGGACGCGATCGCGGAGACGATGAACTGGGTGATGGGCTCGCAGGTCGCGGCAGATTCGGTCTATGAGGGCATTCAGAACGGCAAGTCCAACGCGGACGCGCTGGTCGACGGTATTGTCGAGGGTGCGATCGAGGGCTTCACGGAAAAGTATTCTGTGGGCGATATCATCGAGAACATGTTGAGCGGGAAGGCCGTGTGGAGGAAGGCACTGCGGTCGTTCGCGTCGGAAGGCGCGGAAGAGATCGCGTCCAACTGGCTCAACCGCGCGTATGACGTGGTGGCGAAGCATGACCGGGGGGAGGTCATGACGGCCTACGCAAATTATATCGCAGAGGGCAGGACGCCGGCGCAGGCGCTGGCGGCGATGGTCGGAGACTTCGCAAAAGAAGACAGCCTTTCGTTCCTCGCGGGCGGCCTGTCCGGCCTTGCCATGTCCGGGACGTATGCGGGCGTGAACCGCGTGATTTTGGAGGCAAACGTCACGCAGACGGCCAGAGCTGTCATCGAGGCGGGCGAAGTGCAGGACGTCATAGACTATGGCATGGCGCAGGAAGAGGGCACGAAGGCGCACCAGCTGGCCGTGGAGCTGCAGCAGACCGTGGATGAAGGCGGCGAGGTGACGCAGAAGGCCGTGGAGGACACGCTGCGTGAGGTGGCGAAGGAGCAGCAGGCGGCCGTGGACGAAGGGCAGGAGCCGCGCGTGCCGGAGACGCTGACCCGGCTCGAACAGCTGCAGGAACAGGCCCGGCAGGAGCAGGCGCAGGCCGAGGCGGACGAGAAGACATTCCAGATCTACAAGAGCGCGGCAGAGACGGCGCAGGAGAACCAGAGGCTTGCGCAGCAGTACCAGCAGGAGCAGGAGCAGAATCGGGCACAGCAGAGCGTCCAGGCGGTGCAGCAGGCCCAGCAGGCGGCGCAGCAGCAGTATAACCAGGACAGCTTATTTGCGCCAATCCCGGGGACAGAGAACATGGGAGAGCTGGATCCGGCACAGTATGCCAAGCAGCAGACGGCGGGCGCGGAGCAGGAGCTGGACGAAGCAGCTGCGCAGCAGGAAGAACAGTATTTGCAGGAGCAGGCCCGGAGAGCAGGCTATGACGAGACGACGGCGGCGTATTTCCTGAACGGGAACACGACGGGAATGCCTACGGAGCAGTATGCGCAGAGCTTCGGACAGGTCTATGAGCAGGGCAGACTCGGCGCGAGTGAGCAGCGGGCGATGCGCTACGCCGAAGGAATGAATCAGGACGTGGCGGCAGCCGCATATCGAGCGGGCCTTGCCGCAGGGCAGAAAGGGGTAAACAATGGAGGTATCGAGGTTACTGATGAAGGACAAATCGGGCAAGCTGGTCAGCGTGCCGAAGGACAAGCTGGAGGCGTTCGCCAAAGCACAGCACAGCAGCAAAGAGCTGACGCCGGAAGAAAGAGAGCGGAGAGTGCGCGAAATCTCGCAAAAGCTTGGGATGAAGTAACGCTTTCGGAGCTCGGTTTCGGAGAGAACAACGCGCAAAAAGTGCGCGTCATGCCGAAGGGGCAGGAGGGAAGAAGCGAGGATATCCAGGCGGCGGCAAAGTTCTTCCGGTCGATGGGCGTACAGAATGCGCGGTTCTTCACCGGGCAGCTGGCGCAGGAGATCAATGGGGAGACGTTTTATGCGGACGCTGCCGTGACGGAGGACGGCTCCGTGTTCATCCGGGCGGACAGCGAGGAGTATTCTGCGTTCGAGCTGGCGAAGCACGAGGGATATCACCTGCTTGTCAAGCGCTGGCCGGAGATGGCGGCGAAGATCCAGAAGCGGCTGTTGGGCGAGGGCAAGATCACAAAGGAGATGATCGAGAGCTATGTGGACGCCTACGCCGGGATCTACGGTGACGACACGGACGCCTACGTCGAGGAGATCATCGCGGACACCTACGCCGGCATGAACCGCACGGACTACGGCACGAACAAGCTGCGCGCGGACGTGAAGATGGAGGTCGGCCAGTGGCAGAAAAAATCCGGCAGCGCGAGAGCGCCGCCGGTGAAGATGTCCGCTGCGAAGGATCAGACCACAAAAAACTATCAGGGCGTCAACCTTGCGGAAGACGGAAGCGTCTATACCTACGATTTCCTGACAACGCTTCCGGATATGGACATAACAATGCTGCCGGAGGTCGACGCGGTGCGCGGAGCCGACAACCGGGTCGATACGGCGAAAGTCGTACAAGAGGGTATGAAAAACGCCCGCGCCGTTGGAACAGAGCGAGACGGAAAGGTCTTTGTGCAGAACCGGTACACGGGAAAGCTGCTTAGAGTCGACACAAGCAGCGTGCGTCATGGACTGTACGGAGAAGCGAACCGCATTCTGACAAACGCAAGACTTGGTGCAGTAATCGGGGATATTGTAAAAAATGCGGTTCCGGTGAATGCACTTAAAAACGAGGCAAAGAATGTGGTCGGGACTTATGCGATGGCGGCATATGCAGAGGATACCGCAGGACGGCAATTCTCGGCAATCGTCACTGTTGAGCAAAGGACAGGCGCCGTTGCCGGAGTGGAAGTCTATGATGTCACGCACGCGGTGAGCGGAAGACAAAAAAGAAGCGAACGGGCTGGCACTAAGCCACAGGGAGTTCACCCTTCCACGAACGCTTCTTCTAAAATCACAATAGCAGATTTCCTGAAAATTGTCAATAGGGTTCATCAAAGCGTTCTGTCGCAGGACGTTATGGATCATTTCGGAGAGATGAAAGATCCGGGCGGGTATTATACCAACCGGGTGAAATTCTCTGCCAGCGCGCGGCAGGCGTCGGAGCGGGATAAACAGAACCTTGAGACCGTCTCTGCGATGCTGGACGATGGGAGCGGGCGCAGTGTGTTTAAGGACGCCGTTTTCCTGCGGAATCCGAGGCTCATGCAGAAACTGATTGATGAGCGGGAGAAGACGCAGACGGCAGCGTTCCGGGATTGGTTCGCAGACAGCAAGGCAACGAACACGACAGGCGAGCCACTGCTGGTGTTCCACGGTGCCGGAGCGAAATTTACAAAGTTTGATGTAGGCGGGAAACCGATCTGGCTGACTGCAAACATCAAGTACGCGGAAGAATACTCCACTGCGACGCGCAGCGTTGAGCGAATTCTGCCGGAGGCATCAATCTACGCAGGGAACGTCGATCGTATTATCCCGGCATATATTCGCGTGGAGAATCCGGCGGATGTTGGAAACACTGACGGCGGATACAGCGGGAATTATGTGGATCTTGCGAAGCGGCTACAGATCAGACCTAGCGAACTGCAAGCCGTATGGGAACAGGCGGGGAAGCCGGAGCTCATGTGGCAGGTGATCAATACGCCGGGGATGGTAGAGATGCTGAAACGGCATGGATACGACGGGATTCAGGCGGTTGAGAACGGCGTGAAGGCATGGGCTGTGTTTGATTCTGCGCAGGTGAAGTCCGCGGCTGCAAACAACGGAAGTTTCAGCCTAACGAACCCGGATATCCGGTATTCTTCGCAGGACGGGCGGTATCGGGATCTGATGGGGGAGAAGGCGGCGCAGTATGTGCGGCGGCTGGAAAGCCGGCTGGTAAACGAGCTGGCGGAAAATCTGAGCGTGCCGGGGCAGGCAAAGCGGGAGGTTTTGCAGCCGATGGCCGAAGAAGCACTGCGGACGTTCTTTACGGACGGGCAGCTTGACCGGGCGAAGCTGAACGATCTCTTTGAAACAGCCTACCAGGCGGGCATTGAAGAAGACACGCAGTACATCGAGCAATATGGAGACCTCAAGAAGTTCATCCGGGATCAAAAGCTTTCCATCTCCGAGACGGACCGGCAGGATATTGCGGACTACAATCTGTTCCGGAAGGCGGCAATGGGAACGCTGACGATCAGCAAGGACGGCTTGCCGGTGGACGTGGCGTATCAGCAGCTTCGGGAAATGGCGCCGGAGCTGTTTCCGGCGGACATTACCGCGCCGAGCGACCAGCTGATGAAGATCTACGACGTGGCGCGCGGCATTCAGAAGGTACAGAAGACGCTGGATGAATACTACGGGCCGCGGGCGGCGAGCTTCAAGAAGTGGCAGCAGGCGAACTTCACGGAATCTATTGACCGGCTGACGAGCGGGCTGCGCGTGGCACAGCGGTATCTGGACGCGCAGAACAAGGCCAAAGAAAAGCTTGCTATTCCGCAGACAGCGGAAGAAACAAAGCAGATGTGGGCGCAGCTGAAGGACGCAAGGCGAGTGGTCGAGAAAGCGCAAAGCAAGACGCTGCTGACGGAAGCCGACCAGAAGATCGTGAACCGGCTGCTGCGCGGGGAGACAAGCCCGGATTATGTGGCAGGGCTGGAAAACGGGCAGCAGATCCTGAAGGTCTACGAGGCAAAGGCTGACTATGATATGCTGGCGATGAAGCTCAAGGCATGGAACGCGCAGCGCAAGCAGGGGCTGCGGGACTTTGCCGAGCAGGCGCTGACGGAAGCCGAGGCCGTCAAGTGGGTCGACAAGACCATGGGGATCCGATATCAGCGTGAGACGATGGAGCGGAACATCCGGGATATTGCCAGGAAGGGCAAAGTCTCCGACGAGAAGGCAAACGAATTTATCAACAAGTATTTCTGGCCCGTGCATGAGAACGAGAGCAAGCGCAAGAATTATCTGGTCGAACAGCAGGACAGGATCCGGGCGCTGGGGCTCGACCGGCAAGTACGGAAGGGGAATCTCGTTTCCGAGAGCTACGCGGTGCAGTGGCTGGGCGAGGCGGAATTCAACCGGGACTATCTCAAGCAGCATCCGCGTGTCGAAAGGCGCGGGGGGATGACGTTTGACGAGTGGAACGCGGCGATTCAGGAATTCGAGAAGCAAAACCCGAATCTGGATCTCGGCAAGGTGCGGGCAGCCGTGAAGGTTTTTCACGAGGTCTACGACAAGCTGTTCCAGGATATGAATCGGGTGCGCATTGAGAACGGCTATGAGCCGGTCAATTATCTGCAGGGATATTTCCCACACTTCCAGGAGAACGAGGAAGGCGGCAGCATTCTGCAGAAGTTCGCAAGGGCGGCCGGGAACGAGGGCGATGTGTCGCCGCTGCCTGCGACGATCAACGGCCTCACGGCAAACTTCAAACCCGGCATCCGGTACATGGCGAACATCCAGAACCGACTCGGCTACGCGACGGCGTATGACGCGCTGCAGGGCTTTGACCGGTATATCGAGGTCGCGACGGACGTGATCTTCCACACGGCGGACATTCAGCGGCTGCGAGCGCTGGCGACGCAGATCCGGTACCGGGCGTCGGACGAGGGCCTGAAACAGCGGATCGACGCGATCATGATGAACCCGTTCCTCAACCCGGACGAAGCCAACGAGCAGGTGACGAACCTGACGAAGGAGGGATGGTATGGGCTTTCGAACTTTGTGGATGAGCTGGACGAATACACGAATCTGCTGGCGGGCAAGAAGTCGCGGCTCGACCGGGGCGTGGAAAAGCTCATGGGGCGGAAGTTCTACAACGTCATGAAGAAGTTTGAGTCCCGCGTGGGCGCGAACATGGTCGCGGCCAACGTGGGTTCGGCGCTCACAAACTTCATTCCGATCACGCAGGCATGGAGCCAGGTGTCGACGACAGACGTGCTGCGCGGCATGTGGGATACGCTGAAAAACTACAAGACCGCTGACGGGCTGGATTCTGCGTCGACGTTCATCAACAACCGAAGCGGCTACGGGCGGCTGGCCATGAGCACGATGGATAAAGTCTCCGCCGGTGCAGGCTGGATGATGGAATCCATCGACACGTTTACGACGGGGAGCGTCGTCCGTGCGCGGTATTACCAGAACCTGCGGCGGGGCATGAGCGAGATGAGCGCGATGCAGGAGGCAGATCAGTTTGCCTCCGGCGTGATGGCAGACCGCAGCAAAGGCTCGACGCCGACGCTGTACTCTGCGCGGAACCCGCTGGTGAAGCTGTTCACGCAGTTTCAGTTGGAGGTCAACAATGAGCTCAGCTGGATCTTCAAGGATATGGCGCAGGAGGAGCGGAAGAAGGGTATGGCGGCGCTGGCGAAGGCCATGTTCAAATTCCTCATCGGCGCGTGGATCTACAATGAGTTCTACGAGAGCATTGTTGGCAGGCGCGCGGCGCTGGATCCGCTGGATATCATCAATGATACGGTCGGAGATTTCACGGGGTATCAGCTGCCGAACACGGTGCAGGCGGCGGTATCCGGGAAATGGGACTTCACGAAGGAGAAGCCGGGCACGTATCAGGCGATCAAGAACCTTGAGGGGAACAACATTTCTGAGCTCCCGGGCACGCAGGCGTTGACGATCCTCGGCGTGGATGAGGCGCTGGGGCTGGACATTGACAGCGGCAGGATCGCCGTGACGTCGGCCATCCCGAACCTCGGAAACATCGAGAAGGCGCTGCTGGCAAAGAACGAGGACATGGCGCCTGCGAAGAAGGCACAGACCATCGGAAACGAGCTTCTGAAACCGGGCCTGTATCTGGCGACGCCGTTCGGCGGCGGGCAGATCCGCAAGACGTATCAGGGCGCGACGGCGGGGGCTCGCGGCGGCAGCTACTCGGTCGACAACGAAGGGCGCGACATCTTACAGTATCCCGTGTATAACGACAATCCCGCAGACCGGGCGAAGAGCTGGGCACAGGCGCTGCTGTTCGGCAAGACGGCGACGGAAGAGGCGCAGAGCTGGGTCGAGAGCGGGTTCAAGTCGCTGTCCGCGAAGGAGACTGACGCCTATCAGGACATGACCGAGGGAGGCGAGGACCAGCGGGAGACCTATGCGTTCATCCAGGCGGCGCGGAAGCTGGAGAAGAACTATGACAAGATGATGCTGCTGAAGGCCTATGACATCAGCGAGGCGGCGAAGGCAGAGTATTATTATCAGGTCCTTGCCGGGGATACGCAGAAGGCGGAGATGGAACCGAAGAGCATGCAGGAGCGGATCGACTACATGAACGAGAAGATCCAGGACGCGCAGGACGCGAAGCAGAGGCAGGATCTCAAGGATGCCGTCGCCGCCGGGACCGTGACGCAGGAGAAGGCGATCCAGAAGATCCTTGCGAACGACTACGCCGAGGATGAGAACAAGGCGTACTGGCTCTACAAGGAGTGGACCGGCGGGAAGAACTATACGAAGTACGGCAAGATCCTGCAGACTATCGAGGACGGCGGGGATCTGAAGGCGGCGGCAAAGGAATACTTCGACCACGGAATGGAAAAGGGCGATATCGGCGGCGCAATCACGACGGAATACAAGCCGAAGTACATTGCGGCTTCGCCCGAGGAGCGGAAGAAGCTGAAGGAGAAGCTGCTGGCGGCCTATGTGGCACTGGGGTTCAACCGGGCGGATAAGTCCAAGGATATTGACAAGTGGCTGAAAGAAAAATAACGAGCAGGCCGGGGCAGATGCCCCGGCCTTTGCTTCGCGGCGTGGGGTGAATCCGGCGCGGGGGTCTGCTACACTGGATGAAAAGGAGGGATGCGGTATGGCGACGCCAATTCCGGGGGCTTATCCGAGCCCGAGGATCGACAAAGGGGTGCTGCGGTGGTACGAAGGGGACACGTTCTCGATCGTGCTGCGGTTCGACCTGAAGGACCAGGACGGCGAGCCCGTCACAATGGGCACGACGGACGGCGTAAGCGTGGAGTTTTTGGACGATACGCGGCAGACCGTCCACACGTTCAGCTTTGCGAAGGTGGAGAATGACCAGGTCACGCTGAACTTCGACGCGACGGTCACGGCAAAATTCACGAAGGGAAAGTACACCTACGATATCCGGTACACGCACGGCGACAAGACGACGCTGGCGAGCGGGAACCGGGCGTTCGTGGAGTAAGGAGCAGGTATGAGGGTAGAAATTCCAAATCAGATCACGGTGACGATCGGCGGGCTGATCTCCCGCGGGGTAAAGGCCGTGGAGGTTACGGACGCGGGGAAGCTGATTTTCACGCTGACGGACGGCAGCGTGATAGACCTCGGCTCGGTCATGGGCCCGCAGGGGCCGAAGGGCGAGACGGGACCGGCGGGGCCGCAGGGGCAGACCGGACCTGCCGGCGCACAGGGCGAGACCGGCGAGGCGGGCGCGAGCATCACGTCGATCACGAAGAAATCGCAGAGCGGGACGACGGCAACGTACACAATCGCGCTTTCGGACGGGAAGACATTTGACTTTAACGTCGAGACCGTCAAGGGTGAGAAGGGAGACACGGGCGCGAAGGGTGACACCGGCGCACAGGGCCCGAAGGGCGAGACCGGCTCACAGGGGCCAAAGGGCGAGACCGGCCCGCAGGGCGCGCAGGGGCCGAAGGGCGACACCGGCGCGACCGGCGCGGAAGGCCCGAAGGGCGCGACCGGCGACACTGGCCCGAAGGGAGAGCCCGGAGAAAAGGGAGAGAAAGGCGACAAGGGCGACACTGGCGCGACTGGCCCGCAGGGAGAAACCGGCCCGCAGGGGCAGACCGGCCCACAGGGCCCGGCAGGCCCAACCGGCCCGAAGGGCGATACGGGAACGGGCTTTACGGTCAAGGGCTATTACGGCTCGGTCTCCGCGCTGCAGGCGTCGGTCAAGAATCCGGAGGTAGGAGACGCCTACGGCGTGGGCGCGGCTGCACCTTATGACATTTACATCTACGACGGCGTGACGAATGCGTGGGTCAACAACGGACCGCTGCAGGGCGCAAAGGGCGACAAGGGAGATCCGGGCGAACGGGGGCCGAAGGGCGAACCGGGCGACACCGGCCCGGCGGGCGCAAGCGGAACGGACGGCATAACCCCGAGCATCGGCAAGAACGGAAACTGGTATCTCGGGACGACTGACACGGGAAAGCCTTCGCGCGGCGAGAAGGGCGACAAGGGAGATCCTGGTGCGAAAGGCGATCCCGGAGCAGACGGCGCAAAGGGCGACCCCGGCGAGCCGGGGCCCAAAGGCGAGACCGGCGCGCCGGGCGAGCAGGGGCCCAAGGGCGAAACCGGCTCGACTGGCCCGAAGGGGCCGCAGGGGCCGCAGGGACAGGATGGCACAACGTTCACGCCGTCTGTTTCTGCAGCCGGTGTTCTCAGCTGGACGAACGACGGCGGGAAGCAGAACCCGGCCAGCGTCAGCATCAGAGGCCCGGCGGGGACACCCGGGCAGGATGGGTCTGCCGGGCCGGCAGGTGCGGACGGTGCGCCGGGACAGGACGGCACGACCTTTACGCCCCATGTTTCCACAGCTGGTGTTCTCAGCTGGACGAACGACGGCGGAAAACAGAACCCGGCCAGCGTCAGCATCAAAGGCCCGCCGGGCGCAGCAGGCAAAGACCCGGAGCCGTTTTATGTGACCTGCACGCTGTCGGGGCAGGATGTGTACGACGAGAATGCTACACATGATAAGTCATTCGCTGAGATCCTTGCCGCCCATCAGGCAGGGCGGCCATGCCGTGCAATTTTGAAGCTGGACGGGGGCACAGGTGATGATACCGTGCTGCTTCCGCTGGCAGAGCTGAATGCGGACGCTTCGGACGGATATGCAAAATTTGCGCTGACAGAAATGACGCAGGGCGATACGCCGGAAGAGCTGAGGGTCTGCTATGCGTGGATCCATTCGACGGACGCTGCGGAGGGCTTCTGGGGGAGCAGATATACGCTGTCCGGCGATGAGACTTTCCTGCCGGATGTGGCGGCCTCCGACAACGGAAAGTTCCTGCGGGTGTCCAATGGCGCATGGGCGGCGGCGGCGATCACGAACGCGAATGGAGGCAGCTTCTGATGGCGGAATTTTTGACATTTGACACCGACCTCACGGCGGTCGCGAACGCGATCAGAGCCAAGGGCGGCACATCCGCGCAGCTGATCTATCCGTCTGGCTTCGTGTCGGCAATTCAGGCGA
>ERZ1673700.1093-NODE-1093-length-29341-cov-11.066516_pt1 | contig 29341 bp, 25 predicted proteins | sample MGYA00580230_ERZ1673700 | MGnify/ENA primary metagenome ERZ1673700 (study PRJEB41218, sample SAMN15661782) | gut metagenome | host: Homo sapiens | place: Canada: London | collected 2015-08-20/2019-03-30 | study: EMG produced TPA metagenomics assembly of...
AATAAATCAATCAAAAAAATTATTAAAATTTTGTCCGTTTCTTTCGGATACATTAATCGCGATAACTTATCGGGAAAGAAGAAACCCGATTTTGTTATAAATACAAAAATTATATTAAGGAGTTCAGACATGAACAACAAAAAAATTATTCTTATCATCTTATCAGTTTTAGTTTTTACTTTTATTTCTTGTAAAAGTAATGAAGAACCAACAAAATTCAAACCATCACAATTAGGTGGAACTTGGCAAAGTCAAGTAGATGCAAACACTTCTTTCGTTCTAAATGCCGATACTGGAACAATAACAGTTAATTCGCTTGCTGCAATTCAAATAGACGGTTGGGCTGCTAATAAAGATACTGAATATAGCGAATTTAAAGTTGTTGTAATTGTCCCCAATTATTTGCAAGGACAAAGTGCAACTCTAAATCTTACATTTAAAAGCACAACAGAATGCGATGTAAGTATAGAAGGCGTAGATGGAGTTGAACCATTTAAAAAACAATAAAATTTAAAATTAATAAAAACTGATAAGATAAGACAAAAGGCACTGCTTAATCGCGGTGCTTTTTTATTTTAGTCATTGCGAGGACAAAGTCCGAAGAAATCAATTTTTCTATCATTTATGACCGACTTCTCCGAAGTAGTGCATTTGATATTGACATGGCAATCAAGATTTTAAAAAGTTAATTTTAAAAAATTAGTTTCGTTAATAAATAAATTTCTAAATATGGAGACTTTTATTTATAAAAATAATTAAAAGAATAATTAATTCTTCAAAAAATTCTTTATATATTTTGTCTGCTCATCGTTTTTTATTAAAAAAGCATCATGCCCATAATTTGATTTTATCTCATGATATTCCGTTTCTATATTTGAATAATTATAAGCTTCTTCTATATCTAAAGATTGCGAACTTGGATAAAGCCAATCGGATATAAAAGAAATTATAAGAACTTTTTTAAGAGCAATATTTTTTTTAGTTTTTATTTTTTTAATATCTTCTTTTATATCGAAAAAATCCATTGCTTTAGTGAGATATAAAAAACTATTAGCGTCAAATCTTGAAGTAAATTTTTCGCCGTTATAATGCAGATAATTTTCAACTTCAAAAGAAGGCGTAAAATATTTTAAAGATTTTTTTCTTTTTCTTCCAAATTTTTCTCTCATATATTCTTCGCTCATATAAGTTATATGCCCGAGCATTCTTGCCAAAGCGAGTCCTTTATCTGGAGATGACATTCCGTAATATTTTCCGCCATACCATTCGTTATCTTCCGTTATCGCCTGACGCGCTATTTCATTTAAAGCTATTTGCATAGGCGAATGCGACATAGAGCTTGCTATTATAATTGCCTTGTCAAGCATATTAGGATAATCTGCAGTCCATTGTAAAACTTGCATTCCGCCCATAGAACCTCCGACTACGCAATATAATTTTTTTATTCCCAAATAATCTATAAGAATTTTTTGAACTTTCACAATATCTTTAATAGTGAAAGTTGGAAAATCCGTTCCATAATAAGAATTGCCATTTGATTTTTTAGAAGAAGGTCCCGTAGTTCCCGAGCATCCTCCCAAAACATTTGAGCATATAACGAAATATTTATTTATATCTATCGCTTTATTTTTTCCTACAAAATTACTCCACCATAGAGCGACATTCGAGTCTCCCGTAAAAGCATGACAAATAAGAATAGCGTTATTTTTTTTTACATTTAATCTTCCGTTAATCGTGTAGGCTATTTTTAAATTGTCTATAGTCTCTCCGTTTTCAAATTTGAAAGTTTTATTCGTATCGAAAAATTTAACTTCGGGTATTTTTTGTTTTATACTCATTTTAATAAATCTCCTCTAATAATAAAATTTTAAAATAAAAAAGCCGCCAAAAAATTTGACGGCTGAAATTACAAAATAAAAATAAACTATACTATACAGCCGTCCTCAAATCGCATTTGCATCATAGAAAAATGATTTCTTGAAATTCGATTATTTACGAAAGCCGTTTTATTCAATTTATTCTCCTAAAAAAATTTATTTTAATTGAAACTATTATAAACAAAATAAAATAATTGTCAATAGTAATATATTGTTAAAATTATTTTTATATTGCTATTAAAAATAAAATTAGTATAATTTAATAAATAAATAATTTTTTAGATTTTAGAAGTTAAGGAAAATAATGAAAATAACTTTTTTAGGAACGGGAACTTCTGACGGCGTTCCAATGATTGGATGCAAATGTCAAGTATGTTCAAGCAAAGATAAAAGAGATAAAAGATTAAGAGCTTCGATTCTTATACAAAATAATAATAAAAATTATGTAGTAGATACTTCTTTAGATTTTAGAGCGCAAATGCTTAAAGAAAAAGTTAATAAACTTGAGGCGGTATTTTTTACTCATCAACATGCCGACCATACTTCGGGAATAGTCGATTTACGCTCTTTAAATTTTGCCATGAATAAATCTATAGACTGCTACGGAAATAAAGAGACGATGGATATTTTAAGAGATAAATACGATTATTTTTTTAATCCTATTCAACTTGGAGGCGGACTTCCTCAAGTTGTATTTTATCATATAGAAAAACCGATTCAATTTGATAATTTAAATATTATTCCAATTCCGATAAAACATGGAGTTTTAAATATATTAGGATATAGATTTAATAATTTCACTTATATAACCGATGCGAGTTCTATAAGCGAAGAGAGTATTAAATTAATTGAAGGAACGGAGATTTTAGTCTTAAACGGTTTGAGATATAGAGCGCATCATACTCATTTATCATTGCAGGAATCGGTAAATATAGCCGACAGAATAGGAGCTAAAAAATCTTACTTCACGCATATGACTCATGATGTTCTTCATAAGAATTTAGAAAGAGAGCTTCCTAAAAATATGTTTCCCGCTTATGACGGACTTACGATAGAAATTTAAATTATATTCTTGCTTCTATAATAATAAACCAAAAGCCTAACGACTCTCGAATAACTTTTAACGCCTTCTTTTTGACTGTTCACTTTTAAGTAAGTATCGTTTACTTTTTCGCTTATTTTAGACAAATCGCCCGAATATTGCCTCCAAAATTCATTATATTCTTTAATTTCTTTTTTAGTTTCTTCGTTTAAATTAGAAATTAAATAACCGTAATCTTCATCTCTATTTAATTCGCCCAATATATATAATAAAATTTCAAAATCGCCCGAATATCTTATAAATAAATCTTCGCTTTTTGAACAAACTAAATAAGCTAAAAAATTCGCTTCGTCTTCATAAGATATTCCTATTTGATGCGAAATTTCATGAGCTATGGTAAAAGGAAAAGAAACATAAGGAATTAAAATATTAACATTCGATTCAAAAGTGAAAGGATTATAAATTCCCGAGATTTGCAAATATAAAAAAAGTTTTGAAGACTTTATAGGTTTTGTTCTACTATAATTCATATTCAAAAAATTAAACTCTTCAAAAATATTTTTATAATCGACTTCAACCATTCTATTTAAAGCCTGATAATTCGTATTTATTTCAGAATATTTTATTTGACTTTTTAAATTATTAATATCTTTTATCAAATACTCGGCAAGAGAATAAATATCTTCATTGTAAATTTGCTTTTCCATATATTTAGAATAATTATCTATAATAGGCATTCTATAATAATTTAATCCCCAAATCGACATAAATATTATATAAACGATTATAGCGGCGCATATTATAGCATATAGAAAATTAAATAATATTTTTAATCTTTCTTTTTCGGTTATTAAATTTTTTATAGTAAAAATAATAAATAAAATTATAATTATTGCAAATATGATAATTAAAATCTCGCCCAAAGAAAAACTTAATTTACCCGATAATTTATTTAAGCCTCCCGCCAATTTTTTGTATATAAATTTTGAATAAAAATTTTCTACTAAAAATTTTGAAAGGCTCAATAATTTCAAAAGAATTGCAATTACGGATATGCATAAAAGAAATATTAATTTATTTTTCATTATAGTATTATACTTAATGAAAAAATATTTGTCAAAGAAAATTTATTAGAAATTATTTTTTCATATCTTTCAAATCGGCGTCTAATTTCTTTTTCCAAAGGTCGTAAATCTTTTTCTGTTCTTCCGCTTCTTCAGTTTCATTTAAATATATATATATTCTTCTTAAAGCTCCCGACATATTTAAAGCCATTTTCATGTCATCGGGAAGTCTGTCTTGCAATTCGTATTTTGCCCTGTATTGTTCAGCCGAAATCCAAATTAAAGATTTTGCTAAATTCATTAATTTTACTCTATACATATATCCGTCCATTTCGGGACTTAATTCTCTAATATAATTTTTGAAATCTATTATATTTTTTGTTATTAAAGCAAATCTTCCTTCAATCTCAACGAAGTTTTGTAGCCATTTTGAATTTTCGCCGTAGCAGAATTTGAAATAATCGATAATATAACCGAAAGAGCAAATAAATTTATATCTCCATTCGTCCGAAAATTTATCTTTTAAGAATTCATGAACTTCTTCATTTAAAGATAAAGAATCGTCAGAATAATTGCCTAAAGCTTCTTCAAGTAAAACTATAGCTTTATTAATATATCTTCTTCCATCGTTTAATTGATTTTCTATTCTAATATCCAAATATTCTATAGAAATATTGCACATCGTGGCAATGAAAGACGAAGCTTTTATATGCAAAACCGCCAAATCTATTTTATTTTTAGCAATTTCAAATTCGTCTTCAATAGAATTTAATTCTTTTTCCATTTTATCAATATTAACTTCTACGGCTTGAAGCAATTCTTTATATTTGTTTTGCATTCTATTGCATTCCGCTTTAGCTGCCTCGCTTATCTTTGCCATTTATTAACCTCTATTATTAATTTATCGGAAAATTTGAAAATAAGTTTTAATTATTTAATTGCTTAATTCAACGGGCATAGTAATAAAAAACGCCGTAGCTTCAAAATTATTTTTTACGCTTTTAGCTATCATGCTTCCGCCATGCGCTTCAACAATTCTTTTCGATACAGCCAAACCGATTCCTACTCCATGACTTTTTGTAGTAAAAAACGGAGTGAATAATTTATTAATCGTTTCAGGTTCTATATAAGAGTTTGTATTTTCAACTATTATATCAATTATAGATTCTTTATACGAGTTGTCGGCAAATGTAACGCTTATTATAGCGTCATTTTCGTTTTCTATGGCGTCTATAGCGTTTATTATTAAATTAATTATAACATCGTTCATTCTGCTATAATCCCAACGAACAAATTCTTCTTTTGTAGTTTTAACGGCATAAAATTTAATTTTCTTTTCGCTTTTCTTTATATATTCTTTAGCAAGAACGGTAATATATTTTACTATATCATCAACTTTAATACTTTCTGGAACTAAATTAATGCTTTTTGCAAATGTTAAATTTCTTCTTATATAGCTTTCTAATTTATCGACTTCATCCGCTATAATTTTTGCATATTCGCTTACTCTTTCATCGGAACTTATTTTTACGAGTCTATTTGCAAATCCCGAAATTGGAACTATAAAATTTCTTAAATTATGCGCCATTGAAGAACTCATCTCTCCTATAATAGCCAAACTTTTAATATCTAATAAACTTTTTTCTGCGACTTTCAAATCGTTTCTGCTTTTTTCAATTTCATTATAAAGCGAAGAATATTCTAAAGCTATAGCCGCTTGCCTTCCAAACATTTTTAAGTAATCTAAATCATCGTCTGGTATCGGTATATTATTATAAATATTGTCGACTAAAATAACGCCAACGCAATTATTAGCATCCATTATTGGAACTATCGCAAAAGGATTATAGCCGAATATATCGGTATAGTTTTTTAATTGTTCAACTTGATTATTATCGTTTACGGATTTTATATTTATGCTTTCTTTATTATTAAACAAATCAAAAAATAATTGACATTGCTCGCTATTTGGAATTACCGTATTCAAAAATTTCTGATTTAAATCCCAAGACGCTTCCAAATTATTTCTGTCCAAAGATAACATTAATTTTTCTCTAAGAGCGTATTTATCAATATTCTTCATATTGCTTAAAATATCTTTGCCGTAATATTGTTTATGAAGCAATGTTTCTCTAATCGATTTATCAACGCTATTCATATGATTCCAAATATAGCCCGCATTCTCTCCGTCTTTTGGCGCTACGCACATTCTTCCTCTAAAAACATTAAATTCTTTATCGTATAAAAATGCAAAAGCTCTATTGAAAGCGAATACATCTCCTATAGTCGCTATAGTAAGAAGCATAAATAATATATCTTCAGGTTTTGAGCGTTCAAGTAAAATATTGCTTATATCGTATAAAGTGCTTAAACGAGACATATTTTTTTTATTTTTTTCGTTAGCTTTATCTAATTCATTTATGCTATAATATTCCGATATTCTGCTTGATATATTTGCAAGAAGAGGATTAAATAAATTGCAATCGTCCTTATCAAAATCGCCCAAAGGATTAACGGCGTCTTTTATTTTATCGATAACGACAGCATATCCCATACATCCGCCGCCCACAGGAATTCTATTAAATAAAACCGAACGATTTATAATATTTCTAAAATTATTACTATCTTCGTTTTTCTCTATATTGTTTATATAATTAATTTCATGCTCGATATATTTTATTTCATATTCTTTTTTTTCAAAAACTGAATAATCAAAATTATCTTCAAAACCATAGCTCGATATAGTTTCAAAATTATCTTTTTTATATCTAATTCTTATAAACGATTTGCTTGCGCTTAATATATTTGCCACATCTGAAGCCAATTCTTTTAAGTTAACTTCAAATTTGTCGATATCGCTTAATTTAAAATATAATTCTCTTAATAATTTTAATTGTTTATCTTTTTCTTTATAAGTAACATGCTGCAATACATTATTTGCATAAACCGCGAAATGTCCGATAAAATTTTGAATCTCGTCTAATATGCTATTGTAAAAATCTATTTTATCTTCTCTATTTCTAAATACTATAATTCCGATATTTTTTTGACTTATAGATATTGGCAAAGCTAATAAAGTGTTATAATTTAAAAAAACTTCGGCGTTAGAATTGCTTATATTTTTACCGATATATTTTTTTCCGTCATATAAAATTTCTTTAATATTATCGTTAGTTATTGGAAAATCTACTTTACAAACATAATATCTGTCTATTCCGTAAACTCCTCTTAAAATTAAATATTCTCCTTTAGGAAAATAAACTTCTCCGCAATCAAAATTATAATATTGACATATTTTCTCTAAAAATAAATCTACAACTCTATCTATTTCATTTGTATTTTCTGCAAACAAAAGTCCGTTTGATAAATCCGTAAAAAAACTTTCAATAGGCTTTTTATCTTCCATAAAAAATTCCTCATTATAATATATTTTTTAAACTTTAAAAACTTTTAATTGGTAAGGCAATATTTCTATAGTTTCTTTTATATCGACAATATTATCGAATGAAATATCTTCTTTTATGTCAAAATTTTTAGCGTCAAATTCTTCTTTTTTGTCAGTAATATTAATCACTATAAAAACTCTTTCTTTTTCATCCAAACTATATTTATAAAATTTTCTGAAAGGATTTTTTATCTCTTCTTTTTCTTCGATATCGATTTTTTTATCTTCGTTATTTTCGTTTTCATTAAGTTTATTTAATTCTTCTAATTTTTTCTTTTTTTCAATATTTTCCAAAATATCCAAAGAAACTATTTTTCCGCAATTTTTTAATATAGGATTTTGTTTAATATAAATCGCCATATCTTTTATATATTCGCTTAAATCAAAACTTATTTTTTCAAAATCTTTTTCATTTCCGTTAACTACATTGCATCTTTTATAAAATCCAAACTCATCTCCCGTAGTTATCATCCACATATCGCATACTATCGCCGTAAATAAAAAAGTTTGTTTTAATCGCCATATATTTCCGTCATATTCTGTTATTAATCTTTGAGTATCATGATTGCTTGGAAAGGCTATTTGTTTGCAATTTTCTCTTCCCAAATTATATTGTTCTATAAACCATTCGCCTTCATAATCCCACCATTTCGCGCTGCTTGCAATATAATCAAATCCCGATTCTATTAAATCTTTAGTATCTTCCACAGAACAACCTAAACTTTCAGCAAAAAATATAATATCTTTATTTTCTTTTTTAGCGTTTGATATTAAATATTTCCATAATTCTTTAGGAACTTTATAAGCCGCATCGCATCTAAAACCCGAAAATCCTAATTCTAAATTATGTTTAATAAGCTCATTCCAATAATTCCAAATAGGATTTTCAATTTCTTCGTTATCTTTATTTAAAATAATTTTTTGATTATTGAAAGAAGCCAAATCTCCCCATTCTATCCATTTTCCATTATCCCAAGTGCCTGGCGATTCTAATTTTCCGTCTTTTAATTTATACCATTCAAAATGTTCTTCAACTAAATTGCAATCTTTTGAAGAATGATTAATAACTAAATCTATCATTATTTTTACATTATTATTTTTGCAATATAAAACGAAATCTTTTATTTCTTTTTCGGCAATGTCTTTTTCAGAACTTGTAAAAAATGCAGGATTATATTTATAATAATCTTTAGTCGCGTATAAACTTCCGCTAAATCCTGGGTAAGTTATCGGATTAATATAAACCCATTCAAATCCGATTTTTTTTATTCTGTCTATATGCGAATACCAATTTTTAATGTTTCCCAATAATGGGGCAAATAAATTATAGCTTAAAACCTTCATTAATAAACTATTATATATGGTATAAAATAAAATTCAATATTTAATATTTTTATTTTATTATTTCTAAAAATTCCGAATTATTTTATATAAACATAATATTTTTTGTATAAAAAATTTAAGAAAAATAAAATTTAATTAAAGAGGATTTGATTTAATGAAAGGTTCTGCCGTAGCTGTTATATTTATCGTTATTAATATAATAGCCGCAACTATATTTATGACTGTTATAACCGTTTCAATAAAAAAATCTATTATATCGGAAGAAGAACTTTCAAAAGCGTCATTAAATAAAATAATTGAAGTTTATTCAAATAAAAATATAGCCTCTATAAATTATTATAATGCGATTTCATTAATTCCAAGATTAGATATATATACTTTAAACTCTTTAAGCAATTATATAAGAAGAATAAATTTAATTCATGCGGACAATTCTTTAATAGAAAAACCTATTACTTTTCAGGAATTTCAATATATTCAAGCAAGAATACAAGAAAATATAAATAAAATTAATTATACGGCAAGAAATTATCCCGTTTTAAGAACAAACGAAGGATATATAAAAGCTTTATACTATATAAAACCTATAATAGAAGACGAAACAAAGGCGATAGAAATATATAATAGTCATGTAAAAGAATATAATAAATTAACTTCAATGCCACCTTCAAGCATAATTGCGGGAATAATGGGAAAATTTCCATTTTTAACTTTTGAAACGGGAACAAATATAATATCTCAAACCGCTCGTATGTTTGAATAAAACAATATTTTTTTATAAAGTAAAATTATACGCTTCCGAATATTATTATAGTAATACATAAAATCTAATAAATAGGAAATTATAATTATGATAAACGGAGTTGGCAATTTAATATCTTTTTCAGATAATAATATTTCTTCTAATAATCAATACGAATTAGAAAATTATAACGATAGTTCTTTTGCGGAAATGTTAAATAAACTTCAAAACGAAAATATTTATTCGGAAAGTTCCACAAATAAAAGCGTTGATAGAGAAGATTATAACGATTATAGCAGAGACGATTTCAAAAAGTATTTAGAAAATATGGAAAACGATAAAGTTGCAGAATCAAATAACGAATACGATAACAAAATCGATAATTCTAAAATTAAAAACGATAAAGAAAATAATATTGACGAAAAAAATATTGAAAGTCAAAAATCGGAAAAAAGTTTAGAAAATGAAAAAGTTGAAAATGTTGAAAATAATATTGAAAAAAAAGAAGAAAATAATTCTGATAAATTAGATAAAAATTCTACTGTCGATAATAAAAAACTTGAAACTATTAAATCGATAAAAGAAAAAGCAAAAAATATTGTAGAAAACAATAATTTATTTATAAAAAATGCAAAGTCCGATAGTAAATCGGAAAATTTATCTTCCAAAATTTTAAATTTGTCTGAAGAAGAAAAAGAAAATCTTATTAAAGAAATAGATAATTTGAAAAAAGAAATAAAAAATTTAGAACTAAACGATAACGAAGAAGAAGATTTAAATATTCTTTTTGAATCTTTAGAAAATATAAAAAATATTATTTTTGAAAATTCAAAAGAAAAAAATTCGGATAATATAAAAGAAAGCAAAGAATTACAAATTAAAGATTTGCAAGAAAAAAGTTTAAAAGAATTAAAAGAAAATTTGAAAGAAAGCGAGATAAATAAAAATATTGAAAGCCAAGATAATTTTGAAATAACCGAAGATAATTTTATTTTAGAAAATGCAAATAAAAATAATAAAGAATTAAATAAAAACGAAAATAAAATTGATAATTTGAATTCTAATTTGAAAAATACGATTTCGGAAGATAAGGGAGCGGAAATTACAATTATAAATATGAAGGATTCTCCCGAAGGCTCAAATTTGAAAGGATTTAATCATTATAATAATGTTTCAAAAACTCAAAGCGGAAATAGTTTAACCGAGAATATGATAAAATTCCAAGATTTAATGGGGAAGCTTGTAGAAAAAGCTCAAGTTGCCTTAAATAATGGAAAGAGCGAAGTTTTAATGTCGCTTAACCCAGAATATTTGGGAAAAGTTAGATTAAAAATAAGTATGGAAGGCGATAATTTTATCGGAAAAATTTTTGTAGACAATGCCGAAATAAAAGATATATTTACTAAAAATTTGGATACGGTTATAACTTCTTTAAATGAAATCGGAATTAATATAGAAGGTTTCGATGTAATGTTAAGGCAAGATATGACAAACGGCGAGTTCTCAGAGTTTTCAGAATTTGCTAGCAATAATTCTTTTGGAAATAACGGAGGAGATTTTGCCGAAGAAGTTGTAACGGATATTCAAAATTATATTATTCCAGAAAGAAAATTAAATTTATTAATATAAGGAGAAAATTATGATATCAGCAGAAGCTTTGAAAATGACGGATAGAGAGATAAGAATATTAAAAAACGAAGTTGGCGCTTTTAATTTGCAAAATAATTACGAAAGAGACCCAAGCAAAAATTCTTTGGGAAAAGACGATTTTTTGAAATTATTAACCGTTCAAATGAGCCATCAAGACCCATTGTCGCCTTTGGATAATAGAGATATGATAGCTCAACTTGCGCAATTTTCTTCTGTAGAACAAATGACGCAAGTTAATAAAAATTTGGAATCAATGAAAAACTTTTATTCGAGTCAAACGGGTTATTCTATGTTAGGCAAAAGCGTTGAAGTAATGGACGAAGCGGGAAATAGATTTTTGGGACCAGTTGAAATGGTTATGGAAAACGATTCGGGAGTCGCTTTAGCCGTGAGAACTTCAAACGGTTTAATAACGGTTAGACCCGAAGATGTTATGATAGTTCATTCAAGCGGAGAGCTTATAGCTTCAGAATCTGCGGCGACTCAAAGAATAATGGACGCTCAATCGGAAGATGAAGCTACTAAAATATTTCAATCTTCTTTAATTGAAAAAGCTCAAGTTATTTCAAGACCTTCGGCGGACGATGATAACTCATCCAACTCTGATGGAATTTCTACAATTTTACGCTCTACAGGTAACATTGAAAATCCTGAAGAAAAATTAAATAAAGATTTTGGAAATAAAACGGTTAGAAAATAATTATTGATACATAAATAAAATTAATAAAAAGAGCCGTTATAATTTTGACGACTCTTTTATTTTATCTATTAAAAATGAAATTAAAATAGCATAATTAAAGATAAACTATACATTAAAAAATATCTTATGCTTTAAATCAAAATCTAATTGAATTCCAAAATTATAAGTTTCATAAACTCTTTAATCTATCGAATTTTTTTATTTAACCTATTGATAAAAAATTAAAACATGCTATTATTATTAAAAATAATTAACAAAAAAAGAGGTAAAAATATGTATAGTGTAAATTCCTTAAGCAAAGCAAAGCAAAGCAAAGCCTTGAATTGCGCATTTTAACCAACAATTCTTTCAAAACATTTCTTATCACATTATTATCATTAACATTACTATTCTCAATTAGCTGTAGTAATGAAGGAACGACAGGCGGAGACGCGGGAGACGACTATTGGTATAATCCCGATACAAACGATATCATACCACCGCCTTCAACACCAGGAAAACTCACCGCTTCGGCTACAAAAAATATCACGATAAATATAGCCAATAAAAAAGTGCATTCTGCAGGAAGAGTATCTTTTTTGGTTCGTCCTTACAAATTGGAAAAGGCGGGAGATTTCACGGTATCTATTGATAGCGTAGCGAAAGCGACTGGAAATAGCAGCTCGTTAGAATTGACTCCTACAGACTTTAGTAGCCTTACCCCAAACTCAAAAGAATTGACTTTATCGGCGGATGGTTTGGCTAAAGTTAATTCAGCAAGCGGTTTGAAGGACGCTACTGCTTATAAATATGATATAACATTTAAATTTACTACTACTTCCGATACGGTTTCTAATAAAACTGCTTCATACAAATCTACGGTTAGTTTATATAAAGTTGTGTCTGTAACAAAGGATATGTTAAAAACTATGATAACATCAACTCCTACCAAAACGGTTGGAAATCGTAGCGCAGCTGCATATGATAATTTTAGCGATTCGTTTACAATTGACTTTAATAAAGCATCAATTTCTTATGATTTAAAGACTACAACTATAAACAGTATGGGAGCAGGAATGACCGACCCTAAACAAGATTCAACTTACTCTCCAGTTGAGTTTACTTCTACTTGGCTTTTCAAATTTGGAACAACCGAGACTCGAAAATTCATTTATTCTCATGATTGTAAACATACAATAAATGAAACTGGAGCTACGCTAACTTTGAATTATGTATTTACATTGAAGAGCGGTTATATTTTGGATGATAATATCTCTTTTATAACTAATGATGGAATAAAGCTATCCATTACATTTCTTAACAAAGGTAAATGGGTAGATACGACTTTATAAAATAAAAATATCATAAAGTAGATAAAAAGGCATCGTATTTATTTGCGGTGTCTTTTTTATTTAATAGTCATTTTTATTATATTAAATAAAACATGACAAAATTTATTTATACTTGTTTATTTAATATTAAGAATATATAATAACTTCAGCCGAGAATTGAAAGAGATAATTTTCGAATATATAAGAAACAGCGATAATAAAATGTTTGCTGATATGTCGGATAAAGAAAAAGAAACTTTGAATAATATAATATTAAAATTATTGAAGAATATACAAAATAGAGAATAATTTTTATTTTCTAAATTTTAATTAAATAAATTTTAAGGATTAATTATGACTTATAAAGAAATTATAGAAGTTGCCAAAGATTGCATGGGTTTTTGTAAAGCCTGTATTATATGTAACGGTAAGGTATGTAAAAATTCTATGCCAGGACCTGGCGCTAAAGGAATAGGAGATGTCGCTATCAGAAATTACGATAAATGGAAAGAAATTCGTCTTAATATGGATACGATAGCGGAAAATAAAGATGTCGATACGAGTTTTGAATTATTCGGAAAGAAATTTAAATATCCGATATTTGCAGGACCTGTCGGAGCCGTTCAACTTCATTACGGCGATAAATATACCGAAGAAGAATATAATAATATAATGCTAAAATCTTGCAATGATTCTGGAATTGCCTCTTTCACGGGAGACGGAGTCAATCCAAATGTTATGATTGCAGCTACAAATATGATTAAAAAACAAAATGGAATGGGAATTCCTACCGTTAAACCTTGGAATATTGATATTATAAAAGAAAAAATGAAATTAGTCGAGGGTTCAAACGCTTTCGCAGTCGCTATGGATATTGACGGAGCGGGACTTCCATTTTTGAAAAATCTCACGCCAAAAGCTGGAAGCAAAACGGTTGAAGAATTAAGAGAGATAAAAGAAATTGCAAAACGCCCTTTTATAATAAAAGGAATAATGACGGCAAAAGGCGCAATTAAGGCGAGAGAATCTGGAGCTGACGCTATAATAGTTTCAAATCATGGCGGAAGAGTTTTAGACCAATGCGCGGCAACGGCGGAAGTTTTACCCGAAATAGTCGATGCAGTCGGAGGAACTATAAAAATTTTAGTTGACGGCGGAATAAGAAGCGGAGCGGATATATTAAAGGCTTTAGGAATTGGAGCTGACGGAGTAGTAATTGCAAGAACTTTTGTTATAGCTTTATACGGGGGCGGAGAGGAAGGAGTAAAATCATATATTAATCAAATTGGAGCGGAATTAGAAGACGCTATGACAATGTGCGGAGTTCATAGTTTAAAAGAGATTAACAGAGATGTAGTGAGATTTTAAAAATTAAGAAATCAAAAATTAAAAACTTGATAAAATGCGAACTTTTGATATAATAAAATAATTTCAAGGTTAATATTTATTTTATACTTTATTTTTATATATTATTAAGGATAATTTATGTCTAAAATTATAGCTATAGTAAATCAAAAGGGCGGAGTCGGAAAAACCACTACGGCGGTTAATTTAAGCGCGGCTATAGCGGATATGGGATATAAAACTCTTTTAATAGACATTGACCCGCAGGCAAATACTTGTTTGGGAATAGGAATTTCAAGAGATAAAATCAATAAAGGAATATACGATTTGCTTATAGGAAACGCTAAAGTAAACGAAGTTATAATAAAAACTTATAAAGAAAATTTATATATTATTCCTTCAGATTCCGATTTGGTTGGCGCTCAAATAGAACTTGTAAGCGAAATGGGAAGAGAGTTTAAATTAAAAAAAGCTATAGAATCGATTAAAAACAATTACGAATATATATTAATAGATTGTCCGCCTACTTTAGGAATACTTACATTAAACGCATTAACCGCTGCAGATTCCGTTCTTATTCCAATACAATGCGAATTTTACGCTTTGGACGGAGTAGTAGAGCTTAATAATACAATATCGCTTGTAAAAGAAAATTTAAATCCAAATTTATTTATAGAGGGAGTTCTTTTAACTATGTATGACGGAAGAACAAAATTAAGTTCTGAGGTTGTAAGAGAAGTCGTTAATTTTTTTAAAGAGAAAACTTATAAAACCATGATTCCAAGAAATGTCCGTTTAAGCGAAGCGCCTTCATATAGTAAGGCTATCGGAGATTACGATAAAGAATGCATAGGAGCGAGAAGTTATAAAGAGTTTGCAAGAGAGTTTATAGAAAAATCTAAAAAAGAGAAAATTAAAATATAAAATTAATTTCGGAGAATTATTATATGAGCAAAAAAGGAGGATTAGGAAAGGGTATGAAAGCCCTTATAGATTCGGGAGACAGAGATATAAAGAAAGCGGTTGAAGAAGCGGAAAAAAACGGCGTTCTCGAAATAGATATTAAACTTATAGATATGAATCCCGACCAACCGAGAAAAATTTTTGACGAATCGGAAATAAAAGGATTAGCGGAATCTATAAAAGAAAACGGACTTATAAATCCGATAACATTAAGAGAGAAAGACGGAAAATATCAGATAATTTCGGGAGAGAGAAGATTTAGAGCATTTAAATTTTTAGAAAGAAATAAAGTTCCAGCTTTAGTGCTTAAAAATATTGCAGATTCAAAAATGCTTGAGCTTACATTAGTTGAAAATATTCAGAGAGCGGATTTAAACCCGATAGAAATTGCAAGAAGTTTTAAAAAATTAATATACGATTTAAATATCAAACAAGAAGAGCTTGCAAAAAGAGTTGGAAAAAGCAGAAGCGCGGTTTCAAATTCTATGAGAATATTAGATTTAAGCGAAAATATACAGAATCTAATTTTAGAAGGAAAAATTACGGAAGGACATGCAAGAGCTATTTTATCTTTACAAAACGAAAGAGATAGAGAGAGTTTTGCAAAACTTATAATTGAAAAAAATTATTCGGTTAGAGAATGCGAAAGAATAGTAAAAGAAATGAAAGAAAAAAAAGAATCAATCTCTAACGAAAAAGAAACGCGTAAAAAGGACCCAAATATAAAAAAACTTGAAAACGATTTAGAAAAAATATTTTCGACTAAAGTTAATGTTATAGATAAAAATGGCAAAGAAGGTAAAATAGTTATAGAATATTATAGCGCTGACGATTTATCAAGAATAATGGATATTCTCGATAATATTAATTTAGAGAATAATTCTATAAAACCAAAACTTGAATATTAGGAGATATTTTGAAATTTAAAATTTCTAATATTTTAAAATATATAATTTTATTATTTATATCATATTTATCTTTATATCCTCAAGAAAAATTTAAAGAAAAAAAATTAAAAATCGCCACTATAGATTTAGATAATCATTTTAAGGAAAATAAACCTTTAAGAAAAGAAATCGTTAGAACTATAAACAGATATCATTACTTAAAACAAAAAATGACAATATCCGTTGATAGAGAAAAAAAATATTTATTTGGAACGAATCAATTAAATTTAAAAAACGGTTTAACTGTCGCGTCTAATTTAAATGTTAGAATTGCAATAATCATTAAAAGCGAAAGAATATTAATAACAAACAATACGGCTACAAATAAAATTGGAGATAGCAATCAAACGGGAACTAATTTTGGATTTAGCAATAATTTAAAAGACGCTTTCAATCAAATATTTGAAAATTATAAAATAGTAGAAGATACTATTTTAAATAATCTTTTTTTTACTAATAATAACAATACGAATTTAAGCAATAATTTAAGAAACGAAAAAAGATATAATAATAATAATGAAAATGAAGAAGAAAGATTTGAGCTTAAATATAATTTTAATGTTATCGATATTGAAAGAAACGATATTTTAAAAGAATATAAATTAGTCTCTTCAAATCAAGCTATGACAACTATTCAAAATATATCCGATTATTTGGAAGCATATTTTGCAAAGTTAGTATTTGATTCGGTTGAGCCTAAAAAAAACGATATCAACATTAATTTTACTATAGAAAAAATATCTTCAGGCAATAGAACTAATTCAATATATTATAACGGCAATGTTACAGAAGGAGATTTTATAAACCTTAAATTTAATCCTAATAAAAACGGATATTTATATATATTTGCATTACAAAATAACGGCAATATGATTTTAATGCATCCAAACGATTTTAACAATTTTATAAATAATAATAATGTTCAAAAAGACGAAATTGAAGCGAATAAAAATTATTCTATACCGCCAGAAAATTCAAAATTTAGCATAATTGTAAGTCCCGTAAATATTGAAGAAGAAAAATTAAAAATAAAAAATATCGATAGTTTTTACGCTATTTATACTAAAAGAAAACAAGGTTGGATTACAGCGCGATATTTTAACGGAGACGGTTTTAAGATTTGTCCTAAAAATAAAACCGCAGATTTTGCATTCAAATTAAAAAATAAATTGAAATTAAAATATGAATGGCAAATATCGAAAATATATTTAAATGTATTTTCAAAAATCAATAAGTAATTATATAAATTGCAATTATGATTTTTTGATGTAAAAGATATAATTAAACTTTTTCACGCTTGCAAATCTTAAAAAATAATGTTAAATATAATTATCAATTCTTTAATTAAATAATTAAATAAGGTGAAAATTATTAATAAAAACAAAATAAATAAAATTATAACTTCAATTTTTCTAACGATTTTAATATTATTCGTAAATTCATGCGATACTTTCGATATGTATGTAAGAAAAGGTTTGGAAGGAGTTAATTTATACGAGCTTACCGTTTACGGCGAGGCTTTGGGTAAAGATGTAAAAGTTGTAGAACTTGCAGGTTTCGATGTAAATAATTTTAGAAATGAAAGAGTTTCTTATTATATAAATATGTATCAAGGAAATTGGAAACCTCATATGCAAAGAATAATCGACAGAGCGCAGATTTATTTGCCTTATATAAAACAAGTTTTTAAAGAAAAAAATGTTCCCGAAGATTTGATATATTTGCCAATAATTGAAAGCAGTTTTAATCCTCAAGCTATATCGAAAGCGGGAGCGGCGGGACTTTGGCAGTTTATGCCAATGACGGGAGCTATATATAATCTTAAAGTTAATTATTGGGCGGACGATAGATTTGACCCTGAACGCTCAACTAAAGCGGCGGCGGAACATTTGTTAAGACTAAATAAAAATTTCAAATCTTGGGTTATAGCTTTAGCAGCTTATAACGCGGGCGGCGGAAGAATTTCAAGAGCTATAAAAAAAGCTAAAAGCAATAATTTTGACGATTTAGTTAAAGCGGATGTTTTGCCAAAAGAAACTAGAGAATATATACCAAAATATGTGGCGGCGGTTATAATAGCTAAAAATCCCGAAAGATTCGGATTTAAAATAAACAAACCTAATGTAATTTTTCCTCAAGGCGATTTGGTTTATATTGACGATGCGGCGGATTTATCTATAATTGCAGAAATGATTGAAGTCGACACGGCGGATTTGAAAGCTTTAAATCCTCATTTGGCAAAAAATGTAACTCCTCCTTCAATGATTAGATATCCTTTAAGAATTCCCGAAGGAAAAGAGAAAAAATTTTACGATACATTTGGCAGTATTCCTGCAGAAGAGAGAATTACTTTCAGAAAGCATGAAGTTAAAATGAATGAAACTCTTTCGCATCTATCGAGATTTTATAATGTTCCTATTCAGGCTATAGTTGAAATAAATAAATTAAAATCTAAAAATATAAATATCGGGCAGCAGGTTATGATTCCAATTCAGGGATTAGATAACGCTAAACAAGTAGATATCGCTCAATACGAAGAGGAAAGAGAGAGATTAAGAGACGGAAGATTTGTTTATTTTGAATCTTTGCCTTCGCCCGATTACGAATATAAAGATATAATGTATCATATTAGAGAAGGCGATACTCTTTGGATTATAGCGAGAAAATTTAAAATTGATATTTCGGAAATAAAGGCTTGGAATAAATTAAAAAATAATGTTCTTTCTGTTGGTAGCGAAATATTTTTAAGAATTCCCGTAAATAGAGATTAATTTTTAGTAATTTAATGCAAATAAATAATTGACATTTTTATTAAATACGCTATAATTAAATCATTATGATAAAGGTAAATTTTAGTTTCATGAAGCCAAGCCAAGCCAAGCCAAGCCAAGCCAAGCGATAACTTTAAAATTTTTACATTTCCCTGCATTCTTTTCAGGGCATTTTGCTATTACATTTTTTGGGGTGAATAATGAAAATTGATATATGTTTCGCTTCCAACGATAATTATTCTCCGTATATGGGAACGGCTATAGCGTCAATACTTTGCAATTCAAAAGAAGACGAAAATATAACATTTCATATAATATCGGAAAATATAAACGAAGATAATAAAAATAAATTAATTTCGCTAAAGAAGATAAAAGATTTTAATATCATTTTCTACGAACCTAAAAAAGAAATATATCGATATATTACAAAATACAATATGAAAGCATATTCCACATTTTTTAGGCTTTCAATTCCGTCTTTAATGCATAATATAGATAAAATATTGTATTTAGACTGCGATATGATTGTCAATAAAAGTCTGAGAGAATTATTTGAAATTGATATGCAAAATAATTATGCTTTTGTAGTAGAAGATATTATGGATAAATTAAATGAAGTCAAAGCGGGAATAGAATTTGATAAAAACGATAGATATTTTAACGCTGGCTTTTTAATGATTAATAATAAACTTTGGATAGAAAATAATTTGGAGCAAAAATTTTACGATTTTTTAGATAAAACTTTTTTGGCATTTAAAGACCAAGATGTATTGAATTATTGTTTGAAAAACAGAGTGAAATTTTTGGATAAAAAATGGAATTTTTTAGATTATAAATTTTGTTATAGAGGCAATAATCCAGATATAAATGAAATTAATATTATTCATAGCATAGGAAAGCCTTGGAAAAAAGAATGCAATATATCGTTTTTTCAAGATGAATTTTGGAAATACTATCAGCTTACGCCTTGGTTTTTTGAAAGACCAATAGACGCAATTCAAACTATACTTTATCAAAAATACGGGGATTATGAAAATCAAAAATTGAAAAATAACGATATAAAATTTTTAGGCATTTATCATAATAGAAATACTTTGCAAATAGTAATATTTTTTATAAGAATAACGATAGAGATGGATTTTAAAAATGTTAGTAAGATAGCTTGGTGGATACCCGTTAGAAAATGGAGAGAATCTTTTAAGAGAACTTTTGACATTTAATTAATAATAGGATTAAAAAATGAAAAAGAAAATTGCTTTATTATTATGCTCGACTGGAAACGAAGCCTTTGCCGTTGGAAATATTATTATCGGAGCTAAAAAATATTTATTTCAAAATTTGAGCGCCGAAGATTACGATATAATATTTTTAACAGACAAACTTGAAAGCAAAGACGAAAACGCTCTTAAAAATATTTTTCCAAGAATAATAATCAAAATATATAAATCGCCTTTTTCAAAAGAAATGTTAAACTTGAGAGAATTAAATCATTTTAGCAGTTTTACTTATGCTCGTTTTGAGGCTTTTAATTTGCTCGAAAAATACGAAAAAGTATTTTATGTCGACACGGATATTGTTATACAAAAAGATATGTCTTATATTTTTGATTTAGATTTTGAATTATATGCAACTTTATCGCAAACTCCAATTTGTCAAACTACTCAAAATAAAGAGAGTATAAAATTAATAAAGAAAAATAATAATTATAATATAGATATATTATCTTTTTATGACGGGAATATAATAATATCTGATAAAATAAATTATCAAGGTATGACAAAATGGCTATATGATAAATCAGAAGAATATAAAACTAACGATTTGGTAGTTTTAAATCTGTTAGTTCAAGAATTTAGTATTAAGATATTAGACGCTGGAGAAACATTTTGTTGTTTTCCAAATTCTAAAAATGCTTCTAACTCTCATATAATTCATGCAATCGGACCTGCGAAATTTTGGCGAGGAACTTACAATAAAGAATGGGAAGAAAATAATAAAATATGGATTGAAGCGGGCGGAAATATTACTTACGAAGAAAACGCTAAAAAGCGAAAACAAATAGATAAAATAGTTTGGTTTATTCCAACTTTCAAATTGAGAGATAAAGTAAGAAGATACTTATTAAAGAAAGTCGGATTAACGGGAAGATAATTATGTTTGAAACGGCTATACTTTTTATAATTTTCAAAAGAAAAGAAACCGCGTTAAAAGTTTTAGAAATTATAAAACAAGTTAAACCTAAATATTTGTATATAGCGGCGGACGGTTGGAGAGACGAAAACGAAAAAATAAAATGTTTGGAAACGAGAGAAGCGGTTTTAAAAGCTATAAATTTTGAATGCGAAATTAAAACATTATTTAGAGATAAAAATTTAGGTTGTTGCGATGGAGTAGCGGGAGCTATACAATGGTTTTTTGAAAATGTCGAACAAGGAATAATTTTAGAGGACGATTGTTTACCCGAAATTTCATTTTTTGATTACTGTGAAAAACTTTTAAATTATTATAAAGACAACGAAAGAATAATGCATATTACGGGCGATTCTCCTTTAGACAGAAAAGTCGGCGAAGCGAGTTATTATTTTGCGACAATTCAGCATTGTTGGGGTTGGGCGAGTTGGAGACGAGCTTGGAAATATTATGATTCTACAATGAAAACTATAAGTTTTAAAGATACGAAGAAAACTTTGAAGAGACGATATAAAGATTTTAATATAAGAGATTATTGGCAGAATTGGTTTTATAGAACGGGCGATATAAACACTTGGGATTATCAATGGACTTACTCAATAATTTCAAAAGACGGAATATGCATTAATCCAAATTTAAATATGGTTTCAAATATAGGTTTTGGAGCGGATTCCACGCATACCTCAAACTCCGAAGATGAAAACGCTAACAGAAAAACTTATCCAATGGACACTGAAAATATTATTCATCCTTCAAAAATAGAATGCGATAGAGAAGCCGATTTTGAAATAGCGATTAAAAGATTCGGTTTAATTCCTTTTTCATTAAAACATAATTTAAGCAGAGAGATTAAGAGAATTATTAGACAGATTGGGGATTTATTTAATATGAAAAATCTATAATAGATTTACTTGACTTAATATTTAAATAGTATATATTATTAATTGTTTAAGGAATAAATATTATGTCAGATAAAAATTCTGTGTATATTAGATTTATGGCGCCTATAATGCCGAATACAATAAAATCTTTGTCTCAGTGTTTAGACCAAGCGAAGCGAGCATATCCATTTGTTGATTTCTTCGGGCGGCGGTTCTGTATTTCATGGAATATCAATGTATAATTATTTAAAAGGATTAAATATTAATATAATTACTTATAATTTTGGTTCTGCAGATTCTATCGCTACGGTATTATTTTGCGCGGGTAAAAATAGAATATGCGTTCCTAACGCTAGGTTTTTAATACATCCTGTAAGTCTTAATTTGAACGCTCCCTTACTGTTGAAAGATAAAGATTTAGAAGAACAATTAAAAAGTATAAAAATAGACACAGAAAATATTGCTAAAATAATATCCGATACTGCAAATAAAGATATTAAAGATGTGGAGGAAAAAATGCATAATAGAACTACGCTAAATCCTATTGAAGCTAAAAAATATGGATTGGCAACCGATATAAACTCTAATTTATATAATAACGATAATATATTATATTCAATTTATGAAGACGGCTCTATTTTTCAATATATACCTAATCCCGATATAACATCAAATATGTCGCAGTCTCCAATAAATTTTTATAATTTACCAGAGCAGGCTATAAAGAAAAATATATAATAATATACGAATTAAATCGGCGTCATATCCACATTTACATTAAAACTATTCAAATTCACTTTATCGTCTATATCTAAAATATGCATCAAAGGAACATTGCCTATAAAACTTGCCCAAATCGTAAAAGTGGAAGGCGCGCCTATTATATAATTGCATAAACTCAATAAATAATGGTCCTCATACCAATCGCATTTTGAAATAATATAATTTTGTTTTGGTTTCAAAGTTATCTCTTCGTTTGAAAATAAAATAAATAATATTTTTTTGTCTTTAAATAAATTAGAAAATTGCTCTATTTTATCGTTATAAACTTCATCCTCATAATAATATTTTCCGTTATTCCAATATTTATAATCGCCTCTTCTTATATGAACGCCGACTTTCATATCATATTTTTCAAATTCTTTCATATATATATATGAAGACATTTCTAATTTTGGAGTATATTTTTCTTTAAAATAATCTCTGTATTTAATAGCAAGCTCGGGAACTCTAAATTCCCAACCCGACACAAAAATCGTTTTATCTCTATTCTCTAATATTTGTTTATCGTAAAGCGCGATATTATTTCTATATTCAATATTCATATAATCAAATATTAAAAAATTTTTGATATTTAATTTTCTTGCAAATTTAGAAAGATTTTCAATTATGCTATAACGAGTATTTAAATTAGGCAAAAATATTTTAGGAATTTTCTTAAAACTGTATTTGTCTTTTATTTTGTAAAAATCTTCCATGTCGTAAAATTCAAGATTATGATATTCTATATTATTATCTTTACAATAAGCCTCGAAATGCATATTTTGAAGAAGCCTATTGCTTTTGTCTCCAAATCTTTTATACAGAAAAACCATTTTTATTTCCTAAAAAATTATTTTATTTATTATTTTAAATTTATTTCAATCTTTCGTTTATAAGCTCTTCTAATCTATTTAAAATTTTCTCTCTTCGCTCCCAAAGATAATCAATCATAGAATCGTTAATTTTTACTTGATTTTGAAAAGCGTCAAATAATTTATCGTCTTTATTTAATTTTTCAACTTCTTTTAAAAGTTCCGAATTGTCTTCGTATTTTCTATAAAATAACAATGCATTTTTATTTATCAAATCTAACTCAATATTTTCATCTCCCGAATAAATCGGGATGCATCCCGCTTTGAAAGAATCAAATAATTTTTCAGTTATATAACCATCGCTAATTGTATTTTCGGGACAAATATTAAATTTGAAATCTCTCAAATATTCTATTTTGTTATTATTAAATTCATTTTTCAAAGTATCGTCATTGTGTAATAATTTTCCCGCGCATTTCACTTCGCCAATTTTATTAATTTTATTAAAAATTTCCGTTCTAATTTTCGGAGCGTCATGGCTTGCAACGAGAGATGCAAATTTATTCTTTTTAGATTTTGCATTATTAATATTATCTATAGTTTCTTTAATTTTATCTTTCGTATAATTTCTTTCTAATATATTGCCAAAATTATAATTTATCCAAATAGGAAATCTCACATAATTATTAAATTTATTTTCGTCCAATCTATCAAAGCCTAAAGACAAATCGACATCATTGACGCAATTATCAGAATATTCAGCCCAACTTTTGTCTATTGCATTTTTAGAAACGCATTCGCCCGTGTAAAAAATTTTAATTTTAGCTTTCGATTTATTTAAAAAATATCTTCTGCCGTTTGGTCCGAAAAATTCAATATCGGGATTATAGCTTATTTCCAAATCGGGAATATAATTATCTTTTATAAAATTATAAAAATAGTTATATTTAAACTCTATTTCGTTTATCGCCCAATCGTTTCTCACGAAAAAAGTTTTCTTATCTTTAATTTTATCTTTATAATTTGCATAATTTATTCTATAACCCAAATCTTTAAGAAAGATAGAATTATTTCTTATTCTGTTTCTCAATCTATAAATTGGAATTATCCAAACCAAATATTCTATTAAATTCTTTTTCAAATACATTTTAATTTTTATTTATTTTATCTAAACTTAATCCGCAATTATTTAAATCGTATTCTAACATTATTTTTACAAGCTCTTTAAAAGTCGTTTTCGGTTTCCATCCTAATTTTTCTTTTGCTTTTGCAGGATTTCCAAGAAGTAAATCGACTTCTGCAGGTCTATAATATCTCGGGTCTATTTCTACATATTTTTTCCAATCTAATCCGACTAAACCAAAAGCTTCGTCTAAAAATTCTCTAACCGAATGCGTCTCGCCCGTAGCTATAACATAATCTTCCGCTTTATCTTGTTGAAGCATAAGCCACATTGCCTCTACATAATCTTTTGCATATCCCCAATCTCTCTTTGCATCCAAATTTCCCAAATATAATTTATCTTGTTCTTTCTTTAATATTCTTGCAATCGCATGAGTAATTTTTTTAGTTACAAAAGTCTCGCCTCTTCTTGGACTTTCATGATTAAATAATATTCCATTGCAAGCATACATATCGTAGCTTTCTCTATAATTTATCGTAATCCAATAAGAATATAATTTTGCGCAAGCGTAAGGACTTCTTGGATAAAACGGAGTCTTTTCAGTTTGCGGAGTTTCAACCACTTTACCGTATAATTCGCTTGTAGAAGCTTGATAAAATTTTGTTTTTATTTCCGTTTCTTTAATCGCGTCTAAAATTCTTATAGTTCCCAAAGCGACTACATCCGCCGTATATTCGGGTATATCAAAACTTACTCTAACATGACTTTGAGCGGCTAAATTATAAATTTCATCGGGCTGAATTTTCTCAAGCAATCTCGATAAAGCCGAACTATCCGCCAAATCTCCGTAATGAAGAAAAACTCTCGCATCGTTTACATGAAAATCCTGATATAAATGCTCTATTCTTCCAGTATTGAAAGACGAACTTCTTCTTATAATTCCATGAACTTCATAACCTTTTTCAAGTAAAAGCTCCGCCAAATATGAACCGTCTTGTCCCGTTATTCCCGTAATAAGCGCTTTTTTAGTTTTATTCATTTTAATTAATTCTCCGTTTTTAAATTTTAAAATATTTTACTTTTTGTATAAATCAATTTCAATCTTTATAATTTTTCAAAAAATCATTATAGGCAATTTTTAAACCTTCTTCAAGTTCGGTTTTATAATGCCAACCTAAATTATTTATTTTAGAAACATCCAATAATTTTCTCATTGTGCCGTCAGGTTTTGAAGAATCTAAAATTATATTTCCTTCAAATCCGACTACTTTTTTTATCAAATTAGCCAAATCTTTTATAGTTATTTCTTTTCCGCTTCCTATATTTATAAATTTTCCTATTTCTTTTGCGTCTTTATTTTCCATTAAATATAAACATGCTTCGGCTAAATCGTCAGAATTCATAAACTCTCTTAAAGGCGTTCCGCTTCCCCAAATAATTGTTTCTTTATATTTATTTATTTTCGCTTCATGAAATCTTCTAATAAGCATTGGAATTACATGAGCGTTTTCTTTATGATAATTGTCGTTAATTCCGTAAAGATTGCATGGCATAACCGCTATATAATTTGTTTTATATTGTTTGTTATAAGCGGCGCATAATTCTATTCCCGATATTTTTGCCAAAGCGTAAGCTCTATTCGTGCTTTCCAAATATCCCGAAAGTAAATATTCTTCTTTAATTGGCTGCGGGCAATCTTTAGGATAAATGCAGCTCGAACCCAAAAACAATAATTTTTCGACTCCGTTTTCAAAAGACGCTTCGATAATATTATTTTGTATTTGAAGATTATAAAGTAAAAAATCAACGGGATAAGTATCGTTTGCATAAATTCCTCCAACTTTTGCCGCTGATAATATTACCCATTCGGGTTTTTCTTTTTTAAAAAATTCAAATACTTTATCTCTTTCCCTCAAATCAAGCTCGCTATGAGTTTTTTTAATAATATCTTTATAACCTTTATTTGTAAAAACTCTCTCTATCGCGCTTCCGACTAACCCTTTATGTCCCGCTATATATACTTTTTTCAAAATAAAACTCCTTTTTGTTTTTTATTTATTTTTAATTTTATTTATCTTTTCCCGTTATCTCTTCGACTATATTTACAAGATTTGAAATTGACCTATTGAAATAAACCAAAACATCGCCGTATAAATGAGCGTTGAGCGGAGGAATTAAAGATTTATCCACATTATCATAATGTCTCTGTCTCGCTTGATAATAAAAATCTTTCACTTGATGATATTTTTCAATCGCTTCTTCATAAGTTTTTTCTTTATTTATATAATAATATTGAGGAATTAAAGTCGATAAATAATCTATAAACTCCACATTATTATTAATCATTTTAAGTATATCTTTTTTTTGAATTTCGTTAAATAAAGTTCGCTTTTCGTTTCCTTTAATAATCGCTTTTGCCAAATCTTTTAAATTATCTCCCAAATTTTCGTAATAAGTGCTTATATTTATTAAAGAAGCTATATTTGAAGAGTTTAAAGTATTTTTTCCTAAAAGTTTAAGCAAGAAAGTGTGAATTTCGTTATCGGTATTATCTAAAAGTTTTTCGTTATCTCTTATTTTATTTAATAATCTTTCGCTCGGATTATCAAATAATTCTTTTATTCTAATTAACATTTTTTTTGCAATCTCTCCCATATAAGTCACTTCTTTTCTAACTTCTATTTCCGCAGATATTGGCATATTTAAAAGTTTATCTAAAAGCAAACTTGCATGTTTTTCATCGTCTTTCTCTTTTATTAGAATGCAAACTATTTTTTCAAGTTTATCGGTTAGAAAATAAAATACTATAACATTAGCTATATTAAAAATCGTATGAGCCGCCGCTATATAAAAAGATATATTAACATAATTATTATTAACGACTTTATAAACTCCGCCCGAAACTATAAAACCCGCCAAAAAATTAACCAATTTTATATACGGATTAAATAAGAAAAACATATAAACCACGCCGAATATATTAAATAAACTGTGAACCAAAGCCGCTCTTTTTGCATTAGTCGAAGCATTTAAAGTCGCCAAAACCGCCGTTATTGTAGTTCCGATATTCTGCCCAAGTATTAACGCTACCGAAGTTGGAAAATCTATTAAACCGACAATTGCAAGAGAGATTGTAACTCCAAGCGCTGCGCTACTTGACTGTATTATTGCCGTCACTATCATTCCTATCATTACGCATAAAAATCTGCCTTTAAATGTGTCGGCGTTTGCTATCAAAAATATTTTTTCAAATTCTTCAGAACCGCGCACACTTTCAAATGCGTTTTTCATTAAAATGAGTCCGTAGAATATCATTCCAAAACCCATTAATATTTCGCCAAAGAATTTTAATCTCCTATTTTCGCTGCAAAATATTACGATTATTGAGCCTATTCCTAAAGAAGGCAAAGCCAAAACTTCGATATCTAAAGAAATTATCCATCCTGTAATCGTAGTTCCGATATTTGCGCCAAGTATTATATTAATCGCTTGAGTTAAATTTAATATTCCTGCATTAACGAAGCTAACCGTCATAACCGTAACGGCGCTACTTGATTGAACTATAGCCGTTATTAAAAAGCCTAAAGATATTCCAAGTATTTTATTATTTGTAACTTTATGCAATATCTCTTTTAATCTACTTTCGGTGCTTTCTTGCAAACCGTCCGAAAATAGTTTCAGCCCGAACATAAAAAGCCCGAATCCGCCTATTAAATTGAAGGTTAGATTTTGTATCATATATATCCTAATTTATATAGTGTTTTTAGAATATCATATAATATTAAAAAGTCAATAAAATAGTTATCATATATAGTATTGTATTTTATTTTTATTATAGAGAAAAGATTAAAATTTAGTATATTTTAGGCATGAATGATTGTGCATTTAAATAGATTATATAGAAAAATAAAATCTCGTTGTCATTTTATATTTCTACGATAATATTTAAGAATATATTCCTCAAATCAAAAATTTATTATCAGACTTTAAAGAATATGGGTGAATAGAATTATATTAAATTTATCTGAATGCTATTTTATATAAAAAGATATTTGTAAATTTGATAAAGTTTAAAAACGAACTTAATAAATCAAACAGCGATATTATTATTTCGTATATATTCAAATCTGTAAAAAATGATTATAATATTATGGAATTATCCGATTCTATACGAGCTTTTCAAAATATTAATGACGCTCTTTATAATTTTGGTATCAATAGTCGATAGTAAATTTGCTTCTTATGAAAGATTAAAATATTCTCAAATATTATTATAAAAAATTACCATAGCAATTTAGATGAAAAGTATCTAATAAATAGTTGACAAAAATTTTTAAATATTATAAAATATTGTTAAATTAAATTAATCAATAT
>ERZ1673700.1098-NODE-1098-length-29190-cov-60.079286_pt1 | contig 29190 bp, 27 predicted proteins | sample MGYA00580230_ERZ1673700 | MGnify/ENA primary metagenome ERZ1673700 (study PRJEB41218, sample SAMN15661782) | gut metagenome | host: Homo sapiens | place: Canada: London | collected 2015-08-20/2019-03-30 | study: EMG produced TPA metagenomics assembly of...
GCATAGCGGGTGGTTGTTTGTGCCACGCAAGCGTGGCACTGGGTAAACCCATTAACACATAAAAGCGACCGCAAAGCATATCACTCTGCGGTCGCTGTTTGTAACTTATTATTTGTTTTTCTTCAAATAATCCCAAAAATTATTTTCATCGGATTCATCAAATGACTCTCCGTTTTCGTCCTTTGCACATTCATTAAAAATGTTATACTCAAGCCATGCGTTTGCAGAGTCATAGTCCTTGCTGAAAATATCTGTGTTCTTTATATCAAAAATTCCCATACAATCACCTCAAAGTAATTTTTGTATGTACTCCGTAACTTGATATTACATCATATGAACAAAAAATTCAATACTCATATTAGTATGTTTTTTAATTTTATTTAATGATTTACCGAATAACAGAATAAAAGAATTTTTCTTGAAATAGAACTACGGTCTAAGCCCCATTCCGCCCTCAAGGGTGATGGTTTCGCCGCTCATATACTTGAAATCAGGTGATGCAAGTGCAACACAGGCACGGCCGATTTCTTTTTCGACATCACCAAAATGTCCCATTGGCGGCACTTTTACATTCGCCTTGAATGCGTCGGGATAAGTCTGCTCAAATTTTTCAAGCTGAGCAGTCCATGCAAGCGGACAGACAATGTTGACATTTATTCCGTCCTTACCCCACTCGTTGGCGGCAACTCTTGTAAGACCTCTTATTCCCTCTTTTGCGGCTGCATATGCACACTGACCGAAGTTTCCGAAAAGTCCGGCACCCGAAGCGAAGTTGATAACAGTTCCCTTTGATTTTTTAAGGTACGGATAGCAAGCCTTCATATAATAGAAAGTTGCGTACAGTCCCGAATAAACAGCAAGGTCAAATTGCTCTGTTGTATGATCTGCAAGCGTAACACCCGATGCAGAGGCCTGAGCGTTGTTAATCAAGACATCAATTCCGCCGAATGTTTCAACAGCTCGGTCAACAACATTCCGAACAACCTTTTCGTTATCGCCGTCCTTGCTGACATCAGCCTGAACAGGCAACACATTTACTCCGTAAAGTCTTTCGAGTTCTTCTTTGGCATCCTCAAGCTTTTTGACATTTCTGCCTGTAATAACAAGGTTTGCGCCCTCTTTTGCATAAGCAACAGCAATGCCGTAGCCGATTGAACCACAACCTCCGTTGCTGAGAACAGCCCTTCCTCCGCCTGTAATAACAGCGGTTTTTCCATCTAAAAATCCCATAATTCTATCCTCCTTTGGGAAAAATATGTTGTAAGAGTACAAAAACTCCTACAATATCATACTAACAGATAGGAAACTTTATGTCAATCCGAAAAACCTACTGCATGGGGATTGTTTGATGCGAAAATTTCTGCCTCGCCAACTGCCTGCGGTGCGTAACCCTAACCCTCATCAACGCTCTTAATTTTAAGGTTTACCGTCTGAAATACAGTCGCAATGCGTTGCACATAAATGTGCTTCCTTTTGCTCCTTATTTCAGACAGCGCTTTGCTCACTCTTTCCGCCACCGGCGGCGGTCGCAAGGCTACACCTTCACCCCCCTTGGTTGGCAAAAAAATCTGTAAAATAAAAAAACCAGTACATTAACTGTACTGATTTAATGGAGCGGATGACGGGGATTGTTTAATGCGAAAAGTTCTGCCTCGCCAACTGCTTACGGTGCGTAACCCTAACCCTCATCAACGCTCTTAATTTTAAGGTTTACCGTCTGAAATACAGTCGCAATGCGTTGCACATAAATATGCTTCCTTTTGTTCCTTATTTCAGACGTCGCTTTGCTCCCTCTTTCCGCCACTGGCGGCGGTCGCAAGGCTACACCTTCGAGCCCCTTGTTTGGCAAAAAAATCTGTAAAATAAAAAAACCAGTACATCAACTGTACTGATTTAATGGAGCGGATGACGGGGCTCGAACCCGCTACCTCCACCTTGGCAAGGTGGCGCTCTACCAGATGAGCTACATCCGCATTAAATTGGTGCCTCCGGGCGGAATCGAACCACCGACACGGGGATTTTCAGTCCCCTGCTCTACCGACTGAGCTACAGAGGCAAAAATTGGCGACCCGGAACGGGTTCGAACCGTCGACCTCTAGCGTGACAGGCTAGCGTTCTAACCAACTGAACTACCGGGCCAAATGTGGTGGGAACAACAGGGCTCGAACCTGTGACCCTCTGCTTGTAAGGCAGATGCTCTCCCAGCTGAGCTATGCTCCCACATGCCTTTATCGCTCATCGAAGTTCTATCGAATTTCGATTACATCTCAGCGACAGGTAATATGATACTATAAAATCAGTCGATTGTCAATACCGTTTTTGCAGTTTTTTTAATTTTTTAAAATTTATTTGCTAATTGCAATTTCGTGATTATCGGCAATCAGAATATAGTCGCTGAAGTTATTAATACAAGTATGGTAAACTCCTTATTTCAAACAGTAAACAAGAGTTTCGCCCCGTGTTTTCACACGGTATTATTTGAAAGCGCAGTTCGCTGTTACAGTATAACAATTGTTTTGCGACATTTATAAAATCGGGTCTGTCAAAAGAATTCAGTAGTTACTTGCGGGCGGATGATATCCGCCCCTACAGTTTGTACAAAAAGAAAAGACAGCACAATTTCTGTACTGTCTTAGTTGGAGCGGATGACGGGGATTGTTTAATGTGAAAAGTTCTGCCTCGCCAACTGCTTGCGGTGCGTAACCCTAACTCTCATCAACGCTCTCCCTAAAAATGCTCCACTGGAGCATTTTCTTAACGGTCGCCTTCGAGCCCCTTGTTCGTCAAAAAATTATGTAAAATAAAAAAATCAGTACATCAACTGTACTGATTTTATGGAGCGGATGACGGGGCTCGAACCCGCTACCTCCACCTTGGCAAGGTGGCGCTCTACCAGATGAGCTACATCCGCATTAAATTGGTGCCTCCGGGCGGAATCGAACCACCGACACGGGGATTTTCAGTCCCCTGCTCTACCGACTGAGCTACAGAGGCAAAAATTGGCGACCCGGAACGGGTTCGAACCGTCGACCTCTAGCGTGACAGGCTAGCGTTCTAACCAACTGAACTACCGGGCCAAATGTGGTGGGAACAACAGGGCTCGAACCTGTGACCCTCTGCTTGTAAGGCAGATGCTCTCCCAGCTGAGCTATGCTCCCACATGCCTTTGTCGCTGTATCGAAGTTCTGTCGAATTTCGTTTATCTCTCGGCGACAGATACCATAATACTACATTATGATTAAAATGTCAACACTTTTTTGAAATTTTTTTCATTTTTATGAGTGACATCACGAACATTTGCGACAAGGCCTTTAAAAATCTTTATTCTTTGCTGTTTTTCTCTGCAATCAGTTTTTCAAGGTCATCCTTTGAAAAGACATATTTCTTATTGCAGAAGTGACAGGTTGCAACGGCAACACCCTGTTCATTGACCATAGAACGGATGTCATCATCGCTGAGGGTACAAAAATAATTTTCAAGCTTTTCTTTTGAACAACCGCAAACATACTTAACAGGGTTTTCGTCAAGCACTTCAACCTCAAAACCTTTGAGGGCTGTTTTGCAGATATCAAGAATACTCATACCCTTTGCAAGCATAGTTGTAACGGGTTCAAGCTCTGCAATATTCTTTTCCAGCTTATCAATAACAGTATCGTCTGCACCCGGAAGAAGCTGAATAAGCAATCCGCCTGCAAGCAAAACCTCGCCGTCCTCTTTGTCAATCAGCACACCCAGGGCACAAACTGTAGGAATCTGCTCGCTTGTTGCGTAGTAGTTTGCAATATCCTCGGCAATTTCACCGCTGACAAGCTCAACCTGACCTATGTACGGATCGCCTGAACCGTAGTCACGCATAACATTTAGCATACCTGTTCTGCCGACTGCTTTTGCAACATTGATTTTACCGTTTTCGTAATATTCCGTCGGGCAGTCTGCATTGCCGACATAACCCTTTACATTGCCGCTGCTGTCGCCGACTGCGATAACGGGACCAAGTTCACCGTCACCCATTACACGGAGGTTGACTGATGCGTCTTTCTGTTTGAGCATATCGCCCATAATTGATGTTGCACACAAAAGTCTGCCGAGTGCGGCTGTGGCACTGCGTGAAAGGTGGTGAATCTTCTTTGCGGTAAAAACTATGTCGGACGCATCAACGCAAGCCGCCATAATAGCACCGTCAGATGTAATACAACGAATTATTTTATCCATATCGGTTATCCTTTCGATTCATTAAACTCTTTGTTGCGTGATGTTTTCATTCTTGCAACATAAATTACCCTCTGTTCATCCGCTTTCGGACTTTCAAATGTAAGGTCACCGTAAACAGCCTCTACTTCAAAACCTGCATCCGTGAGCATTTTTTTGATTTCATCATCTGTATAGGCTCTTTCCGAAAAGCTTTCGGATGAACGATAATACACACCGTTTTCTTCCTCAAAGAAATCAAGGTCGATTTTTACCTTGTTATCATCTTCGGGAGTGTTTTGCCATACGCAGAAAACGCTGTCGTTTTCATACACAAAGGTATTATCCGCAAGAACATTTTTATGCTTGTACACCGTGTTGACATCAAAAATAAACAGACCGTCATCGTCCATAAAAAGTCCCACACGGTCAAATGTCTTTGCAACATCTTCAATTTTTGTAAGATGATTTATGCTGTCGAGAGTACAAACACAGGTATTTATTGTACCATACAAGTCAATACTTTGCATTTTCTGCCTTAAAAACAGGATATCAAGACCTTCTTCGGAGGCACTCTGCATTGCCTCGCTGAGCATTTCCATACTGTAATCTATCCCGAAAACATCCACACCCCGCTTTTTCAAAAGGCGTGTGAGAGTTCCTGTTCCACAGGCAAGGTCAAGGGTTATACCCATATCATGTCTGAATTTTTCGGCAAGCTCAAGAATATAGCCGCATCTTTTTTCATAGCAGGCATCCTGCATAAGTCCGTCATAAAATCGGGCAAACGACAAATAGCTCGGCATTACTCTTTTTCTCCGTTTTCAATCCTGTCGAGTACAAGAGTGTAGCCATATGTATCGTTATCAAACAACGCTCTTTTTACTCGGCTGATGGTTGCGGTTGACGCACCGGTTTCCTTGACGATTTCTGTATATACCTTTTTCTCGGTAAGCATTTTTGCAACGACAAGGCGCTGTGACATTGCCTTGAGTTCTGCACTTGTGCATAAATCTTCAAAAAAGCGGTAGCAATCTTCTTCGTTTTCAAGCGACAGAATCGCCTTGAACAAATAGTCGGTAGAATCATTTTTAAGTTTAGAATTCAAAACCGTTACCTCCTTATTTCTGCAATAAAGCATTAAGTTTTTATACATTAAAATTTTAACACACAAAAGCACGAAAGTAAAGCGGAATTAAATTTTTTCTTCTTTTTTACAAAAATCAGTTGTAATTTTCCCATACATTTTTATACAAACCTATGTAACCGCAAAACAGTTGTCCGATTGAACAGCTGTTTTGCATATATTGCTAAATGCTTTTCTTTATAGTATCAAGAGCGCCTTTTTCAATGCGGCTGACCTGCGCCTGTGATATTCCTATTTCAGCCGCAACCTCCATCTGAGTTTTGCCGCGAAAAAATCTCATTGAAAGAATCCGTTTTTCTCTGTCGGAAAGATTGGAAATCGCCTCTTTTACCGCAATTTCTTCAAGCCAAGCGGAATCATCGTTTTTGTCGCCGATTTGATCCATAACATATATAGTATCGTTTCCGTCCGAAAAAACAGGCTCGTAAAGCGACACGGGATCAACTATCGCCTCAAGCGAAAGCACCACCTGTTCTTTCGGCATCTCCATTATTTTGGCGATTTCTTCAATGGTTGGCTCCCGATTGTTTTTATTGGTCAGCTGTTCCTTTATCTGCATTGCACGGTAGGCTGTATCTCTCATTGAGCGGGATACCCTGACTGCATTGTTATCACGCAAAAACCTCCGTATTTCGCCGATTATCATAGGCACTCCGTAGGTGCTGAAGCGCACATCAAGCGTAGGGTCAAAGTTATCAATCGCCTTGATGAGTCCGATAACACCCACCTGAAACAGATCGTCGGGATTTTCGCCTCTGTTTGTAAACCTCTGAATAACAGAAAGAACAAGCCTTAAATTCCCGTTAATCATCTTATCCCTCGCCATTTTCTTTTCGGCAGGAGAACCGTTTCTGATTGTGTTAAGCAGCTCACGCTTTTCGCTCTCCTTCAGCAGCTTGAGCTGTGATGTATTTACTCCGCAGATTTCAACTTTTCCGTATTGCAAAGAATTACCCCCGAATCTGAATTTTTATCGGTTTTGTCTTTACAATAATTATTGACGGTTTTGGCTGTTTTATTCTTTTTAAGTTCTTTTAAAAATTTCTCAAACGGTCTTTTAAATTAAAATTGTACATTGACAATGGTACAATTGAATGTTACAATTTAACTGTAGGATTGGCCATATTATACAATTTTCTATACAAAAAAAGGAGGACGGCTATGTTCACAATTGATTTCACAAGCCGTGTGCCGATTTATGAACAGATTTGCAACAATATAATCAAGCTTGCGTCGGCAGGCGTGTTCAAATCGGGTGACAGGCTGCCGCCTGTACGAACGGTAGCACAGGAAATCGGTGTAAACCCAAACACGGTTGCAAAGGCATATCGTGTTCTTGAAACAGAGGGCTACATCTATTCAACTGTTGGACGGGGAACATTTTTGACAGACAAGTTGACAAAAAACGCAGCTTTCCAAGAAATGGCTCTCAAAACATTCCGTGATGCCGTAAAGAATGCAGAGCTGTACAGCGTTCCCCGTGAACAGCTCATAGAAATCATCAATTCCGTATACGAAGGAGGCAGAGAGAATGATTGAAGTTAATCACATAACCAAAAAATTCGGCAAAGTGACTGCCGTTGACGATTTCACGCTTACCGTAAACAGAGGCTCTGTTCTCGGCATTGTCGGAAGCAACGGCGGCGGAAAGTCAACACTTCTGCGAATTATGTCGGGTGTGTTTGACCCCGATAAGGGCGAGGTAAATATTAACGGAATAAACATTCTTGACAATCCGTCAGTAAAGGGAGAATGTTTTTTCATTCCCGATTACCCCTATTTTTCAAACAGCTCAACTCTTGAAAACACTGCATTCCTTTTTCGAAGTCTTTATCCAAACTGGAACGAGAACGCTTTCAAACAGTTTTGCTCGGTGTTTCCGATTGATCCTGATGCAAGAATAATTGATATGTCAAAGGGTATGCAAAGACAGGCGGCTTTGATACTGGCGCTTTCAACCTGTCCGAGATATCTGCTGCTTGATGAAATTTTTGACGGACTTGACCCTGTTGTACGCAAGCTTGTAAAAAAAATAATCATTGACAATGTTTCCGCAAATGATATGACAGTTGTCGTTGCGTCACACAATTTGCGTGAGCTTGAAGAATTATGTGACAGAATTTGTCTTATGCACAAGGGCAAGCTTTTGCTTGAGAGGGAAATTGACGAAATTAAACTCGGGCTTCGTAAGGTTCAGGTTGCATTCACCGAAGTTCCCGATAATTCATTCTTCAACGAAATCAATGTTATAAACACATGGAGAAACGGAAATATATTTAATCTTACAATCAAAGGAACAGAGGAAGAGTTTATGCCCAAATTGCAGGAGCTTAATCCGATTTATATCTCAGCTGTTCCGATGACCTTGGAAGAAATTTTTATATGTGAAATGGGGGTTGCAGGTTATGACACAGAAAACATCCTTTAAAAGCAGACTGAAGCAGATGCTGTCGTTCTTCCTCAGCGACCTTAAGTCCTGCAATACATTTCTCATTGTATTCGGTATTATTTCGGCTGTTGCAATTACAGTATGCTTTACAATCTGCGTTGTACTCGGAAACGATTCATCTTTTTCAATGATGCTTTCTGCGTTGAGCATTACAGGCATTGCAAACAGCGGTATCGGAGAAATTGAACTTTTTCAATACTCCTCGGCATCGCTCGTCTATCTCATTTCAATAGTATTTACAATCATCTACACGGTGCGAATTTATTCGTATCTGCACAATAAACGCAAGGCGGATTTGTACGGTTCACTGCCGATTGGAAGAGCAACACTTTTTATTGCAAAATCCGTATCGGCTTACCTTATGTCGATTATCCCTGCAATTTTCTTTCTCAGCTTAATATCCATTATATCGGTTTGTTCGGGACATTCGGTTGTTTCGGAAGTGACAAAATTATTCCCCGAAATATGTATGGGTACACTCGCGTCAATCGCATTTTTCGGTCTTATTGCAGTTTGTTGCGGAACGATGCTTAACTCCGTGCTTATGTTCGTTGCGGTTTGCGTAGCTTATCCGCTTTCCGCAATCTTCATCAAAGGTACTGTTGTGGGTTGTTTTGACGGCTTTTATGTTGGCATTTTCAAAGACAGCGTCATTATGAATGCACTCAATCCGCTTGCCGCATATGACGGAATAAATGTTATTTACTGGCTGATTTTCTCGGTTGTATGTATTGCCCTCGGCGCTTTTCTTGCAAAGAAAAGAAAGGCGGAAAGAGCTCAGTCGGCATTTGCATTCCACCTTCCGTGCTACATAATCAAGGTGCTTGTTTCATTCCTTGCAGGTATGTTCCTCGGTGTTCTTTTCGGTTCAATGAATGTTTTCGGCGGATATGCGGGTTTTGTTTTCGGATTTATTCTTGCAAGCGTTCCCGTTTACATAATCGTTCATCTTATTTTGTACAGAGGCTTTTCAAAGCTTATCAAAACTTCGATTCCGCTCGGTGCGTTAATTATTGTAAGCTGCGTCGGTGTTGCTCTCTGCTGTTTTGACGCATTCGGCTACAACAGCTATGTACCGAAAACTCAGGATATCAAGAGTGCCGGATTCTATGACGCAAATTCAAACTATCAGGCAAAAGGCGGTGCTGTCGGCAAAAATCTTAAAGATATGGCTGATGATATTACAGACAAAGACACAATCACTTTTATCACCAACTCACATTCAAATCTTATCAACAAGCGTGACTATTCAATTCAGAACAAGTTCAAGAACACATGGGTTTCAATGTTTACGGACAACTTTCTGTTTTTTAGCAAAGAGCTTTCGCAGCCATACTGCGGATATGCATACAAGCTCAATGACGGTCGCATTATTACAAGGGCATACAACAGATTCAACGCATTTTATAATTCAGATACCCTATACGATGACGACAACACGGATATAATAAATTCAAAGGGTTATATCAAAACCTACAGTCCTATTGCAAAGGCGGAATACGATGATTTAAGTGAATTTGCAGTTTTTGGATTTAACCGCAAGGATACGGAGAAAAAGCACGCTGACTTGGTTGTAAACCGCATTGCTTCAGGCTATTACGGTGATGACAGCCAGTCAGTTGCGCTCACAGGCCCCGGCGAGACATACAAACGCATCAAGGATGCTTTTCTTAAAGATATTGACAACTGCAGTGATGAAGAATTTAAAAAAGTTGTCGGATACAGTAACACATTCTACGGTTCAGCCGACCCTGATTATTCAGATTACAGTACACTCGTTGAATCCATTCCCGATGTTGTATGTGTAATACAGCTTGCAACAGGCGCACCCTACAATATTTACATTTCAGACCTGTCATCCTATTACAAATCTGCAGATTCCGACACTGCTTACACAACCGCATCCTATGTTATTCCGAGAAGCTTTACAAAGACAATTGAGGTTTTGCAGGATCTCGGTATGCTCGACAAAAATATGTATGTCAAGGCAAACGATGATTATAACGGAACAAGTATAATCACATATGACGATTATTATGATGATTCTGATTACTCAGACAGCGTATCGGGCATTGACGACAGCGAATATTGATACAGGCATTACACTACAGGAAAGCAGGATTTTAAATGGAACTTTACAACGGACGACCAACCGACTTAACAGGCAGAGAAGACCGTGAAATCAGAGTATATGACCTTCTCGACAGCCTTGGAATTGAATATCAGCGGACCGACCACGGACACGCTGACACAATGGAGGCTTGCAACGAGATTGACGCTGTGCTTGATGTGCTGATTTGCAAGAATCTTTTTCTGTGCAACAGGCAGAAAACCGACTTCTATCTTCTTATGATGCCGGGTGACAAACCTTTTAAAACAAAGGAACTGTCAAAGCAAATCGGAAGTGCAAGACTTTCGTTTGCGACTCCCGATTTTATGCTCGAATTTCTCGACATCAAGCCGGGTGCGGTGAGCGTTATGGGGCTTATGAATGACAAGGACAACCGAGTAAGACTTCTTGTTGACGAGGATGTTCTCAAGGGCGAATATGTCGGCTGTCATCCGTGTGTAAACACCTCAAGTTTAAAAATCAAAACAGCCGATGTTTTCGGAAAGTATCTTGATGCGGTTCACCACACCGCAACAACAGTAAAACTTGTAGGCGAAGAATAAAAATTAAACGGCAGCGGGATAAATTTTTCCGTTGCCGTTTCGTTTTTTACAGAACATAACTGCCCCCGAACCTTTGAAAGATTCGGGGGCAGTTGTCTGAATATTAAGAAAAATGAGTGTCAATTATTTGATTTACTTTTCAAACTTTTTTCTGTAAGAAAGAAACAATGCACCGCCTGCAATAACAGCAGATAATGTGAATAACATTGTTGTAATCGGACTGCCTGTCGGAACAGAACCGTTATCGTTCGTCACGGTATTCTTAGTTGCATTATCCTTGGTTGCAGTATCGTTTGTGCTTTGATGATTAAAATAAACATAAAATGAGAATTGAACATTTTTATTATAGCCTGTCGGTGTTGTAATACCGAAGCAATCGTCAACATCGGCAACGAAATCAACACGCAAAACCTGATTCGGCTCTGTAAGGCTCGATACAGTTGAAGAATAAACATCCATAGACTCCGTACCGTCAAGAACGGTTGTGTAGAGCTTGCCTGTCTTTGTATCCTTGATTGTTATTTCTGTACCGCTTACATCGGGCTGAACAGTGTAATAGTTTTTTCCGTCATACACATAAGAATCAGTAATATCCACCTTTGTGTAGTTAAGCTTTGCAGGAGTTATTGAAATAACCTTGTAAAGCTCTTCGCCTGTTGATTCAAACGGATAATCATGAGCCGAGCTATCATCGGGATCTTCGGGTTCATCCATAATCAGATTATCTACCGCATAATCACTTGTGGTTATTGTATAAGTTGTCATGAGGTTTTTATAGCTGACATTAACCGTATATTCCCTGTCAATCTGCTTTTCAAGAGAAATGCAATAGCTGTAATACCATCTTAGATTTTCTTCATACGGTGTATCAAGTTCAAGATTGCCTGCGGTATCAAGAGCTGTTCGCATTACCTCACCGTAATTAAACGGATCGGAAACTTCTGCGGTACAGTCGGCTGGATCAACACTTTCCGAAGAACCGTCATTGTAAACCACTTCAAGCTTTGCATCCGAAAGGTCAAGCATCGGGTTGAAGCTGTATGCGTTCATTTTGTCAGCAAAAGCATAGTAATGCTCGCTGTCTGCATAAACATTTTTAACTGATTCGGGCGGAAGAATAACATTTTCCCAAAAATAGGTTTTTGACGGAGGCTCAATTATCTTAAGCTCCACGGGTGTTTTTGCCTCATCGGGAGTTGCCGAATTGTCGGCAGCCGCAAAGGCGGTTAAAGCACACGAAAAAGTAAGCAGGGCTGCGATTGCGAGGGATAATAATTTTTTCATAATAATTCCTCCTCGTATAATGACTTTTAGATGCACAATGTATGCACCTTGTTTAATAAGCTGCTGAACAAATATTGTTTAAACAACTTTGTAAATATTAAAATACAATTTATGCCATTTGTAATCGCCACTTATAAAATACCCATTCATAAAATGCTGCAAAATTTTCAGCAGTTCAATCGCATTCGCCGAAACCGCCGCCGTGGCTATAGGTATGAAATTTTTCACACCAATCTATGTTTCAATTAGTATTTATCGTATGAGAATGCATTATAAGAATCAGTAAGGTGCTGTTTCTTCTGTGTTTCGCTATAACTATTCCAAAGCTTTGGATAGCCGTCAACAGAACAGTAAACAAACTGACTGAACATATGTGCATTTACACAATTATCGAGTGTACTCAAGTTTGCAGCATTATACACTTGTTTGCTTGTCCTGCCATGAACATAATAGGTGTAATCCAATCCCCAATTTTCAAGAGCTAAATGATAAGAAGAATACGGATGAGCACTTATAAGGTTGCCATCATAATTCAATGTATAGTTTTCACAATCAAGATAACGATCGGGATTGCTGGTTGATAACTCGGCTGAATTTATCACATACCTTTTAGCCGATTTATCGTATAAGTAGGCCAATCTATTCTGAATGTAGGTCATAGAATTATCAAATCCAACCAATGAAAGCTTTCCATTCTTGAAAGTATATACCCTTGCATTCAAATAGTATTCCTTATCCCCTGCTTCCTGCGCTATAAGCTCAGGAACACCGTCAAAATCAAGGTCTGTAAACTGCACACCTGCCAAAGCAATGTCCCCCACCTTGAGTTCAGGCAACCACTCCGATTCATGTTTAAGCAGATAATCTATATATGCATCTCTTGTTTTGTTGGTTGTTTTATACTTAAATGCAACACCTGACGGATTATAGGTACTTGTAAATTTCTTCTCATCCTTTGATACACATCTTACGGTAAAAGTATAGGTCTGTCCTGCTTTTACATTCTTATAAGTGTACTGGTTATCGGTTGTATCGGCAATCTTTTTCCACGAACCACTTTGCTTAATATAAACACGATACTTTGAATTTTTATCGGCGGTAGAATTCCAAGTTAAAGTAATTCCTCCGTGCATTGTATCAATATTATAAATTTCCGGACATCCGTTGTTATATAATGCACTTTTTACACCCTTTGTGTCATAACCGCTCTGAAAAACTTTGCCGTTACTTGAAATACAGCGAACAGTATAAATATACTGACCGTTTACAGAACTATCTTTTACGCTGAGTTCTCTTGAAACAAGTCCCTTGTCAAGATAACTTGTACCTTTTGTATCTACAAGTTTATTCCAACCGGTAGCATCCTTATAATATACACGATATTTTTCAGCACCTGCAACCTTATTCCACGCAAGCTTGATACCGTCATATGTATATTCTGCCTTTGATATTTTCGGTGTGGCAACATATTTTGCGCTCATTCCCACAGGGTCATAACCGCTCAAATACTTTTTAGCGTCGGAACTGATTGCTCTTACAGTGTATGTATAGGTCTTATTCGGCTGTAAATTTTTATGTGTCACAACACCTGTTTTGTTATCGCATACTTTTGTCCAGCCCTTACCTTCTGTTTTGCAGTACAATCTGTAATTTGTATTTTCTTCAGAATCCCAAATCACCTTAATACCGCCGTTTACAACATTGGTTTCAAGTATTTTAGGAGCTTGATTATATCTGATACTTAAGCCTTTTGGGTTAAATCCACTCTCAAAACTCTTTCCGTCATCACTTATACACCTCACGGTATAAGTATATGTTCCCATACCAACAGATTTATCAACTATAGAATTAGAAGTCGTATCTGATACTCTGAACCAATCTGACGAATTTTTATGATAAATTCTATACTTTGATGCACCGTTTACTTTGTTCCATGTAATTTTCACACCGCCGTTTACATTTTCAAGCTTTGAAATTTCGGGGGCGTCAATATATTTTACACTTTTGCCCTTTGAATCATAACCGCTTGTAAAGCTCTTTCCGTCAGCAGAAATACATCTTACAGTATAGGTGTAATTCCTGCCCGATGAAACATCCTTGTCGATATATGAGGTTGAAGTTGCATCGACCATTCGTGTCCAACCTTTACGGCCCTTGTAGTAAACTCTGTATTTAGCCGCACCGTTCACTTTGCCCCAAGAGATTTTCACACCGCCGTTTACATTTTCAAGCTTTGAAATTTCGGGAGCAGCAATATATTTTACGGTTGTCCCCTTTGAATCATAACCGCTTGTAAAGCTCTTTCCGTCAGCAGAAATACATCTTACAGTATAGGTGTAATTCCTGCCAGATGAAACATCCTTGTCGATATATGAGGTTGAAGTTGTATCGACCATTCGTGTCCAACCTTTACGACCCTTGTAGTAAACTCTGTACTTAGCCGCACCGCTTACTTTGTTCCATGTAAGCTTTACACCGCCGTAAACGCTTTCAGCCTTTGAAATTTTCGGAGTAGCCAAGCTTGCCCTTGCAACCTGTGCATACTGCACGGGTGTGTTAAGCGGTTCAACCGCATTTGCAGAAACTGCCGAAACCGCAACCGCAGACATCGACATTACCGCCGCCATGGCTATAGGTAAAAACTTTTTCATAGTTATCCCTCACTTTGTAAATATTCTACGCATTATTAAAAACTTTCGCTAAATTTTTATGCAGGTTAATTGTAACATTAAATGATATAAAAAGCAATACATCTTGATAAACTATCACAAATTTTTAAGCTAAAATAAATAAACCGTTCACAAAAGCGAGAACGGTTTATTTTATATATTCTGTTGATGTTTTGAATTATTTAAAATAATTTCTGCGTTTTGCAAAAATTACTGCACAACCTGCAAGCATTGCAGCTGCAAGGAATATTGCAATGCTGTTCTGTCCTGTCTGAACTGCACCACTGTTGTTCTGTGAATTGTTCGGTGTGTCATTTGTTGCTGTGTCGCTTGTTGAAACAGGCTTAGTTGCCGAAGTTGCAGAAGTTGTATCGGGTACTGTTACAGGTTCGTCAACTGTTGCAACCGTAGTTGTAGGCTCAGTAGGAACAGTTGTATTCGGTTTATTAGATTTCAAACCAAAATTCATTTTTGACAATTCTTCAAGAATACTATCGTCAATAACTCCGCTTTCGTAAGCATTCTTCATTGTGTAAATTTTGCCGTTGTTGTAAACGAGCAACTCATCAGCTGCAGTATATGAGTAGGTATAGTTGCCAAGCTGTGTTTCATAAGCCGCCGATGGGTAATTCAAATCGTCAGTATGCTCAAAATATACACTTCCATTTTCATTTCCTCCGACAATACGGATTTCAAGCTCTGTAGGCTTTGTATCTGTATAGTAGTTGTCGAGCATAGCCTGTTTGATTATCGCCTGCATATCTTTTGCAGGTGCTTCATCAGGAGTTGCCGCAAAGGCGGTAACGGTTACTGCACAGCACATCATAACTGCGATTAAGATTGATAATAATTTTTTCACGAAATTTCATCCTCTTTTCTTCTAAAACTAAGCTGACTGTCAGCTTATACTAGGATTTTAGCAAAAAAAGAGGTGATTTTCAAGCAACTTTGGTTTACAAAAAATGCCACCCTCGTTGATGAAGGTGGCATAAATGTTAATTTTAGTTGTCAAATCAAACAGGGTGAACCATATTTTTCTTGTCAAGCTTGTCGCCGTTGATGCCAACCTTGGCATTTCTTCTCTTTTCAAAGAAGTCGAGGGCAACCTTCGGGAACTGTGCATAAGAAAGAACATCCTCAGGCTGTTCAATCCACTGCTCAATCTCGCCACGGAGCTTATCAAGCTCAGGCTTAAGCTGATCTGCAGGACGGCCTTTGATAATCTTCTTGTCACCGATAATCTTCTTCTGAAACTCAGGATCAATCGGCATTGGAGTTGTACCGTACTCACCGGCAACAAGTCCCTTGAACTCGTTTGTGCACATTGAGTAGCGCTTGCCTGTGATTACATTGAATACAGCCTGTGTGCCGACAATCTGTGATGTCGGAGTAACAAGCGGAGGATAACCTGAATCCTTACGAACACGGGGTACTTCTGCAAGAACTTCGTCAAGCTTGTCTTCTTTACCGGCCTGCTTGAGCTGTGAAAGAAGGTTGGAAAGCATACCGCCGGGAACCTGATAGATAAGAGCGTTAGCGTCTGTTGCGAGCATCTTAGGATCAAGAAGTCCTGACTTGATGTACTTCTCACGGAGAGTCATAAAGTAAGCACGGATGTCAGAGAACTGTTTAAGGTCAAGACCTGTGTCGAACTCTGTGCCTGAAAGAGCGGCAACCATTGATTCTGTAGGTGCGTGTGATGTACCGAGAGCGAGTGGGCTGATTGCTGTGTCAATGCCGTCGGCACCTGCCTCAACACCCTTTAAAAGGCACATTGATGCAAGACCTGATGTGTAGTGGGTGTGGAGCTGAAGCGGAAGCTCCGGAACAGCGGCTTTGATAGCCTTTACAAGGCTTTCGGTTCTTGTCGGAGTAAGAAGTGCAGCCATATCCTTGATACAGATTGAATCTGCACCTGCGTCTGCAATTCTCTTAGCATACTCAACATAGTATTCATCTGTGAATACAGGACCTGTTGTGTAGCTGATAGCAACCTGTGCATGACCGCCTTCTTTGTTAGCGGCCTTGATAGCTGTTTTAAGATTCTTGATGTCGTTAAGAGCATCAAAAATACGGATAATGTCAATACCGTTTGCGATTGAACGCTGAACAAGATACTCAACGCAGTCATCGGCATAGTGACGATAACCGAGCATATTCTGTCCTCTGAAAAGCATCTGGAGCTTTGTGTTAGGGCAATGCTCTCTGATTGTGCGGAGTCTGTCCCACGGATCTTCGTTTAAGAATCTGAGGCATGAGTCATATGTTGCACCGCCCCAGCATTCGAGTGAGTAATAACCGATTTTATCGAGTTTGTCAAGAACAGGGAGCATTTCCTCTGTTGTCATTCTTGTTGCAATGAGTGACTGATGAGCGTCACGCAGAGCAGTTTCGGTAACTCTGATTTTTTTTGCCATTTTACAGCATCCCTTTCTCCGAATTATTGATTAGTTAAGTGTTACGAGAACCTTACCTGAGTCAACAGACTCACCCTTTGCAACATCAACCGTTGCAACTGTGCCGTCCTGCGGAGCCTTAACGGGAGTTTCCATCTTCATAGCCTCGATGAATACGAGGTCATCTCCGGCCTTAACAGCCTGTCCTGCCGAAACGACAACATTAACAACTGTACCGGGCATAGGAGCCTTTACAACAACAGAACCCTGAGCGCCTGCGGGAGCTGCCGGCTTTGCTGCAGGAGCGGGAGCGGCTGCCGGAGCAGGAGCGGCTGCTACGGGAGCTGAAGAACCGCCGAGTTCTTCAACCTGAACATCATATGCTGTGCCGTTAACTGTAATTCTTAAATTCTTCATTTTTAGTATCCCCTTTTATTTTAACAAGTAATCATTTATCAGATAGTTGAATGCTTCTTTGAAAGTGTTGAAACACGCTTGCCCGAGAGCATATCAAGAGCAGAAATAAGAGTCTGACGGAGCTGAGCTTCTTCAACAATACCGTCAACATAGCCGTTCTGAGCGGCATTGTAAGCAGAAAGATTCTCGTCAGCAAACTTCTGAGCAACCTCAGCCTGCTTATCTGTGGCAACATTCATAACTTCGGGAGCCATAATGAATGCGGCAGCCTCAACATTAACAGGTGAAATAACCGCATCGGGAAGTGCGTAAACAACATCTGCATTTGCGCCTGTGCCTGCAAGAGCAACATAGCCTGAACCGATTGCCTTGCCTGTAACAACAGAAATCTTAACTGTTGTTGCCTCAGCATAAGCGGCTGACGCCTTTGTTGCCGACTTGATTGACTCAAAGCCCGGGCAGTTTACGAATGTTACAACAGGGAGTGAGAAAGCGTCGCAGAAACGAACAAACTTTGCTACCTTGTTTGCAGACTTGCAACCAAGCTCCTTGCCCTTTGTAACAACAATACCTACAACCTGACCGCCGAGTCTTGCAAAACGAACATTTGCTTCCTTGCCGTAATCATTGAAGAGCTTTACAATGCTGTTGCCGTCAACTGTTCTGCTGACTACACAACCGCAACCGTCCTCTGCCGGAGCTTCTTCAAATGACTGAGGAGCCATTGTGAGGTTATTTGACGGAAGATAAAGGATAAGTTCCTTTGCAGCCTTGATTGCCTTGTCTGCATCTTCACAAACGATTGAGGCAATACCGTTTTCAGCATTGTAAGCGGCATCGGAATGCTTGCCTGTTACCGAAAGTGAAAGCTGTGCGTCTTTGCTCATGATAACGATGTCTGCGCTTGCGGCGTTAAGAGCGTTTGTTCCGAGGCAAGTGCCGAGAACAACCGAGATCTGCGGTACAACACCGGAAAGTGACGCAGCCGCATTGAGAACATCACCGCAACCTGCGAGAAGCTCTGTACCCTGATTAAGTCTGCCGCCAACGCTGTCATAGAAACCTACAACAGGAGCGCCTGTCTTGAGTGCAAGACCATACAGCTTTTTAAGCTTGGCAGCCTGTGCCTTACTCATGGCACCGCCGCAAATGTCGCTGTTCTGTGCAAACGCATAAACAGGCATACCTTCTACTGTTCCAAAGCCTGCAACAACCTCGGCAAAACCTTCACCGGATTTTGCAAAGGCATCAATTTCACAAAAGCTGTCTGCATCAAAAAACGCCGTAATTGTCTTATAAGCGGAAGTTGCGGCAATTTCAGCCTTTGCCTGATTGATCTTTTCAATACTCATCTTAAAATCCTCCAATACCATGTATTGAATATGCACGAAAACTGAGCGTGCATACTAATTTTCTACACGATACATTATACTCTATAATCTTCAAAAGTACAAGAAAAACACGCTGTACTATTTCAATTTTGAACACATTTAATAGTTATTACACCAAAACCGTAAATTTATTGTCAAATTAACGAATAGTTTTATTCACCGTTTCGGAAGTATTTTTCAAAAACAGAAAATTAAAGCTGTTTGCCGTTTAAAAACGGGTTTGCAAGCAGTTTTTTAACCTCTTGTTCGGTCAAATCTCTCCAGTCGCCCTGTTTGAGCATACCCATTTTTACACCGCCGATCTGGGTGCGTTTGAGTCTTGCAACTTCAAGCCCGACAGCCTCGCACATTCTTCTGATTTCACGGTTCTTGCCCTCGTGAAGAATCATTTCAAGAACTACTCTGCCCTGCTCCTTGTGAATTACATGGACATATGCAGGAGCGGTTTTCCTACCGTCAAGCTCAACGCCTGTTTCAAGCTTTACAAGCTGATCCTCGTCAATTGACGGTCGAACGGTTACTCTGTAAATCTTGTAAACATTGTTTTTCGGGTGCATAACCTTGTTTGCAAAGTCACCGTCATTTGTAAAAACAAGCATACCCTCGCTGTCTTTGTCAAGTCTGCCGATCGGATAAACTCGCTCGCCGACATTCTCAACAAGCTGTGCAACACACTTTCTGCCACGCTCATCATTCATTGTGGTAATGAATCCACGGGGCTTGTTGAGCATAATATATCGGTAATTGCCGCCCTTCGGCACAACAATTCTCTTGCCTCTTACAAACACCTTGTCTGTAGGAAGAACCTTATCGCCGAGAATTGCGGTTTTGCCGTTCACCTTGACATGACCGCCGAGAATAAGCTCCTCGGCCTTTCGCCTTGACGCAATACCGCATTGCGCTATGAATTTCTGAAGTCTTATAGGTTCAATTTTAGCCATATGTAAATTCCTTTTTATTAAAATTTTCTGTATATTTAAGCTGTCACGAAAACAGATTTCCTATTGCCGAAAATATTGACACACTCTTTTTATCCGATTTAATCTTTTCGCCTGCAACAATGTTGCATTTATAAAGCAGCTTTCCGCCAAGTGTGTATTCAATTCTGCCGACCGACTCGTTTTTTTCAATCGGAGCATACAAAAAGCTGTCTATGAAGATTTTCTTCTTGATTTTATCGCAGTCCTCACGCTTTAAAACGATTGTGTTGTTCTTCTCACCTGTAACCGTTACGCTGTCCTTATCACCGCCCACGCACGGAATATCGGCACAAAAGTCAGCGTCCTTGCAGTCAACTCCCCTGTACTTTTCAAAAGCGTAATCATAAAGAGAAATATGGTCATTCCAATCGTTGCGGTCATTCAGAGTGACGCACACAAGCGTTACACCGTCTTTTTTTGCAGAGGAAACAAGGCACCGCCCTGCCACCGTTGTATAGCCTGTTTTTCCGCCTGTACAGTAGGGATAAAGCGACAAAAGCCTGTTATGATTTGCATATGCGGTTTTCTTTGATTTCGGTTCAAGAAATTCAACGGTCACGCTCTTCTTAGCCGTAAGATTTGCAAAATCGTCATTTTCAAGTGCATATGACATAAGCAGAGCCATATCCTTTGCACTTGAGTAATGGTTGTCATCGTCAAGTCCGCTCGGCGTTACAAAATTGGTATTCGTCATACCGATTTGCTTTGCCTTTTCATTCATTCGTTGTGAAAACTTTTCGGGACTGCCCGAAATCGTATATGCCGCCGCATTCGCCGCATCATTACCCGACGCCATCATCATTCCTGACGCAAGGTCTGAAAGTCGGACTTTTTCACCGACTTTAAGATACATCGAACTGCCCTCGGCAACCATTTCCTGTTTGAAGGTTACTTCGCTGTTACAGGATGCCGCCTCCTCAAGCGTTATGAGAGATGTCATAATCTTTGTAGTGCTTGCAGGTTTCATCCTTTCATCTGCATTTTTTGAACAGATAACCGTGTTGTTATCGGAACAATAAAGGACAAATGCCTGTGCAGAAATTGTGGGAGGAGTATCCTCCTCAGTTTTTGCGCCCATAAGCACAAACGGCATAACAAAGCACACCGCAAGCGAGATTATTTTTTTCATAAGGACACCCCCTGCATAAATCTATGCCGAGGGGTGCTGCAATATTACGAATCAGCCGTCAATATCGTCCTGTGTGATTTCGGAAAAATCGTCTGCGGATTCGCTCTTATCCTTTTTGAAAACTCCCTTTACCTTTTTGAGAACATCGGGAATCATATTAACGAGCTTGTCGGCTGTGCCTTCTTCACTATCAACGGAAACAAGCCTTACATCGCCCTGATAAACGGTAAGAAAGGCAACAGGCTGAATAGTAACACCCGCACCGCTTCCGCCGCCAAAGCAGTCCTTGTTTTCTTTTTTTGTGGGCAAATCAGAACCGCCTGACGCAAAGCCGTAGCTTACCTTTGAAACAGGAATGATGAGTGTACCGTCAGGCGAGGTAATTGGATCGCCGATGATAGTATTGACATCAATCATTTCCTTAATTTTTTCCATTGTAGTATTCATCAGATTACCGATAGGATGTTCCATAGCCATTCTCCTTTTTATATTTATATAAATCATCAGTTATTTATAGTTCGTTTTTCACTTCTGCAAGAAGCTTAAGTCCCTTGATTCCGTGCTTAACGGCAAGAGCGACAAGCCGAAACACAAATACTCTTGCCACAAAGTCAAAGTTAATTTCAGTTTCTGCTTTTTCCGAAAAATTCGGATTTATGTCAACTCCGTAGCCTTTGCATTTTACAACACGGACAATTGTGCCTACTGCCGGATAAACAACGGCACAGTATTTGCCGTATTTTATAGCCGTATCAGCCGCATCGTCACCTGCAACGCTGATACTCAGCGACAATTTTTTAACCAGTATGTGGCTGAAAAAGTCCTGCAATGCAGATACTGCAAGCTCTGCAACTCTTTTTATCAGGTTCAAAAGCCACTCAATGCCGTATTTTTTAATAAGGCTCGGCTTTTTTTCTGTCGCTTTTTTAGGCTGTTCGGTTTTCGGAGTTTGTTTTTTAACTTTCTTCTTCTTTTCTTTTTTAGGCTTTGCCGGCACAAGCTGCAGCTTTACAAAGCCGATATACACGGCACACCAAAACTTCTCTTTATATGATGCACGCAAAGTAATCGGAATAAACATCACAAGCGCAACAAACAGAGCAATTCCGAGTAAAATATATAACCAAAGCAAGGGTATTCCCCCTAATTTTTACTGTTTGTCATCAGGCTGTATCGAAAACAAATCCATCTGTTCTCCGCCGTTTTCGATTTTCTCCTGTTCTTCACCGTTTTCTTCGGACTCCTTGTCCTCTTCACTTTCGGGAAGCGGAGGAAGCTCGTCAAGACTTGAAATGTTAAAGCAACGCAAAAAGTTTTCGGTTGTGCCGTAAAGCAACGGTCTGCCGGGAAGCTCAAGTCTGCCCTTTTCTTCAACAAGTCCCTTTGTTGTCAAACTGCCGATTACACCACTGCAATCAACTCCGCGCACCTGCTCAACAAAAGCCTTTGTAACAGGCTGATTGTATGCAACAACCGCAAGGACTTCAAGAGCCGCCTGTGAAAGCGGAGTGTTCCTCCTCAAATCCATAACGGTACGAATCTGCGGAGCAAATTCCTTTTTTGAAACCATCTGACAGGAATTGTCAAGCAATATTATAGTTATGCCCCGTCCTGCCGCCTCATAATCATCAATCAGTGCAGAAATATGCTCTTTAACCTTTTTTTCGGAAATTTCAAGTGCCTGCGCTATTCGGGAAAATTCAACCGACGCACCGTTTGCGAACAAAATCGCCTCAATCGCACCACGAATATTTTCAACAGCCATTACTGCACCTCCTCATTTTCATTGTTTTCGTCCTCGTCAGCCTGCGGCAAAGGCATTGCGTTTTTATCCTCAATCATATGAACAACGGCATTTTCACCACTGCCCTCAATTCTGATACGCTTACCCTTTACAAGCTCCAGCGTTGCAAGAAATGTTGCCACAAGGTCGCTTTTGCCCTCGCACACCTCAAAAATTTCGTGATATTCAAGCCTTTTGCCGTGCCATAGCCTTCTCATAAGATGGATAATCTTACTGTTTACCGACACGATTTTATGCGACACAATACCCGAAAATGCATCTTTTGACGGCGGAAGCTTACGCTTGCCTCGTCCGACTGCGCTGACATATGCCTTTGCAATATCCTCACTCGGATGAATACGGTTGTAAGTCAAGTCAAATTCAACGGGAGAAGCCTCTCTGTAAAAGCTGTCAAAGTCATAAATATCGCCCAGCTTTGCCGCCATTTCACGGCAGACTGCATATTCAAGAAGTTGACCCGAAAGTTCTTTCTTGAGCTCTTCAGCCTCTTCCTCATATTTTGGCAGGAGCATTACAGACTTGATATATACAAGCCTTGACGCCATTGTCAGAAATTCAGATGCGATATCCATCTGATTTTCCTGCATCATATTAATCTGCTCCATGTACTGGTCGAGCAATTCGGAAATGCTGATGTCGTAAATATCTATTTTGTTTTTAGAAATCAGCGTCAGCAAAAGGTCAAGCGGTCCTTCAAATGCCGACAGCTTATATTGAAGTTGTTGTGTTTCCATAGATAATTTCTTTGTTGTAATTTTTGTTGCGGATGATTAAATTAACCGACAAACGGCATATACGGCAGGCTTGCAAGCCAGCTGATGAAGTCAAGAATCTGATTGCTCACCCAGTTAATCGGTGTGTTGAGAACTCCTACATATAGGAGAACAAAAAGACCGATGAAGAAATACATCTGATATCTGTAAAAAAACTCAACAGCCTTGTCGGGCAAAAATACAAAGAGAACCTTTGAACCGTCAAGCGGAGGAATGGGAATAAGGTTGAACACTGCAAGTCCGACATTGCACGAAATGTAGAAGCTCAAGAATTGAACAACATATCCTCCGATTGTCGAAAGCGGAAATGCGCCTGTAAAAAGGATAATCGGATAATAAATGAGAAGTCCTGCCAATGCGGCAACGATATTTGCAATCGGTCCCATAATTGCGGTGATTGCCATACCGACCTTTGGATTTTTAAAATTTCTCGGATCAATCGGAACAGGCTTTGCCCAACCGAATCCGAACAAAAGCATACACAAGGCACCCATAGGGTCAATGTGGCTGAGCGGATTGAGTGAAAGTCTGCCTCTGCCCTTTACAGCCTTGTCGCCGAGAAGTGACGCCGTGAAAGCGTGCGCCCATTCATGGAATGGGAGAATTAAAAATATGATGACAAGCACAGCCAATATTTCGGCAATTACGGCACCGAAGTCGAGATTTCCGTTTCTGATTCCGTTAAGTAATAATGAGAGCATAAGAGCCTCCTGAAATTCAAAATTTTAGGTAACAATCGTGTAACTATATTTACTTCTCATTATATAATAATTCGTCAAAAATTACAAGAGCAAAAAACAAGTTAAGAAATTTTCAAAAAACACTTGCATTTTCTCTCAATTTCTGTTATTATAACAAAGTTAGAAATAGAATTAGTTTTCTTTAAGGAGGTGCAGACGCATGGCAAAATGTGAATTCTGCGGTAAGGATGTAAAGTTCGGTATTAAGGTATCTCACTCACACAGAAGATCAAACAGAACATGGAAGCCCAACGTACAGCGTGTTAAGGCTATTGTTGACGGTTCACCAAAGCGTGTATATGCTTGCACCCGTTGTTTGCGTTCAGGTAAGGTTACCAGAGCTAACTGATTTTACAGATTACGAAACAGCTCCACTATTTACGGTGGAGCTGTTTTTTTGTATTTTTATCAGAATTTTAAACCTCAATCACGGCACAGAAAGAGGGCTGACCTTTGTTTGGTCAGCCCTCTTAATTATTAGTCTTTATCAGCCGTTAAAGGATTTCTTCCTTCTTACGAAGAACGAACATTACACAAGTTGAGCCGATGAGAAGTGTAAGAATTACAACAGCCAGAGGAGCTTCACCTGTCTGGACAACGCCGTCATTGCCGCCGTTGCTGTCGGGTGTATCGGGGGTGTCGGATGTTGAATTGATTTTCTCTGTTACAAATTCTGTCGCAGAAGTCTGCGCAGGGATTTGCGTTGGCTTCTCGGTTGAAGCCGCTTGAGAAGTCGCTGTTGAAGATTCTGTTGACGGAGCCTCTGTCGTTTCAACCGTAGTAGGAGCAGTAGTTGTAGCAGGCTCAACATAAGTTGAAAGTGTAAGCATTGTAGAAAGGTCAACCTTTGCAGCGGCAACAGGGTCTTTTTTTACAATTTCCTTATCGACAAGAACAACTTCCTTGTCACTGTCTGTCATTTCGGTGTCAGGATCAAGCTCAGAAACACGAAGTACCTGAACAACAAGGTCAACAGTTGTAGAAACCGGAGCGACCTTTGAAATATCCTTTACATCAAAAACAATCCTTGCAAAAGGAGTTTTTTCACTGAAATTATAGAGCGAAAGGTCGCTTGCACAGAATCTAACATAACCTGTGCCGTCATCCTCATCACACAAGTTGACATAAGCGCCCTTGCCGTTCATTACAGGACAAACAGATTTTACGTTGTTATCTTTTGAAAGGGAAAGAATTGCCGTGTCATACGAAATGTACCACTGCGTGTCAAGAACATTCTCAGCGGACTCTAAATTGTATGTAACCGTTACCTGATTTGTAGTCGGGTTGTACTGTGCAGTTGCCATCGGAAAATAATTTGATGTTGCATTAACTGTGAGTGCAAGCGAAGAAGCTTCGGAAGGCGAAGTTGCAGCAGTTGATTCGACAGCAGACTCTGTAGCCGCCGGTTCTGTCGCAGCTTTTGCGGAAGGAGCAGTTGTTGTTTCCTCCAAGGCAGTGTATTCTGTGGGAAACACACCGTCTTCGCCGTAATAATCACCGCTCTTAAGCTTTTCCTTTACAGGAACAGTACCGTACTCGCCGTTACCGTAGTAGTAAAACCATTCACCTGAACAGACTGATTTGCCCTCATCGTCAACAGATGTGCTGTCGGGATTGATGACATAAATCATATTATCAAAGTTTTTTACACCTTCAGGATAATAGGCGGATTTTTTAGCATCATAACCGACCAAAGCTATATCGGTTGTCTTATAAGCAGGAGCAATCTCAGAATTGCTTGAGCCATCAGCTCCGTCAATAACATTATTCCAGATTACATTGTCAACATCCGTCGGAACATCACAATAGTATACATTCGGGACATCGGCTTTCTGAGCACAGTAACCGGGGAAAGCAGAAGGGCTGTCAGAACCGCTCTGCCAAAAAATATCTGTATCTGATGCGAACTCGTTTTCCCAGTAAGCAGGTTTATAGAAATATATACGGTAAGTCTTCGTGCCTTCAGAAGGAACATATCTGCCTTCATCGTCCGTATCGGCAGAAACGCTGACTGCAGCAACTGCAATCATTGCCATTGTAAGCATAACAGCCAATAAAAGACTTATAACTTTTTTGGACATTTTAAATATCCTCCTTATGAATTTCCGACACCATACTTGCATCTGTATGCTTATTATAGTATAAAACACAGTAAAAATCAAGTGTTACAGGGAATTTTGAGTCTTAATCTCAATGTAATAACAACCAAATTTTTGTGTTAAATTCCACCAAATTTGCATTTTACGGAATTTTGGCATATTTTCATACGTAATTTCCGCTTATTCAGTCATACATAAGAGAACAAATAATAAACAGTAAAGCAAAAATGCCCTCCGATTGGAGGGCATAAGCAATTATATTTATATATAATTATTCAAGTGAGATTATTCAAATCTCTTGCGTGTGTAAAGAACTGCACCGCCTGCAATAAGAACAACTGCGAGAGCTGCAGCTGCTGTTGCAACGCCTGTCTGAACTGCGCCGTTGTCACTTGTAGGTGTTGTGTCTGATGTAGAAACTGAATCTGCTGAAGATGTAGCATTCTTATCAGGAGCGGGAACTGTAGCAGTTGGGTTTGTGTTGCCACCGTTGTTGTTGCCACCGTTGTTGTTGTTGCCACCGTTATTGTTGCCGCCGTTGTTGTCGTCCGGAACTTGTGGCTTATTCGGCTGTATAGGTGTAGCAGGTTTAGCATCTTTGTCAAGAACATTGACTACACCATTATCCTTAGCCATTTCATAGTTAGGAAGTCCGCCGTACTCATATTTGCCATCTGCGTTCTTACCATAGAAGAAGTAGAAGTTACCGCCGTAAGATACCTTACCGCTGAGATCATTAACATCAGAGTTTTCAGGATCAATAACGAAAATCATGTTATCGAATGTCATTGAGATACCGAGGTCATACTCTGTCTCGATAAAGAAGTTATCCTTGAAGTTGCCGAGGAACGACTTATCATTACCCTCAACAGCCTCCTGAGCCTTTGTCCAGAACTCACTGTCTAACATATTGTCATAGTATTCGTCATCACCATCCGAATAGTACTGACAAGTCGCATCCTTTGTCTGAACAGCAGCCTCGTACTGTTCCTTGCTGTACTGATAAGTTCCATCAGTATATTTCTCACCGCCGTTAAGGTAGTTGTTGAAAATAATATTAGGTGCATCTGCAGGAAGGTCAATATAGAAGAGGTTAGCGTCTGCATCGTAAACCTGCATCTTGTATCCCGGCCACGGAGCACCCTTTGATGTACCGTCTTTAGACTCGCAAGCGTCTGTACCGCTCCACCAGTATGCACCGGCGTCTGATGCATTGAACTTTTCACTCTTCCATGACTCAGGCATAAAGAAGTATATTCTGTGTGTTTCTGTTACGCCCTCACTCGGAACGTAGCGACCATCATTGTCAATAGCTGCTGAAACGCTTACAACACCTACAACTGCAAGTGAAGCAACGAGAACACATGACAAAATGATACTAATAAGTTTTTTTGACATTTGAATCTCCTCCAAAAAAAATTTCCGATATCTATCGGTATGCATTAATTATATAACAAAAAATTGAAAAATGCAATCTTTTTAATTTATATGGAAGCAAAAAAATACACAAAATTGAAGTTACAATTTTGTGTATTTAGCGACAATATATGAATTTTTATCTATTAAACTCAAAGAAGATATCAATTTTCGTTATTTTCGTCCGAATTTACATTACCTAACGAATCCGATTTTTTCTTATCGTCTTTCTTCTTTACAAGAATTATCGCACCTGCTGCAAGCAATACGACCGCTATCGCAACGATGATAATAATTGTTGTGCTTGAACCCGAACCCGAACCGTTTGTTGATGTTTCAACAGTCTTTGTAACATCAACAACTGAGGTGCTTTTCTGGGTTGCAATGTATCTTTTCTCAACAATTACAGATTTATGGTCATCTTTGTTAGGAGTATTCTCCTCACCCATACCGTCAACATAGTTTATGAAGTCGCCTTGAAGTTTGTTTTCGCTTGCTTTCTTTTCATCAACAATCGGAACTGCATCCTGCTTAACCTCTTCACCGTTTACCCAAAGCTTACAGGTAATCTTATAAGACTTTAGGTAAGTCATATCATCACCGTAGATGTCAGAAATAAAGTATGAAAGATCGGTTTCACCGCCCTTGAGAACCTTAAATTCTGCGGAAACAAGAGATTTGTTTGAATTAAGCGTCACAGGGTTCTGTACATCTGTCCATGTAAAGATATAATAATTCTTCAAAGCCGTGTTGCCCACTGAGTTAGGAAAGCTTTCACATTTAACCGAATCAGCATCCATTTTTAAATAAGCGTCATCATAGAAGAAGCTCATCTGAATGCCGATTACCTTTTCATTGGTCTGCGACATATAGACCGCATACTTTACAGTATCACCAACCTTGGCAGTTACGGAATCTTTGTCATCAGACGAGATTTTGATTTTCAAATCATCATCGGCAGCATTAACAGGTATACAAAAGCATGACGCTGTCATAATCGCGACAAATAGAATTGAAAGAATACTTTTTATTTTTTTAGACATTTTTTTCATTCCTTTAGTTTGATGTTTCTATTATATATCATTACAAAAAAAATTTCAATGAATATATTCACAATTTTCACTGAATTTTGTGTGAAAATTTACGAACAAAATTTTCAACTGCAAAAACATCCAATTAACAGGAGGTTAAACAAAAACACCCCTCGGAGCACCGAGGGGTGAAAAATTATTTTTTTAAAACCGTCAACATCGTCAACAATTTTTTACAATCAGAAATTCAAATTACTTTGTGAATCTCTTTCTTGTGAAATAAACAACACCTGTAGCAGAAATAAGAGCTAAGAGGATAACTATTGCCATAGAAGCATTGCCTGTCTGTATGCCGTTAGCCGGTGTGTCAGGAGTAGCTGTGTCAGCTGTTGACTGACCATTTGCTGCAGCCTGTGTAGCAGATGTAGCATCAGGTGTAGTAGGAGCTACTGTAGCAGGAGCATCTGTAGCCGGAGCATCTGTAGCCGGTGCATCTGTAGGCTCTGTTGCAGGAGCATCTGTAGGCTCTGTTGTTTCAGGAGCTACTGTTGTAGGCTCTGTTGTTTCAGGAGCTACTGTTGTAGGCTCTGTTGTTTCAGGAGCT
>ERZ1673700.1104-NODE-1104-length-29044-cov-12.405706_pt1 | contig 29044 bp, 23 predicted proteins | sample MGYA00580230_ERZ1673700 | MGnify/ENA primary metagenome ERZ1673700 (study PRJEB41218, sample SAMN15661782) | gut metagenome | host: Homo sapiens | place: Canada: London | collected 2015-08-20/2019-03-30 | study: EMG produced TPA metagenomics assembly of...
TTAACTTCAATCAAATTTACTTTCGATAGCTTATCAAGGAAAATTAAAAATCCTTATTTAGTTATAAATAAAAATTTTTTAAAGGAGGATTTCACAATGAAATCTAAACAAATTATTATTATGCTCTTATCGTTTATTATCCTGTTTTCGATAAGTTGCAAAAATAACGACAAAACGGGAAGTGAAGGCGGTATTTCAAGTATACCTACCGCTTCGGGTAATGCTGCAACTGTTGGAAATGCTACATTTACAGGCACTCTCACTCGAACGGCTTTAAACGGACCATCTGAAATCGGACTACCAGATACTTATAGAGTAGGTCCAAACGGAGACTCTGAATTAATAATAGCAGGTAATAAAGTTAGCTTTATGTCATTAGTAGAAGCACAATTACTCACTTCTGGCGACAATAAAGTTGTGGAAGCAAGCGTAGAATATTCCGATGCTGGAATGACCGCAAAAGAATATATAAAAATAACTTTAGATAATGCGTCAGCTCCTACCACTGCTCAAGTTGAATACCAAACGGGAGTTTCTGGCAACGGACTTGATTACTCGGCTACTTATACGGGAAATCTAACTAAACAGTAATTACAGAGATAAAAAAAGAATAATTAAAAGGCATCGTATTTAATGCGGTGTCTTTTTTAAATATAGCAAAACAAATGATGAAGAGCTATCATAATTGGCAAGAAAATAGACAATAATATAAAATTAGTCGTGAATGCTTTGAGTTGCATAACCGATTTATATAATTTTGATTATAGAGTGAATTAATATTTTTTCTTCGTATATCGTATTTTAATAAATTTTATTAAAAAAATTGTTATAAAATAATTGAAGAAGCAAAAATAGAGCTATAATTAAAAATATTTAGGAACAATCAATATTATTATTTCTTATCATTCTTAAATTTGAAATAAGAAATTTCTTCAACCATATTTTCCGTTCTGTCCGAAACTTCTTTGCTTGAAAAAGCGCTTTCTTGCGCCATATCGGAATTTTCCTGCGTTATATTATTTAATTCTATCACGGCTTGATTTATCTGATGTATGCTATCTTCTTCTTGAATAGACGAATTTGCTATTCCCGTTAAAACTTCCGAAACTTCATTTACGGATTTTTCTATCTCGCTTAAAAGTTCGGAAGATTGAGTCACCGATACATTTCCAACTTCTATTTTATTTACCGTATCTTCCACTATATTTGTAATATTGCTTGCAGCGTCATTAACAGTTTGAGCTAAAGACCTTATTTCGCTTGCCACAACCGCAAAACCTCTTCCTTGCTCTCCCGCTCTTGCAGCTTCAACTGCGGCATTTAAGGCGAGTATATTTGTTTGAAAGGCTATAGATTGAATCATTTTAGTTATATCGGATATTTTTTTACTAGATTCTGAAATTTCTTTCATGTTATTTGCAGTTTGTATTACGGCTTCGACTCCGCTTTTAGTGTCCGAATACGCTTTTTCGCTCATATTTTTAGCTTCTGACGCGCTTCTTGCGGTTTCTTTCAAAGAAGAAGATAAAGCTTCAATAGAACTTGCCAATTCTTCTAAAGCCGCTGCTTGAGAGTTACTTCTGTCGGATAAATTAGCGCTTCCATCGGATATTTTATTTATTTCGTTATTTATAACATCTATACCTTGTTTTATTTTATAAATCACAGAACCTATATTTTTTTGCATATCGTCAATCGATTTTGTAAGCATTCCCGTTTGGTCTTTTTTCTCTAAAAGTTTTTTCTCAAATCTTGCATTGAAATCTCCTTTTCCCATATCTTCCGTAATATTTATAGCTCTGTTTAAAGTTTCAGATAAAGGACGAACTACGACTAAAACTAAAATAGTTTCTACCGACATAAAAGCCACGACTACGATTATTAAAACTATTATAAGTTTTCTCATAAGACTATCGAAATAAGATGTAGTTCCATGTCCCGATATCATCCAAGGAACATTTTCTATATTTTGAACGCCCGCCCATTCTTTGCCTTTTATTTCTATTAAACTATTTCCGCTTGATACAGTATTTTGCCAACCAGAAAATAGAGGATTTGAAAATAAATTATTTTGTTCGTTTAAAATATTTCGTTTATCTTTATGAGTAAGATACATTCCATTTTGAATTATTATATTTATTTCCGTATTTTCGTCTTCTGCTTGATTTTGCATTATTTCTGAAATTTTTTCAAAAGAAATATCAATTCCTACCACTCCTTTAAGAACATTATTCGTATAAATTGCCTTAGCGAAAGTTACAAAAAGTTCTTTTGAAGATGCGGCTATATAAGGTTCGCTTATATATACTTTATTTTCATTTAATGATTTTATAAACCAATCTCTTTTTGTTTGGTCGTAATTTGCTGGAAGAAGATGCCTACGAGTATTTACAAATATTCCTCCTTCGTTATTCATAGGTATATTATTTCCAAAATACACATTTACAATTTCAGGTTTTGATTTTACAATATTTGAAAAAGCTATAAGCATATCGTTTGTATTTATAGCGCTTTTTGTATATGCTTCTATTACATTTATTTCAGAATAAAAAGAAGATGTCCATTTAGAAACTTCTTCCGCTGCGGTTTTCATTTTTACATTTATATTATTTAAAAACAATCTTTTATATTGAGGTCTATAAATAATATACATACATATAACTACTATTCCTAAAAATACGGCAAACGGAACTAAAAATTTATTCATTAATCCTTTTTTTCTGTTAGACTTTTTAATCTTCATTTATCTTTTCCTTAACTTATAAAATCATTATATCATATTTTCGGAATTATTTTTTTAAATTTTGTATATACGGTTTTATTCTCTTTAAATTATTTTAAAATAAATTATCAAATATTTAAAAATACTGTTGACTTAATTGTATATATATGTTATTATAAGTATAAGTTTTATATGTTCGTATATAGAATATTATATTAATATAGGAGATATTTTATGGCTGTAAAAGTAGCAATAAACGGTTTCGGACGCATAGGGCGTCTAGTTTTTCAGGCTTTGGTTGAAAGAGGTTTATTAGGCAAAGAGATTGATGTCGTTGGCGTTGTCGATGTCAGCACGGATGCCGAATATTTCGCTTATCAATTAAAATACGATACCGTTCATGGAAGAATGAAAGCCGATATAGGACATGAAGGAGCGGATGTATTGGTTGTTAATGGTTGCAAAATTAAATGCATTCCTGCAGCTCCTTTAAATCAATTGGATAAACTTCCATGGAAAGATTTGGGCGTAGAGTATGTTATAGAGTCTACGGGACTTTATACGGAAAAAGAAAAAGCGCAAGGACATATTTCGGCTGGAGCTAAAAAAGTTATTATAAGCGCTCCTGGTAAAGGCGATTTAAGAACTTTCGTTTGCGGAGTTAATCATGAAGAATATAATCCTGCAGAGCATCATGTAGTTTCAAATGCAAGCTGCACTACGAATTGTTTAGCTCCACTCGTTCATGTTATTCTTAAAGAAGGCATCGGAATAGAAAAAGGATTAATGACGACAATTCACTCTTATACGGCGACTCAAAAAATAGTTGACGGACCTTCTAAAAAAGATTGGAGAGGCGGAAGAGCTGGCGCTTGCAATACTATTCCTTCCACTACGGGAGCGGCTAAAGCGGTTGGAGAAGTTTTACCAGCAACGAAAGGCAAATTGACGGGAATGAGTTTTAGAGTAGCAACTCCAGATGTTTCTGTTGTGGATTTAACTTTCAGAAGCGAAAAAGATACAAGTATTGAAGAAATTGACGCTTTAATGAAGAAAGCAAGCGAATCCTACTTAAAAAATATTTTAGGATATTGCAATGAAGAATTGGTTTCAAGCGACTTCATACATGATAATAGAAGTTCAATATACGATTCTTTGGCTACTCTTCAAAATAACCTTAAAGGAGAAAAAAGATTCTTCAAAGTAGTTTCTTGGTATGACAACGAATGGGGTTATTCAAACAGAGTAATAGACTTGTTATTATATATGTATAGCAAGAAATAATTTTATTAAGGCTTAAATAAAAAATAAGAGGGCGCATAATTTTTAATTATTGTCGTCCTCTATTTATATTTTATGTAAAAATTCTAAAAGGATAAAAAATGAAAAAGACAGTAAAAGATATAGACATTAAAGGTAAAAAAGTAATAATGAGAGTGGATTTCAATGTTCCTCTCGATAAAGAAACAAACTCTAAAATAACGGATACTACAAGAGTTGACGCGGCTATGCCGACAATAGAATATATACTCTCTCAAGGAGCTTCGTTAATATTAATGAGTCATTTGGGAAGACCTAAAGGAGAAGCAAATCCTAAATATTCTTTAAAGCCCGTTTACGATTATTTGAAAACAAAACTTCCGAATAATAAAGTTATTTTCGCTAACGATTGCATATGGGAGGAAGTTAAAAAAACGGCGGGTTCTTTAAATGCGGGAGATGTTTTGCTTTTGGAAAATCTTCGCTATCATGCGGAAGAAGAAAAAAACGACGCGAATTTTTCAAAACAGCTTGCGGATTTGGCGGATGTTTATGTTAATGACGCGTTCGGAACTGCTCACAGGGCGCATGCTTCAACAGCGGGAATTGTAGCGGCTAAACCTTCTATGCCTGCCGTTGCGGGATTTTTAATGGAAAAAGAAATTAAATATTTGGGAGATGCCGTTGCCGAGCCTAAAAGACCTTTTGTAGCAATTATCGGAGGAGCGAAAGTTTCAAGCAAAATTTCCGTTCTTAAAAATCTTCTTAATAAAGTGGACACATTAATCGTAGTCGGAGGAATGGCTTATACATTCTTTAAAGCTAAAGGTTATGAAATAGGAACTTCTTTATGCGAAGACGATTATATTCAAACGGCTAAAGAAATTATGGATAAAGCTAAAGAATTAAATAAAACTCTATATTTGCCAATCGATAATGTTGTAGCGGATAAATTCGATAACGACGCGAACAGAAAAATTGTAGATTGCAACGCTATACCTTCGGGATGGATGGGAATGGATGTCGGAGATAAAACTCTTAAAGAGATTGAAAATATTCTTAAAAATGCAAAAACTATAGTTTGGAACGGACCTTTGGGAGTATTTGAAATGTCTAACTTTGCAAAAGGAACTTTTGAAACTGCTAAATTTATAGCGAATTCTGGAGCGGTTAGCATAATCGGAGGAGGAGATAGCGTTTCTGCCGTTAATAAATCTGGAGTTGCCGATAAAATGACTCATATATCTACAGGTGGCGGCGCTTCTTTAGAGTTTTTAGAGGGAATAGAATTGCCCGGCATAAAGGTTTTACAAGATAAATAATTTTTAATAATTTTATTGATAATTATTTAAAAATAAAAAGGAGAGAGTTTATTTACTCCCTCCTTTAATTTTGCAATTTATCTTCTTATCTATCGCTGTTATTTTCTGGAAGCTGGAATATATGAATCGCATCCATTAATTCTTTAGATTGAGAAAATAAAACATCCGCAGACGCCGTAGCCTCTTCAACCAAAGCGGCGTTTCTTTGAGTTGTAGTATCCATTTCTTCAATGGCAATTTTTATTTGGTCGATTCCGCTCTGTTGTTCAACCGCGCTATGACTTATATTTTGCATCATTGTTGAAGCTTCGTCAATCTTATTTTGAATTTCAACAAATATAGTTTGAGATTCTCTTGCAGTTTCAGTGGCTTTGTCTATTTTATTATAAACATTTTCAATCAAATCGGTTATGCTTTTTACCGAAGTTTGAGTCGTTTGAGCCAAATTTCTAACTTCAGAAGCTACAACGGCAAAACCTTTTCCTTGCTCTCCCGCTCTTGCAGCCTCTACCGAAGCGTTAAGTGCGAGTATGTTGGTTTGAAAGGCTATGTCTTCAATTATTTTAGTTATATCTTTAATCTTTGAACTTGCTTCATGAACTTCTTCTATATTTTTAGTAGTTTCGGATATTATATTTCCTGCATTTTCAATAGAATCTTTTGAATCCATTATCATTTTATTACCGTTTACAGAATCGTTTGAAGATTGTCTTATATTATTAGAAATTTCATTCATAGACGCCGAAGTTTCTTCAATGCTTGCAGCCTGACTTTCCGTTCTACGAGACAAATCGGTATTTTGTTCGGCTAATTCTTTTGCAGCCGCGCTTATTTGATTTGCAGAATCTTCAACTTTATGTATAGTAGCTACCAATTTTTTTCTCATAGCTACAAAAGCGTTTGATAATTCTCCAAGTTCGTCTTTACGATGTATTTTTTGTTTAGTAGTTCTTAAATCTCCATCCGCTATCTCTTTAGATAATCCCGTTATCAATCCTAAAGGAGTCGTAATAGATTTTATAAATAAAGAAACTAAAATAGCCATTATTATTATAGAAACTAAAGATATAATTATTATAGCTCTCACTACTCTTACATTATCTTTTTCTATCTCTTGTTTAGTCATAGATATTCCCAAAACCCAAGGACGATAAGTCAAAGTAGTATATGCGGCTACTCTATCTTCTCCATTAAACACATAATTTATTATCCCTTTTTTGTCTTCAAAGGTTTTTGAAAAATCTTGCGGAAGAGTCGAATTTATATTTTCTATTTTACTATGAATTTTTATCGTAAGAGTATCATCTACACAGAATAAAGCTCCCGTTTCTCCTATAACGAGTTGTTCTACGCGCTCTTTTATTAAATAACTCCAATCGAGCATATAATATAAATAACCGATAACTCTATTATTTACTCTATCATAAACTTTAGATATTAATACTAAACTCCAACCTCCCGTAGTTAAAGAACGCGTTATATTATCGCCAAAAGCGGCGTCTCTATTGCCTTGCACTTTTTGTCTCAAATCGGGATGAATACTAAATATATTTTGTCCTATTAAAGACGCGTTGCTTGCATCGATTAAAACATTTCCGTTAATATCGGTTATACCCATATTTATTGTATATTGATTGTCTTCATTAAAAACTCTCAATCTTATCAATGCGGCGTCTCTAGTTTCTTCAGTTCTCATAGTTAAATAATTTCTAACAGGGTCCGATTTAACATATACTTTAGCGATATCTAATTGGTCCTCAAACCAAGTATCCAATAAAGATGCATATCCCATTACCGTATTGTCAAAACCCGTATAAGTAACTCTATTAATAGTATTCGTTACCATTACTTGAGTTACTACAACCAAAACCGTTATTGCCAAAACAAACAGTCCGATTATTATTAAAGGCATTCTTACTTTTAAACTTTGAAGTTTATGTATCATTTTAAAATCTCCGTAAATTATTAATTATTATCAATCTTATTGTTTATTATTTTCGGAAAAAGAAATATATTTTTTATATTCCTAATATTCTTATAGAATAAAAAACTATAAAATTGTTTGCATATTATAAACCTTTTTATATAAAAAGCAAATTTATATAATTGAATTAATGTTCCATAATAAAAAAATTATGTAAAGTAATTTATTTAATTATCGATAATTAATATATATAGATATTAAGGACGGTATTTTATGTTTGATTTATACGAAGAACTTACTAAAATTGAAATACTTCTTTCAAAAGAAATAGAAGTTTACAAAATTTTATTGGAAGACGAAGAGAAAAAAGTAAATTCTATTATTAATACCCGATTGCAGGATATACATCTATATTGCGAACATCAAAACGATAAGATGAACGAAGCGAACGAATTAAGAAAAATGAGAGAAAATATTATAGATATAATAATTTTAAATAGATTTCCTCATTTGTCTGAAACGGCTACTTTATCGGATATTATAAGAAAAATTCCTTTAAATAAAACTTCTAAAATATCCGCTATGCGTTTGGAATTAGTGACTTTAATAGCAAGATTGAGACATTTAAATAAATTATCGCCAAAATTATTTGACGAAACTTTTAGCTTTTTTAAAGATATGAAAGAAGTTTTATATAGCAGTAAAAAAGTCGGTTATAATAATAAAGGCAAAGAATATGTTTTTAACAGAAAATTATCCGCTTTAATAAATAAGCAAGTGTAATAATAAATTTTAGAAATTTAAAGAAGCTTTATAATCTATAAAAAATTATAAAGCTTTTTTATTTTATGATAATTGATTATTTACCGCATTTTTCATTGATTTCATTAACTAAATGCTCGATTTTGTCATCGCTCATTCCATGTCCGCGACAACCTTCTTCCAAACTTTCCCAACTTGCCACATGACAGCCAACGCAATGAAGCCCATGACTCATCATTATTTCAACCGAATCAGGAAATATTTGAATTATCTCGCCTATGCTCATAGTTCTATTTATCATAATTTTACCTCTCTTCTTAATTTTAGTAATTATTAATTATAATATAATATATTTTTTTGTCAAAGCGTAATTTAAATTTATTCAATGATTTTTGCATTCGCAATCGCAATTTGTTATCTTTATATCGCAACCTTCTTTTAATTCAGGTAAATCTTCCGCTTTTTCGCCTAAAGGATATAAGAGTCTTAAAGCGTTAAGAACGACTATAACAGTAACTCCCGTGTCGGCAAAAATAGCAAGCCACATTGAAGTAAGTCCCAAAGCTCCTAAAGTAATAGCCGCAAATTTTATAATCAAAGCAAGCGCAATATTTTGAACTACAACAATATGATTCTTTTTTGCAAGTTTAATTACTGTGGCGACTTTTGAAGGCTTATCGTCCATTATAACGACATCGGCGTTTTCAATAGCGGCGTCAGAACCGAGTCCGCCCATCGCTATTCCAATATCGGCTCTTGCCAAAGAAGGTGCATCGTTTATTCCGTCTCCTACAAATATTGAAGCTTTTGAGCCTTTCATCATCTCTTCCAAAGAATTAACTTTATCGTCAGGCAAACATCCGCCTTTATAAACCGATATATTCATTTCTTTAGCAAAATTTTCAACTCTGTCGATATTATCTCCGCTTATTAAACCCGTTTTTATATTCATTTTATTTAGAGAAATTATAGCTTCTTTAGAATCTTCTTTTACGCTATCGTCAATAAAAAATCCGCCCGCATATTTTCCGTCTATCGCTATATGAACATTAATATTTTTATTATAATTTTCAGGAATATCTATATCATTTTGTTTTAATAATTCTTTTCCGCCGATTATAATATTTTTATTTTCAACGGTAGCTATCGCTCCTTTTCCGCTAATATCTTTATGATTTGAAATTAAATTATCTTCTATAATTTCTCCGTTCTTTTTATAATATTCTACTATCGATATTGCAATCGGATGAGAAGAACCTGACTCGGCATAAGCCGAATATTTTAAAAGCGTCTCGTTATCGTATAATCCGCTATTAAAAATTTCTTTTATAGAAAATTCGCCTTTCGTAAGAGTTCCCGTTTTATCGAAAACTACAGTTTGAACTTTTGAAAGCAAATCTAAAAATATTCCGCCTTTTACCATTATTCCTAATTTTGAAGCTCTGCCAATCGAAGAAAAATAAGTTAATGGAATTCCAACCATAAAAGCGCAGGGACAAGAAACTACCAAAAGCGTAAGCGAACGATTAAACCAATTATTGAAAGTGTCTACTCCGTAAATTAAAGTCGGAATAATAGTTAATGCTATTGCGCCGAATACTACAATCGGAGTATAAACTCCCGAAAATCTGCTTATAAGCTGCTCGATATTTGCCTTTCTATTTTGAGAATCTTGAACTAATTTTAATATTTTAGCTACGGAAGATTCGGCATATTCTCTTATAACTTTTGCTTTTATAGAAGCGTCTCCGTTTATAGTTCCCGCTAAAACTTCATCTCCGATTTTAACCGCTTTCGGCATGCTTTCGCCCGTTAATGCTTTTGTATCAATCCAACTTTCGCCTTCGTAAATTATAGAATCCAAAGGCACTTTTTCAAAAGGATTTATTATTATATTGTCGTTAATGCAAATTTGAGATATATCGACTTTTTCTATATTTCCGTTTTCTCTTATTATATTTGCAGAATCGGGACGAATCGACATTAAAGCGGATATTGTTCTTTTCGATTTATTAACCGCCATATCTTCAAAATAATCTCCGACTCTATAAAACATTAAAACGGCTAAAGCTTCGGGAAATTCATGAAGTATAATAGCTCCGATTGTGGCAACGCTCATAAGAAAACTTTCGCGCATAAATTTTCCTTTAATAAAATCAATAGCGGCGTTTTTAAATACTTCTCTTCCTAAAATTAGATATGGAATAAAAAATATTATATATTCCGTAATTCCATGAATCTTATCATGGATAGAGTATATCAAAAATAATACTATAGCTCCAAGTATCATTTCCAATATAAATAAAAATTTTTCTTTATTCTTTAACATGTTCATACCCCCAAGTATAAATTTTTTCTATATGTTCGTCATCGAGTCTGTAAAATACATGAAGCCCGACTTTTCTTTTTTTAACGACTTTAGCCTGCCATAAAGTTTTTAAATGTTGCGATATGGAAGGTTGTTTCATTTTTAGCAAAGAAGATAATTCATGCACGCATAATTCTTTTTCGCTTAAGGCGGATATTATTTTTAATCTTGTAGAATCCGAAAACACGGAGAAAAAATCCGCAAGAATTGTAAATTCTTCGTCATTTGGAAGTTTTGGAATTAGAGAAGCTATATTTCCGTTATTAATATTAACTTCGCAATCGTCTTCGATTAACGCATTTTTATTTTTAGAATTAATAACTTCTTTTTTTTCTACAATATTTTTTTTCATAATATCAACCTTTTATTTTTTATATATAACTATATTATAATATAATTATATACTAATATATAAAACAAATCAATATAGTTAAAGTAAAAAATATATTTAGTAATTTATAAAATAATTGTCTTTTTATACAAATATACATGATCTCTCAAGGAGTTTTGAAAAATGTATTATGATTGAGAGTAAGCTATACATTTTAAAAATTACAGATTTCATTAAATTTATCATAAAATTATAATTAAAAGTAATTATATTTTTAATAAGATGTATAGCAAAAAATAAATCATTAATTATATTAATTTTTTCAAGTTTAATATAAAATATATATTATGAATGAGCAAATAATATTAAAACTGCAAAATGTTAAAAAATACTTTTACAATAAAGTCAATATAATAGATACTCTTTTGAAAAAGAATAAAGAAATAAAAGCGGTTGATGGAATCGATTTTGAAGTAAAAAGAGGAGAGATACTTGCAATTATAGGCGAATCGGGAAGCGGGAAAACGACTATCGGAAAACTTATAATGAATCTAATCGCTCCAACAGAAGGAAAAATTTTATTTGAAAACGAGGATATCAATTCTTTCAAAAACGAAGAGATAAAAAATTATAGAAAAAAAGTTCAAATGATTTTTCAAGACCCTTACGCTTCAATGAATCCGAGATTTAAAATAAAAGACATATTGAAAGAACCTTTATATATTCACAAAATCGAAGGAAACGAAGAAACTTATAACGAAACGATTATAAACGCTTTGAAAGATGTTAAAATAAATACGGATTTTATGGAAGTTTATCCTCATATGCTTTCAGGAGGACAGAGGCAGAGAATAGCAACGGCAAGAGCTTTGATACTTAATCCGAAATTAGTCGTAGCGGACGAACCTGTTTCAATGATTGATTTGTCGACAAGAGCCGAAATTCTTTATATGATGAAAGAGCTTCAAGAAAAAAGAAATTTAAGCTATATTTATATTACGCATGATTTATCAACGGCTAGATATTTTGCCGATAGAATAGCCGTTATGTATTTAGGAAAAATAATAGAAATAGGAAACGCTGACGAAATAATAGATAATCCGAAACATCCTTATACTAAAGCCTTAATTGAAGCCGTTCCAAATATTGAAGTTGGCAGAGTTAATGTTATTAAAGAGCTTCCGATAAAAGGCGAGATTCCAAACGCTTCGGATATTCCTACAGGATGCAGATTTCATACAAGATGCATATACGCAAAAGAAGAATGCAAACTTGAATCTCCAATTTTAAAAGACATAAACGATAATCATAAATCGGCTTGTTTATTTACGGATATTTAATTTTTATAATCTGTCCTATCTCATATTGTTAAAGTTACCTTCCCAGATACAAGAGCCTTTATATTTTAAAATATCTTTAGGACTAATTTTTTTTATAGATAAAATTCTATTTTTGCTATAATTTTTTAATCTTAATTTTTTGATTTCTTTATTTTTATTATTTATATCGCTTTTTTCAAAATCTAACTTTACCATATATAAAACCTCTTAATAATATTATATCAATAATTATTGAAAATTTAAATATTATATTTTTTCTACAAACGATTTGTTTATCCAACCTTTTGAAAAAGAAGGGCTTTTTACATAATACCAATTGCTATATTCTTTTAATATTCTAAATTTTTCGCCTTCGTTAATTATTGAAATTATATCGGCTCTTTCGCTTTCTCCTTTGTATAAATTTGAGCGTTCGATTACGATTAAATAATTTGAATTAATTATATTATAACTTATTATTGCAGGCAGAATAAATAAAATTGAGATTATAATTAATAAATAATATATTTTTCTTTCCTTTATAAATAAAATTATTAAAATCGTAAAAAATAAAATAAATAAAAATAAAGTTAAATAAAAAATTATAATTAAAGTCGATTTATTTTCAAAAGGATTAGAAAAAGAATTTGGATTAAACAAATCAATATTATTTTTTATTTCCTTATCGAAAGGAGAGATATTTAAAGCTCTTTCATACCATAAAATCGCATATCCGTTGCTTCCAATTTTTGCATAAGATAATCCTAAATTATAATACAAATCTTTTGAAATAATATTTGAAGAAACAATATTTTTGTATAAATTATTCGCTTCAAAATAATCGCCTTCTTCGTATAATTTATTAGCATCGTTAAATATCGAGTTTATTTTGTCAAAATCAATTTCTCCGTATAACAAGCAAAATTGAAAGACAAATATTATTATATATTTCACTTTAATTTATCCGTTTCCTTTAATATATTAATCGCTTTTGTATGATAATCTTCATTTTTATTAATCGAATTTCCCGAGTATAATTCAAATTGGCAAGAATCTATTATATCTTTTATACTTTTAATCGTCTCTTCATCTACATTTTTATTTTTAAGTTCTTTATATATATCGGCATTTGAATCGATATTAAATTTTTTATTTATATTTTTTATAAGAAATTCTTTTATCGCTTTGCAATATTCTATTCTATTTTTTTTATTATAATATTCCAATATTTCATCCATATTTGAAATTTTATCATTGCCATTTAAAAATTTTAATTTTTTTATCTTTTCAAAATTATAAATTATAATCGATATTGCAATCATTAATAAAACATAAATATAAATTATATTGATATTTAATAATTTAAAATTTTTATCGTTTTGTTTTTTTATTATATTATTTCTTATCTGCATAATTTCCGTTTTTTTAGTATAGTTTCCAATATTTAAAGTAGCTTGAGAATTATTATAATTTTTATTTCCGTCTATAAAGAGATTTATATTTTTTGCATAAATATTCGTATAGCTTTTATCGTTAGGCGAAAAATAGCAGAAATCTATATTTTTAATAGTATAATTTCCTTTATTTGTGGCGACTAAAATATATTCTTTAGTTTTTTTTCCAATCATTTTATTATTTTCAAACCAATTTGTTTCAAATATTTTTGGCTGATAAACTGAAAAATAATTTTTTATATCGTCATTTAAATTAGGCATATTTATAATAGATATATTTCCTTCGCCTATAACTTCAATAGAAATTAAAACTTCATCTCCTATATTAATATTTGTCTTGTTTATTTTTGTATTAAACTTAAAATCGCCAACCGCTCCAGAAAAATTTTTATAATCTTTAGCGCTTGGAAGAGATAAAATTTTAATGTCAAATTCTTCTTCTCCATATTGAATTCTATCGTAAAACATATTATTTTTTTCAAATACGAAAGGAGTCGTTAATATATTTTTTTCTCCTTGCTTAACGGCAAATAAAACTTCTTTTTTTAAAGGAATAACATTTACTCTTTTTCCGTCTATTATTTCCGTATAAGAATTTCTTTCTGAAGAATCCGTATAAACTAAAAAATCGTTTCTATCGGGGATTTTCGATATTCCTATAACATTAACGGGAACATGGGAATAAGCTTTTTGTTCTATATAAATCGGCTCGTATATATAAAATTCTTTTTTGTTTATCGTATTATTTACTATAATATCTTCTCTATAATTCATGAATCTTTCAAAAGAATCTCCTTCGGGTTTATTTAAAATTGAATTTCTAACGGAATCGCTTACCACTTCTATTGAAACGGGATTTGCAATATATGTGTTATTGTTTGCCTTTACCGTTATTTTATCAATCGTATAAAATCCTTCTTTAATTGCCACATAATTATAACTATAAGTTTGAATCGTTTTTAAGCTTCCTGAAGAATACATCATATTTACGCTTTTTGAAGTTCCTCGAAGCATAAGTCCGTCTATATCGGGAATCGTAATTTTTCCAACGCTATTGTCTATAGTCACCGATAAAGTAAATATTTCTCCAACGCCGATTTTATCGTCCGATAATTTTGCCGTAATCGTGGTTTGAGCGAATAAAGATTTAAAAGATATTAAAAAAATTAATAAAAATATTAGAAAAAATAATTTACCAATCTTTGTCAATTCTGCCTCCGCCATAATATTGCTCTTCGTTATTTTTGTCTTTTCTAAACTGCCTTAAAGATTCCAATAATCTGTCGATATCCGATTTTGAATTTTCTCCGCTTTCGTTTTTGTCATTTTCGTTTGAATTATCAGAATTATTATTTTCTTTGTTATCGTTTTGATTATTATCGGAATTATTAGAACCTTCGTTATTGTCGCTCTCTCCTTCTTGTTCATCGGGAGAGTTTTGACTTTTAGAACCGCTATTATTTTTTTGCTCTTCCAATTTCTTTTTCGCATATTCAAGCGCTCTTTTTGAGTTTTCGTCTTTCGGATTATTAACAAGCGATTCAATCAATTCGTTTATAGCGCCTTGATAATCTTCATTTTCAATTTTAGCGATTCCCGAATTATAATAAACGGAATTTTTTATAGATTCGCTCGTTTTATCGTTAAAATTATTTTTTGCCATGTCAAATAATTGTATTGCCGTGTCAGTTTCGCCTATAGAAACCATAGTAGTTCCCATGTTATAATATATTTGAGTAGAGTTTGTAATTTTGCTTAATGCTCTTTCGTATAATGTTATAGCGTCTTCGTAATTTCCTTTTTTGAATAATCTATTCGCTCTGTCTACATCGATTTTCGCCGTCATTTCATTTAAAGAAAAACCGTAAAAATTAGCGGTAAAAAATAAAAATAATAATAAAAATTTTTTAATCATAATTATTTGCCTTTATCCTTATTTGAGTAAATAAATTTAAAATTATAGAAATCGTTAATAAAATTATTGAAATAAAAATAAAAATTTGAAATCTCTCTTCATAACTTTTGCTATTTCTAATAGAAGTAAAAGAATCCGAATTATTTTTTATATCGTTAAAAACTTCTTTAAGCGAAGTATTTATATAACTTTTGCCACCCGTATAATCCGCTATTAATTTTAAAGTTTCATCGTCTCTCTTTGAAATAACCGTTCTTCCCGAAACTCCCAAATCGGAAACTATACTCTCTCCTTCTGTGCCTATTCCAACCGTATATACGCTTATATTCATATCTTTTAATTCTTTTAATGTAGTCTCAAAATTTCCCGCATGGTCTTCTCCGTCCGTTATAAGAATTATTGATTTTTGGCTTATAGAGTTTATATTAAAAGTATTTTTTGCAGTTTGCAATGCATCCGCTATTCTTGTTCCTTGCAAAGCTACAGATTTTGGACTTAAATTATCAAGTATATGAGTAAACGTTTCCATATCTTGCGTGAATGGAGTCGCTATAAAACTTGTTCCAGCGAAACCTACTAAAGCTACCGATAAATTATCTACGCTTTTTATAAAATCTTCTATTTCAAGTTTTGCTCTTCCCAATCTTGAAGGATAAATATCGTTTGCATCCATGCTTTTCGACAAATCTAAAAGTATAGTTATCATATAGCTTTCGGTTTTTATTTTTTTTTCAATTATTCCCCATTTCGGCTGCATCAATGCGAAAATTAAAAAACCTATGGAAAGAATTAAAAATATTATAGACGATATTCTTAAATTAGATATTCTTTTATAATTTTTATCTTTTTTGAAATTAAAATTTTTTATAAATATTGAAAGCGCTTTATTTACTTTTTTTCTTGATAAAATAAATACCGTTATAAGAGCTGGCAATATTGCGTATAAAAAAATATAATTAATCTCTCCAAAAAACATTTATTTAGAAATATCCTTTATAGAAATAGAATTTGAAATACAAAATATTATAAATCTATTTTTTAATTAATCAATATAAAATATAGCCTTGACTTTTATTAAAATTTTTCTTGTAAGAGGCTTATTTTTGAAAATTATCTATTTTTTTTTTTTTTTCACAAAAATATAAATTTCTACTTGACTTTTTTAATATTTTTTATATCTTTTAAATAGAGAAGTAAATTAAAAGAGGGTTTTATTATGAAAGATTTAAAAAGATTATTTTTCATTATTTCAATTTTTGCAATTTTCAATATATCTGCGTTTGCAAAAAGCGGTTTGGAGTTTATATTAAATGTTCCAATCGGAGCAAGCTATTCTATCATTTCAGAAAATATGAAAGACTATAAAATGAAAAATTCTTTCGGCTTTGATGTCGGAGTTAACGCTCAATTTGGCGGTATGTTTCAAAATGAAGAAGGTTTTGGAATAAGCCTTTTGGGAGATATTGGATATTCGCATGATAGTTATAAAATTAAATATGAAAGAAACTATGTAAAAGATTATAGTCATCGTTATGATAGTATTCAAGTAGGATTATTGACAAAGTTAAACATAAAGAAAATTTCAATAGGAATTGGCGGCGGAGTAAAATTTCCTATATTTTCCTATTTTGAGCATAATTATAACAAGAATTATTCGACAAGTTCCGCTTCATATTCTATTCAGACAAATCCAAATGATGAAAATAATACAAGCGGCGAAGAGAATGAATGGTATGACCATGTCTATTACGGGGATGGATATGGATATTACCAAAAACAAAAGTCTTATTATGTTATACCTTATGTAAAATTAACTTTAGATTATTCTGTTTTCTTTACTCAAAAATGGGCTATAAATATTGGCTTATATTGTAGATATGATTTTTTACCCGAACGAGAACTATATTATTATAATAATTATAATCATTATTATGAGTTTATTAAAAAACCGAAAAATTATGGAACTTTAAATTTTGGAGTTCAATTAGGTTTAAGGTTTGCGCCGAAAGCGTAAAGATATGATTAAATTTTATGGAAAACTAAATTAAAAAAGGTTTTTATTATGAAAGATTTAAAGAGATTATTTTTTATTATTTCAATTTTTGCAATTTTCAATATATCTGCGTTTGCAAAAAGCGGTTTTGAATTTATATTGGGCATTCCAATAGGCGGAAACTATGCATATCCTTCAAAAAACATGAAAGTTGCAGTGGACTATGTAAAATATGAAATGAGCGGATTTTTTGGATTTGATATTGGAGTTATTTCTCAATTAGGTTATATGTTTCAAATTAGAGACGGTTTAGCCGTAAGCGCTTTAGGAGAAATCGGCTACGCTCGAGATAAATATCAATTAGAATATTATGGGGATAATTTTGGCAGCTATGGAGGAAAATTTACTATTAGCCATAACAATATTCAAATAGGATTATTGCCAAAATTGAATATAAGAGGATTTTCAATAGGAATTGGAGGAGGAATAAAAATCCCCGTATCTTTATCATACTACGATGAGGAAACAAGTTATACTTCGGTAGATTATTCTATTGCTATAGTAAAAGGTGGCGAAGGAGATGGAGGATACTATCAAAAATTTATATCAAAAGTAAATATGGATAATAAAATTATATATTATGCAAAAATTACTTTAGATTATTCGCTATTTATTAATGACAATATAGCCTTTAATATAGGATTATATTTTGGATACGATTTTCTCCCTAAATATCAAATATTAGCTTTCAGTTATTATACATATTCTTCAATGTTTCCATTTGAGGATGATGGAAAAAATTATTATGTTGAAAAAGCGAAGAATTACGGGACTTTTGATTTCGGAGTTCAATTAGGATTAAGATTTGCGCCGAAATTTTAAAAATATAATTAATTTATTTAAAAATATTTATTTAGAATTAGAAATAGAATAAATATAAAACATTATAAATATATTTTTCATTTAATCGACATATTAGATTAAATAAATCGCTTATTTATATAATAATTTTTTCAAATATTTTATCGATTATAAATTTTTAATAAATAATATATAATTAATAAAAAATTATTTAGAGGCTAAATTATGAATAAAGATTTAATTAAAGAAATAAAAATAACGGATATAGAAAATATAAAAATTGGAAACGCGGAAAACGAAAAAGCGGGAACGGGTTGCACGGTTATAATTTGCGAAAATGGAGCTATAACGGGATTAGACATTAGAGGCGGAGGACCGGCTTCAAGAGAAAGCGAACTTACAAAACCTTTTGCGTCTGCAGAAATTATTCATGCTATTTTATTAAGCGGAGGAAGCGCGTTCGGACTTGATGCGGCGGGCGGAGTAATGAAATATTTAGAAGAGAGAAATATTGGTTTCGATGTCGGCGTCACAAAAGTTCCTTTGGTTTGCGCTTCTTGTATATTTGATTTAAGAGTAGGAGATTATAAAATTCGTCCCGATGCTAAAATGTCTTATAAAGCTTGCATTAACGCTGAAAAAAATAATCCTCAAATGGGAAATTTTGGGGCGGGAGCAGGAGCGACAGTAGGCAAAATATTAGGATTAGATTATGCAATGAAATCGGGACTCGGGTTTTACGCTTTGCAAATAGGAAATTTAAAAGTCGGTGCTATAGTTTCGGTTAATGCTTTTGGCGATATTTTCGATTATGAAAGCGGAAAAATGATAGCGGGACTTCTTAATATTGATAAAAAAGGATTTAGAAATTCCGAAGAAGAGCTAATAAAAATAGCCGAAGATAAAAATCTTTCTTTTGATATAGAAAAAAATAATTCTATAACAAACACTACTATAGGAGCGATTATAACAAACGCCAAATTTACAAAATCTCAAATGGGAAAAATTGCATCAATGTCGCATAACGGATTTGCAAGGACAATAAAACCCGTTCATACTACTTTAGACGGAGATAGTATTTATGCAATGTCGGTTGGAAATGTAAATGCAAATTTGGACGCGGTCGGAAGTATAGCAGCAATCGTTATGGGTAAAGCTATAAACTCGGCTATAGTAAATACAAAATCCGCTTACGGTTTTAAATGTTACAACGATATAAAAAAATATTTATTTTAAAATAATCATATTATAAACTTTATAGATTAAAATATAAAATATCGAGTAATAAAGATTCAAAAGAAATGTATGATAATATAATTAAAAAAATTGAAAACGAATTTAAAGACTTTTATATAAAGGAGAAACTCTATTTATTATTTTCACATTTTTCAATATATTCTTTAAATAAAATATCGTATAGATTTTTAATCCTATAATAACCGTCATATATTTTTATCTTTTCTTTTGTTTTTATGCTCGCCGAAATAATCTATAACCGCTTTCACAGAGATATTACCGTAAAAAATGTCAACTTTATTAAGGGCTTGACTTATTATATTTTTTATATATTTTATATTTATCAATAATTTTATTTTTGTTTTTAGGTAAAAATTAATGCAAAATCATTTAAATAAATCTCAAACCATAAATTTAGCCAGCTTTTACACGCCCGATTATATTGTAGAAATTGTCTATAAAATGCTCTTAAATTATTTAGTAAAGAATAAATTAAATTTAAATGATTTTGTTTTACTTGACAGTTCTTGCGGATACGGAAATTTTTTGCAGAATTCTAAAAAACATAATAATTTAGATTTTAAAAAGAAAATCGGAGTAGATATTGATAAAAAGGCTTTGAAAATAGCTAAAGAAAATTTTATAAATTATAAAAATCCTCCTTTGTTTTTGCATAAGAATTCGCTTATAAATGTTATTAGAAAAAATTTTAAAATCGATAATTCTGACAAACTTATTATAATAGGAAATCCGCCTTATAACGATAAAACTTCAATAGTTCAAAATCATATTAAAAATAAAAATTATGAGGTTGATTTAAATCTTAAATGCCGAGATTTAGGAATGAGTTTTTTACTTTCATTTAACGAATTAAAAGCCGATTATATTTGCATCTTGCATCCTTTGTCTTATCTTATAAAAAATGCAAATTTTAAAATATTAAAAAAATTCTTTTCAAATTATAAACTTATAGATTCCATTATTATTAGCTCTCAAATTTTTTGTCCTTATTCTTTAGGATTTTTCCCTATAATAATCGCTTTATACGAGAAAAACGAAAAAGGCATAAACTATGATTTTATTAAAAATTATAATTTTAAAACCATAGACAATAAAATATTTTGTTTAAATGATTTTGATTTTATCTCAAAATATATTGACAAATACCCAAATAAAAATCGCGTGTCGGATAAAGTCGCTATGTTTTATACAATGAGAGATATTAACGCCCTTCGCCGTTCAAAAACTTTTATTAAAAAAGATTGCGCAAATGCCGTTTATGTTCCAAAGTCAAAATATAGCCTTTATTGTTATGTCGATGTTTTCAAGCAAAATATTAAAACAGTGCCTTATTATTTTGGAAATTGCGATATTATGATTGATTATAATAGATTTAAAATATTAGAAAAAGACTTTATTAAGGCTTCAAAATCAAAAATATTAAATTCCAAAATTTTAAACTATTTTGAAAATCTTTTAGGAGAGCATTATGCGAATTAGCAAACTTGAAGATAATAAAATATATGTTGAAATTCCTCTAACTTCTCAAAGCGGTAAGGCAAGAGTAAAAATTAGAAATAGTTTTTATGAATACGGATTGCCAACGGCTACAAAACAAAATCCTTTTTCTCAAAAATATTGTTTAGAAGAGGATTTAACCATAGAATATTCTACGCTTACATTATCGAATCTATAGAAATATTAAATTTATTCGACTATTTTAATATTTAAAGCGTATTTTAAAATCGTTTAGTTTATAATATTTTGAAGCTCGGGATTTTTCATACTCTTTTCACAAATAAACTAATTTTGCATTATAATTTATAAATTGCAATACGCTTTAGTATACAAGCCTATCGTAAATAACGCAATCGTAGAAAAATAAAACTTTCTTCACTTTCAAAGTTAATAATTCGTAAGAACCACATCCAGCTTCGACTATATATATTTTACTGTCTATAAAATAAACCTCGCTTTTACTAATTTTCTAATTTTCTCATTTGCGGAAATAATATAGTATCTCTTATGCTTGGAACATTCAAAAATAATATTGCCATTCTGTCTATTCCAATTCCGAGTCCGCCTGTCGGAGGAAGTCCGTATTCTAAAGCGTTAATAAAATCGTAATCCATATCCATAGTTTCATCTTCGCCTCTCTCTTTCGCCTTTACCTGTGCTTCAAATCTTTCTTTTTGGTCGATTGGGTCGTTAAGTTCGCTGAATCCGTTTGACATTTCCATTCCGCCAATAAATAATTCGTATCTTTCCGTTATATCGGGATTATTGGGATAAGATTTTGATAAAGGCGAAACCGCTTTAGGATAATTTATTACAAAAGTCGGTTGAATCAATTTTTCTTCAACTTTTTCTTCAAATACATTAACCATAATCTCCCATTTTGAAGGTTTTGATTTGCTTGTGTCAATTTCTATTCCTATAGATTTTGCTTTTTCCAAAGCTTCATCATCCGAGGAAATTTTTTCAAAGTCTAATCCTGCATATTTTTTTACAAGCTCAATCATTGGAATTCTTTCAAAAGGAGGTTTAAAATTTATTTCATAATCTTTATATTTTGAAGTATAATTTCCGTTTAACTTAAAACATACTTTTGAAAATATATCTTCCACTAATTCCATAACTTTATTAAAATCGGCAAAAGACATATATGCTTCCATCATAGTAAATTCTGGATTATGTCTCGTGGAAATTCCTTCGTTTCTAAAATTTCTGTTAAGCTCGAAAACTCTATCGAATCCGCCGACAATTAATCTCTTTAAGTAAAGTTCGGGCGCAATTCTCAAGTAAAGCGTCATATCCAAAGTATTATGATGAGTTATAAAAGGTTTTGCTTTAGCTCCGCCGATTAAAGGATGCATCATTGGAGTTTCAACTTCTAAAAAATTATGCTCAATCATTATCTCTCTTATTGCAGAAATCATTTTTGAACGCTTAATAAAAACTTCTTTAACTTCATCGTTCATTATCAAATCGACATATCTTTGTCTGTAGCGAAGTTCCATATCGGTTAAACCATGAAATTTTTCGGGCAAAGGATTAATTGATTTTGTAAGAAGTTTTATTTCGTTTGCGTAAATAGTTATCTCGCCAGTTTTGGTTTTAAATATCGTTCCTTTTATACCGACTATATCGCCAATATCAATAAGTTTTTTGAATACATTATTATAAAAATCATCTCCGACTTTATCTCTTTGAATATAAGCTTGAATATTTCCCGTAGAATCTTTAACAGTCAAAAAAGAAGATTTTCCCATTATTCTATAAAGCATTATTCTTCCCGCTATTGAAACTTCCGTTTGATTTTTTTCAAGTTCGTCAAATTTTTCTATTATATCTTTTGATTTATAAGTAACTTCATAGCTATTTGGAAAAGGATTTATTCCCATATTCCTTAATATATTTATTTTTTCTTTTCTATTCTCTTTTTCTAAATTAGGATTTTGAGAGATTTGTTGATTATTTTCTGACATTTCAAAATATCCTTTATTAAATTTAATTTATAAATAATATATTAATTTTCAAAAAAACTCTATATCATATATTTAATTAACAGTTTTACAAAAAATAATAATTTTATTATTAATTAATAATTATACTATAAGATTATAACATTTCAAATATTAATTTCATTATTATTATCAAAATAATATTTAGAAAATTTTTTAAACTAGTAATATTTATATAATTTTTATTTTCAAATAATATAATCTTTCGCTATACTTCTTAATCTTCTATTTCCCAAAACATGAAAATGTCTCAATTTTCTTAAAGTTTCGCTAGAGAAGTTGGCAAGCGGAATATAAACTATTTCAACCGAATAATTTTTTGCGATTTCTTTTAGAATATTTGAAGGCGGTTTTGGAGCGACATATCCTAAATATTTATCAACGGAATAAATTATCGCCGCGTATAATAATAAATCGGCGTAATTTTTTATAATTCCTTCTTCTTTTAATTTATCATAATCTCTCCAAATATCGTAAGGAGCTTGAGGAGGCATCAAAGAAGCGTATCCTCCAAAATAACATTTTGAAATTCCAGGTCCAACGAGAGCGTTTCCTGGTTCTGTCGCGTATAATATTAAATCGCTGTCATCATGAGCTTCGCTATACCAAACTATATTCCAATTATAATCTTCGTCATTCTCATCGTCAAATATAATTACAATATGTCCAATATTTCCTTTTAATTTTGGAATTTCTTTAACATAAATTTCATTTTTATAATAATTCCTTATCGTCTCTCTCATATCAATTCCGTCTTTAATGCTGACTCTAAAAGGCTCAATTTTCGCTTTATCTTCCGTGAGCATATTTTTAATTTTATCTCTCAAAATATTCATATTCCTTTCCATTAAAACATCTTCGGGAATATGAGATAGTAAATTAGTTCTATTATTCCAAGCCTCTTCCCATTCGCCGTCATATTTTTCTTTAGGGCGTTTATCGATTTTTATTTTCTTAAAAGAAGTTCGCCAAACATTGTCGTATTTATGAAGCTTAATTTTTTTATCTTTTAAAAGTCCTTCAATTCCGTTTGTTGCAGGGTCTCTATTTAACTTTATAGTCGGATAATCTTCCTCTTCTCTATAATACGGATAATATTCCATTCCTTGCATTACCTCCAAACCGTAATCGTTATTTACCATACATTTTGAAGCGGTAAGCATATCTATATAATCGGGCATAATATAATTTTCAAGCAAGCATAAATTTCTTAAATATTTCATCATATTTTTTTGTTGTAAAAGTGAAATCGGAAGTTTGTATCTTAATTTTGCTTCTTTAAAAATCGTTTCTATTATATTAATTTTATCGAAGTTATCCAATTTGCCTTCTCTAAATAATTCATACATATAAGTCGTAAAAGGAAATTCGCCAATCGCTTTATTTAAAGAATCTTTATGAACATTATATATATTTATATTTTCTTCATTATTTTGATATTCGTTATTTATTTTAGAAAAATCGTTTTTTTTCAAAATACTCGCTATATTTTCCCAATGCGACATTCCGACTACAAATAATATTTTTTGATAATTTTTTGAAAGCTCGTTTAATTTATAAGCCATAAAAATTTCTCTCTCTTTATCCGTTTCGGTTTTAAAAAAAGAATATTTTGATTTAACTTCTTTGTAAAATTTTTCAAGTCCTATTTTATTTAATAAATAATCGTCAGGCATCAAATAATGAGAATTTGAATTAATAGAAGTGATATCTTTATCAACGGTAAAAAACGGAATCTCTTCGTCAATTGCAAGTCTAACGGCTTCAATTATAGAATCGCAAGGGTCGATAGGAATATAAACGGCTTCGTTGTCAATTTCTCTTATTATCAAACTTATAAACGGAAGTCTGCTAACGGCTTCTCTTAAAGATTTATTAAAACTTTCAGGATGCTCTATAGCTATTGCATCGGGTTTGAATTCTTTAACGGCTTCTCTAACGGCTAAAGAAAAATAAACTCTCGAATGAATAGACGGAATTGCAAGAATATTTTTATATCTTAAAATATTTGAATCTATATTTATTATTTTATTCATTGTATTTACGCTCTTTATAAAAAATCAATAATCTAAAAAAGAATCTATTATACTGTCAAGTTCGCTTGAATCTTGCAAATAATTCGCGCATACATTACAAATTTCATTTGGTATTTTATCTCTAATAAAAAGTTCAGATTTTATTGAATAACAAGAAGCGCTTGGCAATTTTCCGCTTATCGCGCATATATTGATATTTACTATATTATTAGGCTTTTTATACCAAGTCGGCTTTATTGTTTTTAACGCTTCAACCATATATTTTCCCCAAATTGGCGCAGCGATTCTTCCGCCAACTTGATTGTTTCCGAGAGAATATTTGAAAGAATCGAAACCAATCCATATTCCCGTAGCGAGTTCGGGAGTATAACCTACAAACCAAGCGTCCTTCCAATCGTTTGAAGTTCCCGTTTTTCCCGCTCCCATTCTTGTAAATTTTGCCTCATACATCGCGCTTGTAGCCGTTCCGCCTCTTAAAACTCCCGATAAAATATCGCTTATCAAATATGCAACTTCTTGGCTCATAACTTGCTTTGCGCCGCCTCTCTCTTCTATTTCTTTTTTTAAATCTTCTTCAAAATTGTCTATCATTACATCATGTCTATCGGTTACATATCTTATTAAAATAGGCTCTACTTCTTTACCTTCGTTCGCTATCGTGGCAAATCCCGTAGTTAATTCGAGAGGAGTAAATAATCCCGTTCCGAGCGATAAAGTCAAATCGGCGTTAAACATTCTTTTTGATTTTTTTTCGTCATTATCCGCTTTAAATATCGGCTCCATATATTTTATTGCGTTTGTCACTCCGACATAATTCAAAACATTTATAGTCGCTATATTTAAAGAAACGGCTAAAGCGTATCTTAAACTTACATCTCCTTTAAAATTTGCAGAATAATTTTTTGGAATCCATGAATTTCCGTCTTCAAAAACGAAACCTATTGGAGCATCGCTCACTATCGTTGAAGGACTATAATTTGTAATATCCATAGACGCCGCATATACGAAAGGTTTAAACGCGCTTCCCGCCTGCCTTCTTGCTTGAGTCACTCTATTTAATTGATTTCTTGGAGTAAAACCCGAACCGCCAACCATAGAAACTATATAACCGTTTTTAGGATTTATAGAAACCAAAGCGCCCTCTATTTGTCTTGAAAGTTCCGCTTCGTCAGCTTTCATAACTTCCATTATTACATCGTTTACATTTTCCATGCCGAACATATCGGAAAGCAAAGCCAAAGGACTCGAAACATTTTTATTCAAAGCGTCTCTAACTGCAATATTAAATTTATTATAAGCCAAATCTTCAGGCAAAGCGACTATTAAAGAAAGCATTTCTAATTTATTTAAAAGAGTTCTATCGTAAACCGAACTTATATCTAAAGAACCGCCTTCGTATTTTATATTATAATTTCTTAAAGCTTCGGTTAATAATTTTTGAGCGGCTTCTTGTTTTTCAATATCTATAGTCGTGTATATTTTTAATCCTTCTTCTTTTAAAGTTTTTTCGTCATATCTTTCGACTAATATTCTTCTAACATATTCCGTAACATAAGGCGCTCTATCCATAGACGCGCTATAGGCGGTAGTTCCTCTTCTTCCAATTTTTCCCGTATATGATTCCCAAAATTCTTTATATGCAATATCGCCTTCCGCTTGAGTTATAAATTTCATGTCGTTCATTCTTTTAAGCACGACTTTATGCCTTTGCATAGATATATTCGGATTATTAATCGGAGAGTAAGTATTTGGAGAAGGAGGCAAAGTGGCAAGCATAGCGCATTCAGCCAAATTCAAATCTTGAACATCTTTATTAAAATAAAATCTACTCGCAGCCTGCACTCCGTAAACAGAATGCCCAAAAAATATTTGATTAAAATAAAGAGTTACAATTTCTTCTTTTGTTAATCTCTTTTCTATTTGAAAAGTAACCCAAATCTCTCTTAATTTTCTTGTTATCGTTCTTTCTCTAGATTTTAAAACTATTCCTCTTGCGACTTGTTGAGTCAATGTGCTTGCTCCGCGCGGTCTTCTTCCAAGCAGCATATTTCCTATAGTTCCTCTAAATATTCCTATAATATCAATTCCCGCATGTTTCATAAAATTATTATCTTCCATAGAAATTATGGCTTCTATTAAATGAGGTGGCAAATCTTTATAATTTACTAAAGCCCTCTGTTCTGTAAAAAATTCCGAAATAACTTCGCCTTTTATATCGTAAATTTTTGTCGGAATTGTCGGTTGATATAATTCTATAGCCTCTATATCGGGTTGAGCGACAATATCAGCTATAAGAAACGAGAATATTATAGTATTTAATAAAAAAATTATCGCTATCGTTATTATATAAAACCTTTTAAACTGCTTTATATTTAAATTATTATATTTTTGCCATATATTTTTAAGAAATTTCAATTTTTATTTCCTAATTATTTAGTTTTTTAACTATTATAAAATAATTTTTTAATTAATCAATATATAAAAAATCCCCTACAAAACTATCGAGCGATAATTTTATAGGGTTTTAAAAGTAATGGGTTTGTATATATATCTTTTTTTAAGAGAGCATCAATGATGCTTACTAATATATAAAACAATTTATAAACGAAATAGTAAAAAATTATTCCGTTAAATCAAATAATAATATTTGATTATCAGCAGTTTTTATACATAAATTATAATTATCAAACGATATATATTTAGCCGAATTTAAAAGCTTCATATATTCGTCCTCCGCTTTCATATCTTCTTCAGGTCCAGCCATTAAAGTTGACATTCCATGTTGCCCTATCGTTATTTCGTTATTTTTTAATTCAAACGGTATATTATAAATATTAACTCCCGAATTTCCAACAAAAGAACCGTTTTCTATTGAAATTGTTATTTCCGTTCCTTCGAGCATATTCGACAATCTGAATTTTTTTCCGTTTAATTCGTTCGTATCAATAATATTTTCTTTGAATTTTAATTCCGTAGAATCGGAAGTTATTATTATTAAATCGTTATCTTTCAAAAACATATATTTAGTATTTTCCAAATATTTGACATAATTATTTTCGGCATCCATTATGTCTTTTGGTCCCGACATTTTAGTTCTTGTAATGCCTGAAAATTTTACTTCGTCTCCATTTTTGCTATAAGAAGTGCTATAAGTATTTACTCCCGCGAAACCTAATACTTGATTATTCGCATCATAGAAAGAAATATTAATATTGTAATCGGCAAACATATTGTAAAGAGTAAAAGATTTTCCGATTAATTCGCTTTCGTTTAATTCGTATATAGTTAAACTTTCATCTTCCAAATTTAATTTTTCGCTTGATTTTGAATTTTCATTTGAGCATGAAATTATTAGCAGAAATGAAATGCATATAATTTTTTTAATTATTTTTTTTGTTATACAGTTTTTTTGCTTTATCATTTTAAAATCCTTTTTTTATTTTATTTATTAATTTTTATAGATATAGTATAAATTAAAAATAAAATTTGTCAAAGATAGATTTTTGTTCTTTTGTATTAAAGAAATCAAAATTCTTGTTCTTTTTTTCTTGTCAATAAGTAAAGAAATAAAAAAAACATTAACAGTCGGAACTTGTAGCTTATTAGTTTATTTGATATATTTTTAATTTTATTGTCATTGAGAGCGTTGCCATAGGAACACAGCGTGAAGCGAAGCAATCAATATTTAAGAAAATTAATTTTAGAAATTTAGTTTAATTAATAAATAAATTTTATTATTTTATATTTTATATAAATTTTTATAAAAATTAAAACTTATCAATACAAAAACCGATATTTTACTATAAAGAAAGTCAAAAATTATAAATTTATTACTTAACTTTTTAAAAAAGTTTATTATCTTATTAATAGATTAAAAGAAAAAATTTATTGAAATTATAATTAATATTAAATTTATTGTAATTTGAATTATAATTAATATTTAATTTATAAAAATTATTATGATTTGAGTTTAAACTTATAAAATTGTAATCCGATAAATTAAATATATAAAGATAA